>OKVG01000395.1_pt1 | contig 35686 bp, 27 predicted proteins | sample 1606981 | NCBI WGS metagenome assembly OKVG01 (sample SAMN03281018, study PRJEB24777) | human gut metagenome | isolation source: fecal sample PR128 from 1 month old male Malay infant, vaginal delivered... | reverse complement strand
TAGGGGGCTGCCAGTAATAGAAATGTGATTGCCAGACTTTATTCAGTGCACTCTTTAGAGTGCAACCACAAGAGATAGGCCCTTATAGGGCCCGAGCAAACCACCAGTTAAACTGGTGGTTTTGATTACTTTGATTTGACAGAGGATACGTCCTCTATTAAAATTATAATGAGAGTCAATATTATTAACAAAGGAGGCTCTGATGAATACACTCTATCTCTATGAGGATGATGTCAGCGAGAAAATAGCCCGGATGGTCAGCCCTATGGTCGGCATGGGAGCCTGCGCTTCTTATAAATCGCCGCGGCCGTGGCAGCACTACGGTCAGGTCGTCCTGATTCTGGGGGAAAGAGGCAGCCTGCTCTCGTCTCTTGGCGAATGGCGGGAGGCTCTTTCTAGAAAATCGGTGATCCTTGTGGCTGCGGTCAAGACCGACGCTGACTGGAAGGAAGGCCTCCGGGCTGTCGAAGAGGGATTGGGACGGTCCTTAACGGCGTCTTTTCGCCTTTCTCGTGAAAATTTTCTCGAAGATGCCATCGAAGCGGCGCGGCACATCAAAGCCCTGCGTCCGGAGCCTTTGGCCGATGAAGAAGCCCTGCAGGCTATGGAAGATTTTCTCGTCCGCCATAATACGGGCGTCTTGACGACCGGCAGCGACGGCATTTTGCGGGCGACGCCCATCGAATACGTCTTCGTTCAGCAAAAACTCTATTTTTTCAGCGAAGGTGGGGAAAAATTCATCCATCTCTACCGGAATCCTCAGGCGGCCTTTGCCGTCTTCGACAGCTTTACCGATGTACGCCACTTGGGCGGTCTTCAGATCGAAGGTTCTGTACGTCTGCTGGAAGGGGACGACCCGGCCTATGTGACGGCGGCTGCGGCCAAAGGGATTTCCCAGAAGCGGCTCGATAGCCTGGCCGTCACCCTGCACGGTATCGAATTGACGCCCCGGCGGCTGACCTTTGTCTGGTCCGGTTTTGCCGAACGGAAACAGCCTTTGCGGCAGATTTATTACCTATCTTAAGGAGGTTATCATGGACTATACGACGACGATTAAGATGGTTCGCCATGACGGGCCATTGACCGTCTTATCCCTGGAAAATGAGACGGGGACGGCCGAAATGAACAATTGGGAAGTCTATCCCGGCATCACCCTCAGCTATCTCGAGGCACATATGGAAGAATTTTCTTGTTATGCACCCCTTCGGCCTGACGTCTTTGCCATCAATCACTGCGAAGAAGGGCGCATCGAATGCCGGTTCAAAAACGGAGAATACCTGTATATGGGCAAGGGCGACATGTCCGTCGGCCGCCGCAGCTGCAGCGACTACTGCCACATGGCTTATTTTCCCTCGTCCCATTATCACGGCCTATCCATCTTAGTCGATGAAAAACGGGCCCAGTCCATCATCGACCGCCTCTTGGAACAGGAAAGCTTTTCCCTGGTTTCCTTGTGCGACCGCTTTTGCAGCGACTCCGACTTCGGCATCATCGTCCAGGAAAACGAGGCCATGAAGCACTTATTCTATGAACTCTACCACGTGCCGCCGGCCATTCGCAATCGCTACTTCCGCCTGAAAATCTTGGAAATTTTTCTCTTCCTCAGCACCTTTCAAGGCAAGATGCGCCTTGACCGCCCGTACTTGACGCGGCGCCAGGTCGAGACCGTAAAGGCCGTTCATCAGGAATTAGTCGCCGATCTGAGCTGCCACTGCACCATAGAAGCCATGGCTGAACGCTACAACATGGCGCCGACGTCGCTCAAGCGCTGCTTCAAAGACGTCTACGGCACGACGATGTACCAGTATCAGAAGGAACTGCGCATGGCCAAAGCCATGGAACTGTTGGTGAAAACGGAGAAGAGCGTCCTCGAAGTCGCCAACTGCGTGGGCTATGAAAATAGCAGTAAATTTGCCGTCGCCTTCAAAAAGATGGCCGGCTGCCTTCCGCGGGAATACCGAAAGCAGCAGGTGTTCCAGGACCGGTTGGAGGCCTGATAGGAACGAAGCATCAATCTTTGCGATAGGCCGCTCGCAAATGTCCCTATTTGTGAAAAAAATGTCGTAATGGAGTACTTTTTGGCTAAATGGAGTAGAAGGTGACCCTGAGATATGGTACTCTTTTATTGCGAAAGATTTTCAAAATTAACAGTGAAAGAAGGGACTTATCGAACGATGAGACATAACAGAGCGGCTTATATAACCTGGGGTATACTGATGGCCCTGTCCCTGCCAGCCTATGCGGCAGATGTACAGGATGCGGATTCGGCGGTGACGACTAAAGACGTCGTCGTTACGGCGACGAGAACGGAAGCGGAAGTCAAGACCGTACCGCAGACGGTGGAAGTCATTACGGCAGAGGATATTGAAAAATTAGGGGCTACCGACGTTTATTCGGCTCTGCGCCTGGCCGATAACATCCAGATCATGAATACCAGCACCGGCTTTGGCCATCGCATCTCTATGCGGGGCATGGCCAGCAACAGCGCCCTCATCTTGATCAACGGCCAGCGGACGGCCATTGAAGATACGTCGACGACGCAGAACCTCCTGGCCCTGGACCGCTTGAACGTCCATACCATCGAACGCATCGAAATCGTCCGCGGCGCAGCCTCGGCCCAGTACGGTTCCGACGCCCTGTCCGGCGTCATCAACATTATCACCAAGAAGTCTTCCGGCGAACCGTCGGTGACTATGGGCGTGGCTACGGGGACGACGAACATCTCTAACTACTACCACATCGATCTCGGGAAACAGGGCAAGTTCAGCAGCACCTTCGATATGAATTTCTCCAAGGACCGCCAGTGGACGGAACACGAAGTATCGGGCCTGCCGGTCAAGAATCTCGAAGGGCCGAAACAGAGCTACAACTTCAGCGGTACCTATGAACTCGGGGAAAACAAAAACCTCAACCTCGACCTCGGATATTATAAGGATAAACTGACCGGCGACTGGAGCCACAAGGAATACAACCTCGGCGCCTGGGGCGGCATCGTCCGCCTGGAAGATGCCAAGCTGGAAACGGAACGGCGCGACGCCAGCCTGAGCCTGACCGGAAAGAATGACAAGGACGATTACATGGTCCGTACCTTCTACAGCAAGCTGAATAAGTTCCGCTTCCTGCCCTATACGGCCCTGGCCAAGGAATACGGCGAAACGAACAACTACAGCATTTGGGGCATTGAAGGTAAGAACAGCCATAAGATCAACGGTGACCACACCTTGACCTACGGCACGGAATACGACCGCTACAGCGTCGACGGCGTCAACTTCGGTACCAGCGGCACTGACGGCAAAGACGTCAGCACCTACGCGGCTTACGTCCAGGACGAATGGCTCATCGGCGATAAATGGGTCATCATCCCGGCTGTCCGCTACGACCACCACAGCCAGTTCGGCAGCAAGACGACGCCCCACATCGGCGCGACATATTTCCTCAATGACAACAACCGCTTCAAGGCCAATTGGGGTGAAGGCTATAAGGCGCCGAGCGTCAGCGAACTCTACATGGACTACACCCACATGGGCGTCCTGACCTTAGGCAACCCGGACTTAAAGCCTGAAGAATCGAAGAACTGGGATATCAGCTATGAAGGGGAATGGGGCAAGACCTTCGGGAAATTGACCTACTTCCATAACGATATCGAAAACATGATTTCCACCCATACCGTCGGCAGCGGCCGCAGCGGTTGGAGCCAGTACTACAACATCGACGGCACGACCAAGACTCACGGCGTCGAACTGACCTTAGGCCGCAAACTGTCCGACCGCTGGGATACGAAGTTGACCAGCAACTGGACGTCGGCCAGCAATAAATCGGCGTCGGCCGAAGCCTCTGCTCACGGTGTCGACGGCATTGCCGACAATATTACGACCCTGCAGCTCACCTATGACGATCACAAGACGACGGGCTGGAATGCCACGATTTGGGAACAGTGGGTCAATAATTACTATGAAAGCGATACCAATAAAGCCTACACCTATCAGACCTTTAACTTCGTCGTCAACCGTAAGTTCAATGAAAAGACGCGCCTCTTTGCCGGTGTCGACAACGTCTTCAATAAAAAAATCGACGCCATCTACCTCGACGGCCGCATTTGGCGCACGGGCGTTGAAATTACATTCTAATCCTTTTTTCCATAGGGCCATGTTCCGGACGGATGCCGTTCGGGCATGGCTTTTTTTCGTGAGAAAAAGGTCGGCTGTGCCCGAGCTCGGCCTATATCGGTCCCTAGTCCTGACGGTGAAAGGAATCTTCCATAATGAGATAAATTACTATTTATTCTGATACAATAAGGTACCTGACTTTATGAGTTTACAAAAGGCGGCTTGAAGTCCCATTTTCGGTCTTCAAGCCGCCTTGTTAAGCAGTTATCAATTTTACATTTATATTTTTTTGATTCATATTTATTTAGACGGAATATTTTTTGGCAAAATCCGGTCGGCCATATACGTTTTGCCCCAGTCGCACATGGCTTCGATGATGGGCGATAAGGTCCGGCCGAATTCGGTCAGGCTGTATTCGGTCTTAGGCGGCACGACGGGATAGACTTTGCGGGAAATGACGCCGGCGTCTTCCAGTTCGCGCAGCTGTTGGGTCAGCATCTTCGGCGTGGCCTGGGGGATGACGTGCTGGAGCTCGCTGTAGCGGTGGGTGCCTTCTAAGAGGTGCCAGAGGATGATGCACTTATATTTGCCGCCCAGGAGGCTTAAGGCCGCCTCGACGGGACATTGAAACATTGAATTTTTGCTAGCCATAAAACATTCCTTCCCTAATAGACAAAGTTGATATTAGCGGCCTTTATTTGCCAGCAAGGTCGCTGCCAGGCCGCGGAGCCAGTTTTGGTGGCCGACGTTCATCGGGTCCGACTGGTCGCGGTGGAGTTCGGCTGCCGGTTTTCCAATCTGCGATTCCTGGGTCAGGATGCGCAGGCGGTTTTCCGACAGGTCTTCGAGGAGCCAGGCGTGGATGACGTCGAGGCGGTGATCCGCGTCGCCTTCGGCCCAGCCGTGCCAGGAAAGTCTCCCCGGCTGATCGCCCTTAGGAGCGACGAATTCCGTGATTTCGGCTTCGATGGGGAAGCCGAAGGTCTTGAAGCGAAATCGCGTATCGGCGGCAAGCTTCGTGCCCTTCGTGTTGTCGAATTCGACGTCGGATACATTGTCATAGTACGTCGGCCAGATCGCCGTGTCAATCAAATTTTCAAAGGCTTCTTTGGCAGTAACGCCCTGGATGATGACTTCGTTCGAAGCAAAATTGTCGGTCGTGCCCGGCAGGTATGGGTGGGGCCAGTTGATTTCGTGTAACATAGTATATCTCCTTTATTGTGACCTAAGATGGGGCCTGACAAGGTCAGGGCCATAGCGTCTTTTTTTATCGCAATGTTCTGTATCAGCTGATGGGCTTATTGTATCGTAAACCATCCTTTTTAGGAAGAATGCACTTTTAAGTGGCATAGTACCCAAAAGGATAGTATGGAGACGAAATCCTGCGGTAAATAAGGATAAAAAAGCCGGACTTATATTCTATGATCGGGGAAGGCGTGATAAAATAGCAGAAGAGACTTTACATCGCGACGGAGACAGTCCGCACGAAAAGGAGAACATGATGAAACTAGACTATCTATTGGCCGACCCCAGCGGCAATAAGACGATTTTGGTACTGACGCCGGTTCCCAAGGAGCAGCACAGTACCCTGGCGGCGCAGTTACTGGCCCGATCCGACATCGATGCCGAACAGGTCGGCTATGTGACCTGTGTCGAGGGAAAAACCCTGCGGGTCGACATGATGGGCGGCGAATTTTGCGGCAATGCCTCGCGGGCGGCGGCAGCTTACGCCTTGTCCTGTGACGGGAAAGAGCAGGGCGTCTACGGCGTATCCTGTTCGGGCTGTGACGAAATCCTGCCGGTCAAGGTCAATCATAAGGGCGGCGGTGACTACGAAGCCTTTATCGAGATGCCTTATCCCGACGGCGTCGGGGCTCTTTTAGTCGACGTCGACGGTCAGCCGGCCCGCTTCTTCCGCGTCGACCTGCCGGGAATTACGCACTTTGTCCACTTCATCGAGACGTTTGACGGCCTCGATAAGGACGTCTATTGGCAGGCCTTAAAAGACTATGTCGACGGCGAAGATTTTCCAGCTTACGGCCTCATCCTCTGCGATTCCAAGACCCAGGAGATGGTGCCAGCCGTCTACGTCAGCCAGACCGACACCCTGTACTGGGAAAACAGCTGCGGCAGCGGGTCTGCCGCCGTGGCAGCAGCTTTGGCCTGTACGACGCGCAAGCGGGTCGCCGCTTATCTGAAGCAGCCCGGCGGGACTATTGCCATTGCGGCCAGTGTCGATGACGAGGGGAATCTGCAGCAGATTTTTATGGGCGGAGCGGTCAAAATGGGCCCGGTTCAAACCTGGGAATGAGGCCGGGCTTTGTCCTTTGCCATGGGATAGGCTTATGCTGAAAAAATACTTGACTATTTGACTTTTTGCGGTATGATAGTGATGTGAAAGTACCTCAGCTGCCGCTGACGGTACGGAAAACGGATACAAAGGAGTGTTTTACCATGGCAAAAGAAACCCATGAATTTCAAGCTGAAACGAAGCAGCTGCTGGACCTCATGGTCCACTCTATTTATACAAATCACGAAATCTTCCTGCGGGAACTGATTTCCAACGCCTCCGATGCGATCGATAAACTCCATTATCAATCCCTGACCAACGGCGATCTCCTCGAAGGGGACACGGGCTTTGAAATCCACCTGACGCCCGATGCTGACGGCCATACGCTGACCATTTCCGACAACGGCCTGGGCATGGATAAAAAGGATCTGATGGATAACCTCGGCACTATCGCCCAGTCCGGGACCAAGGCCTTCCTCGAAAAGCTGAAGGAATCCCAGGACGGCGGCGATACGAATAAGGACCTCATCGGCCAGTTCGGTGTCGGCTTCTATTCGGCCTTCATGGTCGCCGATACGGTCACCGTCGTTACCCGCAAGGCCGGCGAAACGCAGGCTTACAAGTGGGAATCGACGGGCAGCGGCGAATATACCCTCGAAGAATGCCAGAAACCGAAGCACGGGACGACGATCATCCTCCATTTGAACAGCGAATTCTATGGCGACGATAGCGAAGAAAACTACACCGACCAGATGATCCTCCAGAGCCTGGTCAAGAAGTATTCCGACTACATCCGCTACCCGATCACCATGGACTTTACGACCAAGGTAAAGCCTAAGGACGAAGACGGAAAGACCATCGAAGATGCACCGGAAGAAGAAAAGACAGAAACGCGGACCTTGAACTCTATGCAGCCCTTGTGGACGCGGAATAAATCGGATATCAAACCGGAAGAATACCACGAATTTTTCCAGCACCAGTTCTATGAATGGGACGAACCGATGGACATCTTCCACAACCGTGCCGAAGGCGCCGTCGATTACACGGCCTTGTTATTCATCCCCGGCAAGGCGCCGTTCAACCTCTACTATGCCGACTATGAACCGGGCATCCAGCTCTATTCGCGGCATATCTTCATCATGGATAAATGCAAGGACCTCCTGCCGGATTACCTGCGCTTCGTCAAAGGCCTCGTCGATTCGCCGGACCTGTCGCTCAACATTTCTCGTGAACTCCTGCAGAAGAGCCGTGAACTGAACCTCATCGGCCGCAACCTGGAAAAGACGATCCTCAAGTCCTTGAAGCGGGATCTTGAAAAGAACCGTGAAAAGTATGAAAAATTCTGGGCCGAATACGGTAAATCCCTGAAAATCGGCGTCTACAGCGGCATGATGACCGGTGAAAACAACGTTGAAAAGCTGAAGGACCTGTTGTTGTTCATGTCCTCCAAAGACGGAAAACTCCGCACCATCAAGGAATACGTCGACGCCATGAAAGACGGCCAGCAGAAGATCTATTACGCAACGGGCAAGGATAAGGAAGCCATCGAAGGCCTGCCCCAGATGGAACTCCTCCGCGACCGCGATATCGAAGTCCTGTACATGACCGATCCCGTCGATGAATTTGCCGTCGAAGCCATCGGTGAATACGAAGGCCATCGCTTCCATTCCGTCAGCCGCGGCGATCTCGACCTCGAAGACGACGCCTTTAAGGCCGAAAAGAAGAAGAACGAAGACCTGGCCAAAGACAATGAAGGCCTCCTCTCTGACATGAAGAGCACCTTAGGCGATAAGGTCGCCGACGTCCGCCTGTCGAACCGCTTAAAGAGCGGTGCCGTCTGCCTCGTCGCCGATGCGGCCGGTCCGTCACTGGCTATGGAACAGGCCTTTGCTGCCGCCAATAACCCCATGTTCAAAGCCCGCCGGATCCTGGAAATCAATCCGGACCATGAACTGTTCGGAAAACTGGCCGCCGTTCATCAGGCTGGTAAAGATGGCCAAGACTTCAAGGATTACTGCCAGCTGCTCTACGATCAGGCTCTGCTCCTGGAAGGCATCATGCCCGATGATCCCGTTGCCTTTGCCAATAAAGTCGCCTCGCTTATGGCCAAATAAGGCGGCACGAACTGAATAAGATTGCTTATTGGGACTGGCCCCTGTCGTCAGACTTACATGCTCTGATGACAGGGGCTGTCTATTTAGTAACAATAAATCCTTTTTTGGGCCTATCAGTAACAGATAGTTGATATATTTCCACCTCCGCTGAACAGTTTTGTCACAAGTGGCGCCGTTGCCTATCTTTTTCAGTATATACAGGCTATAATTAAAACGTAAATACAGCGTTTATTTTTACGAAAATGGTCTTGTTTCCCAGGTGATGCGGGACCTTTTGGTTGTGCAGATAGTGCAGAGGAGGCGGACATGGGACAATTCGTTAACATGGACGGCGAAGAGGGCAGCGTAGTTCGTCTGGTTACGGAGCTCTTGCAGGAAGATGTAACCTATGAATTTATTGCCCACATCGCAAAATGCCCATTAGAAACGGTGAAGGAAATTGCCGCCAACACAAAATATAATAAGGAGTGATTCTGTTGAATATTCTAGTTGTCATGGATACGGATGCAAAACAGCGACAGTGGTTTGAAACGGCTGCGGAAGGTGCCAAGGTGACCTTCTGTCCCGGTGATGGAAGCGATGCCGGTGCGGCTCTCGAAGAAGCCGACGTCATTATCGGCAACGTCGAACCGAAACTGGTCAGCAAGGCTAAGAATTTGAAATGGCTCCAGCTCAACAGTGCCGGTGCCAATACGTACTGCCAGCCCGGTATTCTGCCGGACGGCGTCTTACTTACCAATGCGACCGGTGCCTATGGCCTGGCGTTGTCCGAGCACATGCTGGCCTTGACTATGGCCATGATGAAGAAGCTTTACGTATATCATGACAATCAGCATCAATCCTTGTGGCAGGATGAAGGTCCGGTCACGTCCTTTTACGGGGCCACGGTCGTCGTCGTCGGTTTTGGCGATATCGGCCGCAACTTTGGCCGTCGCGTAAAGGCCTTGGGTGCTCAGGTTATCGGCCTGCGCCGCCGCAAGGGCGAAGTACCGCCGGAAGCCGATGAAATGGGGGATATGGCTCATTTTGAAGACTATCTTTCCCGGGCGGACATCGTAGCGTCCTGCCTGCCCGATACGCCGGAAACGTATCGGATTTACAATAAGGAACGCTTCATGGCTATGAAGAAAGGCGCTTTCTTTGTCAACGTCGGCCGCGGCAGCAACGTCGACCAGGAAGCGTTGCGCGAAGCCGTCCTGTCCGGTCATTTGGCAGGTGCCGGGCTGGATGTTACCGATCCGGAACCGCTGCCGTCGACGGATCCTTTGTGGCAGACGAAAGGCATCTACATTACGCCGCACATTTCCGGCGGCTACCACCTGCAGGCGACGCACGACTACATCGCCCGTATCGCCGTTGACAACCTGAAACGGTTCCTGGCCGGCGAAAAATTGGAAAATATTGTCGATCTTACGACGGGCTATAAGGCCTGAGGTCAGCTGTTAAGACTCTGTAACGGGTACCGGTTTTACGACGGTACCCGTTTTTTGTAAGCTTGCGCGGCCGTTGGTGGTATTGGTCAGATCGGCCATAAAGGCGGCGCTGTTACCCTCTGGGACTTCAAAGGTGAAGGTCACGTCGGCGGCAAAGGCCCGGTCGGTGATGAGGACGCCGTGACTTTCGGCAAAGCGTTCAAGGGTGCTGACCAGGGGATAGGCGACGGTCGCCGTAAGGACCGTGAAGGGCGTGTAGTCGACGACGGAGGCTTCGTCAAGGGCCAGCGCTGCGGCGTGGCTGTAAGCCCGGATGAGGCCGCTGGCGCCGAGTTTGATGCCGCCGAAATAGCGGGTGACGACGACGGCCGTATTGGTAAGGTCCCGTTTCTTTAAGACTTCCAAAATGGGGCGGCCTGCCGTTCCCGACGGTTCGCCGTCGTCGCTGGAGCGCTGGATCTGACCGCCGGCTCCGATTTGGAAGGCCGAGCAGTTGTGCCGGGCGTCCCAATAGTGCTTGCGCACGCTTTCGATGAAGGCTGCCGCTTCGGCTTCCGTCTTCACTTCACAGACGGTGGCGATGAAGCGGGATTTTTTGATGACATATTCGGCTTCGGCCCGGCCGTAGACCGAGCGGAGAAGAGATTCCATAGCATATCGTTCCTTTTCGTTTTTTCTCATCATAGCCTATTTGTCAGGCCCTGGCAAGAAAAGGGCATAAAAAATCGGACCCTCGATGGATCGGGTCCGATTTTTTATACATCAATACCGCGTTGTCAGTTGTCTCCTACGTCGGAGCTGCCGTTTTTTTTCGGTTTGATATTGAGGAGTGTCTTGACGGCCTGCTGTTTTTCCGGGGGCAAGGCGTGAAGGGCCCGGATGACGAGACAGTCTTCGTCGGTGATGGGCGCACAGTAGTCGCAGTTGCTGCGGGTGTCGTCGCTCTTTTGGCAATACATGCCGGGCCGGCCGACAAGGACACAGATGGGAATTTGGAAAAAATCAGCCATTTTCAGCAATACTGAAATATCTGGTGAATAAAGACCTGTTTCCCAAGAGTAGACGGCTTGCTTTGACATACCGAAGAGGTCGCCGAAAGCTGTCTGGGTTAAGCCGTTTTTCTTGCGATAGTACTTAATTTCTTGTCCTAGAGTCATTCATATCCACTCTTTCTGTATACTATACAGTATGCTGTATTATACACTTGTCATTATAAGATGTAAAACAAAACGTGTCAATGCTGACAAACTAGGATAGAAAATAAATATTTCGAGATATTTAGGAATGACTGAAGAAGGCCGTAATGAGGTCGGTCAGGGCATCCTGGTCGGCGGCGCCCATCAATTCGCGGCAGGAATGCATGGCCGTAATGGGAATGCCGATGTCCATGGTCCGGATGGGGAGGTTGGCCGATAACAGGGAGCCCAAGGTCGAGCCGCCGGGAAGGTCGGACCGGTTCATGAAAATCTGATAGGGGATGTCGGCTTTGCGGCACAAGCCTTTTAAGACGGCCACGGCTTCGGCATCTCCGGCATAAGATTGGCTGCTGGCAATCTTGAGGGCGACGCCGCGTCCCATTTGAGGCTGGTTGGTGATGTCGCATTTTTCAGGGACGTTGGGATGGATGGCGTGAGCCACGTCGACGGACAGCATGAAGCCCTTGGCAAGGTCGGCCGAGAGATCGTCATCGGTCAGCTCGAAGGCGTGGTAGATGCGGCCCAGGATCCGGGACAGGACGGCGGAATCGGCGCCTTGTTTCGTATGGCTGCCCACTTCTTCGTTGTCAAAGAGGGCGACGACGTTCAAACCGTCGGCTTCGTCGGCGCCTACGAGGGCCAAGAGGGAGGCCAGGACCGACGTCAGGTTGTCCAGGCGGGGCGACGAGACGAATTCGTCGTGCCAGCCGAGGCGGCAGCCCGATTCTGCCGGATAGACCGTCAGTTCGTACGATAAAATGGCTTCAGGCAGGCAGCGGCAGGTTTCGGATAAAAAGTCGAGGAAGAAGTGTTTAGTCACGTCTTTGCCGTCGAGACCGAGAACGGGCAGGAGGTCCTTTTGCGGATTGAGTTCGATGCCCTGATTGGTCTTGCGGTTCATGTGGATGGCCAGGCGGGGGATGGTGAGGACCGGTTTTTCAAGGTCGATGAGGCGCAGTTTGGGCCGGAAGGGATCGTCGCTTTCAAGGGCGACGGCACCGGCCAGGGAAAGAGGCCGGTCGAGCCACGATTCACGGATGAGGCCGCCGTAGGTTTCGGCATTGAGTTTCAGATAGCCCTTTTCGCGGATTTCCGGCCGCTGCTTGATGCGAAGGGCGGGAAAATCGGTGTGGGCCGCACTGAGGCGCAGATGACGGCGGATATCCCGGCCCGTCCGGAAGGCGACGAGGCCCGATCCGTAGACCGGGACGTAGTAGGCACGGTCAGCCTTCAATTGCCACAGTGTCTCTTCCGGCACGAGGGCCGTAAAGCCGGCTTCGTCGAGAAGCTTTTTGGAGGCGGCGACGGTGTGGTACGGCGACGGGGAGCGGTCAATGAAGTTCAATAAGGTATCGATAGAGTCACGGGACATGACGATCATCCTTTCTTGGGGATAAATTTTGTGATCCTGTTATTATATCATAGATAAGGGCGGCCATGCTTTTGGTTTTCTGAAAGCCTCATGGTATAATAGAGAAAATATTTTTTGTGAAGGGGATCTTATGGACTTACGCGTCATTTCTCGATTTTTAGGAAAAATAGCCTTGGCCGAAGGCGGCGTCCTGTTTTTGCCCCTGGCCATGGCCATCATCATGGGGGAATCGAGCTGGCTGCCTTTTGTGGGCAGCATCATTCTCTGCGGCTTAGTCGGCATGAGCTGCCTGAACTACGGCCGCGTGCGGACGCAGAAACTGACCATGCGCGAAGGTATTGCCATTACCGGCATCGGCTGGATGCTGGCCACCTTTCTGGGCATGCTTCCTTATTGCCTCGGCGGCTATTTGTCGTATTTCGACGGCCTCTTTGAGAGCGTCTCCGGCTTTACCGGGACCGGGGCGACGGTCATTACGGACTTAGAAATCCTGCCTCAGAGCCTGCTCCTTTGGCGCAGCATGACCCACTGGCTCGGCGGCCTCGGGATTATCGTCATATTCATCGCCCTCTTGCCCGAAGCCGGTCAGTCGGCGGTGTTTTACATGTATAATGCCGAATCGACAGGGCCGACAAGGGAACGCGTCCTGCCCAGGCTTCACGACATGACCAAGGTGCTGTTTCGCATCTACCTGGCCTTTACGGCGACGGCCTTCGTCATTTTCGTCATCTGCGGCATGGATTTTCTCGATGCGGCCAACCACGCCTTGTCGACGGTCTCGGCCGGCGGCTTTTCGACGTATAATGCCAGCGCCGCCCACTTTGAAAGTCCGGCCGTCGAAGGCTGGATGACCTTTTTCATGGTCCTCACCGGCGGCAACTACGCCCTCTATTACCGGGCCTGGCAGAAGGGCTGGGGCGTCCTGTGGGAAAATATGGAATTTCGGGTCTATCTCTTGATCGTGGCCGCGGCGACGATCCTCATCGGCCTCAATCTCATGAGCTCTTTAGGAGAAGGTCCGACGACGGCCCTTCGCTACTCGTCTTTCCAGGCGGCGTCCATCGCTACGACGGGCTTCGTCTCGGCCGACTTTGACCGCTGGCCGACCTTTTCTAAGGGGATCTTGTTGATGCTCATGATTTCCGGCGGTTGTGCCGGCTCGACGGCGGCAGGCTTAAAGGTCTCCCGCGTAGTCATCATGGCCCAGTACATCTGGCATGCGGCCAAGACCAAACTTCATCCCAATCAGGTCCTGGGCATGACCATCAACGGCCACCGCATCGGCGACGATACGGTCGTCCGCGTCGCCCAGTTCTGTTTCCTATACGTCATGTTCATCGCCCTCTGGGCCCTGCTGTTGACCTTTGACGGCATCACCGTCTTCGATGCTATCGGCATCAGCGTCTCGACCATGGGCTGTATCGGCCCGGCCTTCGGCATCACCGGGGCGACGTCGACCTATGCCGAATTGTCCCTATTTTCAAAGTCCATCCTCTGCCTGTCCATGCTCTTAGGGCGACTGGAAATGTTCACCCTCTTGGTCATGCTCCAGAAGAACTTCTGGAAGTCGAAGGGCAGCTGGTAGGTAAATCCTTCCTGAATAAAAAGAATATCGGTTAAAAATCGATTAAACTTCTCCTCGGCGTCCTCTGAGTAAGGCACACTGTACGTATAGCCTTATGATAGGAGGGACGAACATGAAGAAAATCGCCGTCTTTGGCGCCATAGCCGCTTTTTTGGCCGTCAGTCAATTTAGTGACGCCCTCTTTCCGGTCGTGGCCGAACCGGTACCGGTCGTCGAAGAAGCCTTGCCCGAGAAAGCCTTTATCTACGTCACCGGTGCCGTCCAGAAGCCCGGTCTCTATGCCCTCGATGGGGGACAGACCGTCGGTGAAGCCGTAGCGACGGCAGGGGGCATGGCGGCCTATGCTGATACGGCAGCGGTGAATCTGGCCGGAAAGGCCGTCGACGGCATGCATATCCACATCCCTTATGACTGGAACGGCGTACCGCCGCCGTCTGTCGATGACGGAAAGGTGTCGTTAAATCAGGCCGATGCCGAACAACTCATGACCCTGCCAGGTATCGGGCCGGCCATGGCCGACAATATCATCGCCTACCGCCGGGAACACGGTGCCTTTACCAACATTGACGAGCTGAAGCAGGTCAAGGGTATCGGGCCGGCTAAGTTCCAAAAATTAAAGGACCAGGTCGGCTTATGAAAGCCCTTTCTATGCGGCCTCTGTGGCTCAGCCTGTCGTTGGCACTGGCCCTTTGTGCCGGCATTGCTGCAGCTGACCGATTTTCACTGCCCCTTCCTTGGTGGGGGGCCTTTTTTCTTTTGTCCCTTTTTGGAACTGGATTGTGTGCCTTCTATCGGAGAATGGCCTTGATCTTCTTCCTGATTCCGGCCCTCTTTTGCCTCGGAGGCATGCGGCTTCAACTGGCCGCTGACGGCTACGACGCCTTGCCCCATCAGGCCGCTGGCGCCAACCTCGTCGTTGAGGGAACCCTTTCGGAAAAACGGGGTACCTTTACCGGTGAAGGGGGAACCATGGGACGCTACGTCATGGATCTTACGTCTTATCGGTATGGCGATGACGACCGGACGTATCCCGGAAAGGGGCGGGCTTATGTGACCGTCCCCGATGGGCCTGACGTTGGTGACACCCTGCGGATTACGGGCCAGAGCAAACCCTTGACGTATTATAAAAACGACGGCATGTACGACGCCCGTCACCGCGACCGGGAAAAGGACATCTGGCTGCGGATCTTTGGCAAAGAGGGTGGGGCCGTTCAGGTCCTTTCAGAGCCCGTGGGCATCCGCGCCTTGCTACAAGACCTGAAAACGGCTTTGACTAAGCGTTACGACGCCGTCCTCGGGCCGGACTATGCACCGGTCCTGTCGAGCCTCCTCTTTGGCGGTCATTACGACGAACTGCCGCCGGGTCTTCTCGAGGCCTTCAGCACGACGGGCCTCATTCATATCCTCTCCGTGTCGGGCTCTCACGTGGCCCTGCTCTTAGCCGTTCTGCAAGTGATCGGCCGGGCCGCTGGCCTTCGCGGGACGCCGCTCTTTGTCTTATCGGCCGCCTTTCTCCTCCTTTACAGCGCCTTAGCTGACTTTACGTCGCCCGTCGTCCGGGCGTCCATCATGGGAAGTCTCAGTGCCTTCAGCCTGACGGCACGGCGCGACTATACGGCAGGCCATGCTTTGGCCTTAGCCGTCATGGCCATGCTGCTCTACAGCCCCTACCTCTTTTTTGACCTGAGCTTTCGCCTGTCGTGCAGTGCGTCGGCGGGCATCGTCTTATGTTATAAACGGATTACGACAATCCTTTCGTTTCTGCCGGAATTTTTGCGAAACTGCCTGTCTGTCTCTCTGTCAGCTCAGGTCCTCGTCGTGCCCCTCCTCTTGGGAGCCTTCTTTTCCTTTCCCGTCTACTCGTTACTGGCCAACGTCGTCGTGGCGCCGGTCCTCGACCTGGTCATGGTCCTCGGCCTCGGCGCTTCTGTATTATCCCTCTTGTACGACGCCGGTGCCGATCTCATACTCTTTGGGGTAAAGCCTTTGTTGGCTCTGGCCTTAAAAGGAAACGCCTTTATCGCCGCCCTTCCGGGGAGCCGCCTGTGGGCCGGACAGCCGTCCCTTTGGGCTTGGTTTTCGTGGTATCTTTTGGTGGGATTCGTCTTTTTTCGGAGCCTTCGAAAGAAAATTTTTCTGCCCCTAATCATCTCCTTGGCGGTCAGTTGGATGATGCGGCCATCCGGGCCGGGAGTGCTCATTTTTGACGCCGGCCGCGATCAGGCTACGGCCATTATTTATGAAGATAGATCGGCCGATTTATGGTATAATAAATCGAGATTCTCCAATCCCGATCAGGCGGCCGTCGTCGTCATTCCGGCCCTTCGGGCCAACGGCATCTTCCGCCTTCGCCGGTGCGTCGTCGAAGGGGAGGAAAGGGCTTACACCGAAGCCTTGTTCCAAAAAGCATTTACCTTCCTAAAAGGACCGGGGAAAGGGGAGATTCCCTATCGCGGCGTAACGGCCGTGCCCCAGACTTTTTCGGGCGAACCCCTCCTTTGGGAACTGCGGTCCCTTGACGCTTGGGACGGAAAATCCTTTCCCGCATCGGCTTTAGGAACCGTCGTTTATGAAGGGTTCCGCGGCCAAGGCGCTGCCGCCGAGTGGGGCGAAGCGGCCGATAGCTACGGCGTTCCTGCCTATATCCCGTCTCGGGACGGACAACTGCGCCTCTTTCGCCATCGCGGTCAGTGGCGCCTATCTACATTTATTGAGGAAGATTTATGAGTACTACCAAGAACATCATGATCATCTACGGGACCGAAGCCTACCTCATGGAAGAGGGGCGGAAGAAGTTTTTCGCAGCGGCCCGCAAACGATCCGGCGGCGATGCCGAAGTGCAGACCTTTCAAAAGGATGCCGCCGCGGCGACGGTCGTCGAATCCTTCCAGGGGACGAGCCTCTTTAGCAGCGGTACGATCACCGTCTGGTACGACTGTCCCTTTTTGCCCTTGAAGAAGGGCGGCCGGTCGCGGAGTAAAATATCGAAAGAAGAACAGTGGTTTCTCGATGAAGCTGGACACCTCGACGACGGCAACAGCCTCTTATTTTACAGTAAGGGCAACGTCGATACGGGAAGCGCTTTCTTTAAGGCCTTGAAGCCCATGGCTGAGGTCGTCGCTGCCGAAGCGGTGACGGAAAAGACGGTCATGCCCTATGTGACAGCCTATCTTAAAGATCGGGGCCGAAGCCTTAGCCGCGACGGCGTCGTCTTTTTGCAGGACCTCTTTCAAACCTGGGGCAGCATATCCTTGCTCTACGTCTTTTCCGAGCTCGATAAATTGTGCATCACCCTCCCTGACGGGAAAAAGAGCATCGGCCCCGACGATTTGGCCGACCTCTTTGCCGGCACCATGGAAAAGAACCTCTTCACCTTCATGGATGCCTTCCTTCGCCGCAATGGGGAGAAGACCCTGCCCTTTGTCGAAGGCTTGTTCAGTAAGCAGGATGCCTTTTTAAAGAACACGGGATATATGCTGTCGCGCCTGCGGCTCCTCTTGTCGTATAAAGAACTGTTACGGGCCCACGCCGGTCAGCACCAGCGCGAACAGGTCCTGACGGCTGTCAATAAGGGGCGAAGTGCGAAATATGTCATATATCACTTGCAAAAAGTCGCATCTTATTGGACAATAGAAGAGTTAGAACGTTGTATATGTAATATTTTTACCTTACAGCTCCATATCCGCAGCGGGAAGGCGTCGCCGGCCGATATGGGAGCCCTTATTTGTCTTTATTGTAGTCTGAAAAGGTAGGTTAGAGCGTGACGGAAGCAGAAAAGGAACGAAAAGAGAGAATGAAGGAATACCGCCGCCGGTATCGTGAAAAGCATGGGCTGCCGGCTCCGAAGTCTCGGTCATGGAAGAAAATAGGCGGTGCAGTCGTGGCCCTGTGCATCCTGGGATTCGGCGGGTTCTTTGCCGCCCAGACGCGGGCCGAACAGATGGTGACCCTCGACGGCCATTCCGTTCAGGATATGACCGAAGAGGATATTGCCAACTATCTCGATCTCCATGCCAAAGATATCGAAGGGCGCAAGCTCCACCTGGCAGCCGACGGCGTCGATACGACGCTGAGCCTCGATGAACTCGGTGCCAAACTCGACCGCGATTACATCGACGATGAACTCCATCTCATCGGCCGGCAGGGCATGCCCTGGGAGCGCGTGGCTGACGTCGCGACGACCTTGATGCATGGCAAGGACATCCCCCTGGCCATTGCCGTCGATGAAGAAAAACTCGACAAGGCCCTGACGGATCTTCACGATAAACACGATAAGGATCCGGAAAATGCCTTTGCCTATGTCAAGGAAGACAATAAGACCGTCGCCGTCGAACCGGAAAAAGACCGCATCGTCATCAATACGGCAGGCCTCAAGGATTCCATTACCGACAGCCTGCATAAAGGCCAGACCGGCGACATCGACGTGCCCATTGACAGTCGGCAGCAGGCCGATGTCAAGAGCGGTGACTTAAAGGACATCGATACGGTGTTGTCCTATTACACGACCCATTTCGACAACAGCAATCCTGACCGCAATACGAATATCAAATTGGCCCAGGAACGGCTGAATCATGCCTTCGTTGCCAGCCAACAGGACTTTTCATTCAATAAATACGTCGGCACGCGAACGGCAGATAAAGGCTATAAACAGGCCCCGTCTTACTTTGAAAACCGGTTGGAACAATCCGTCGGCGGCGGCGTCTGCCAGGTCAGCACAACCTTATTCAACGCAGCCCTCCGGGCCGGCCTCTTCATCGCCAGTCGGGAACCGCATTTCGCTCCGGCAGCCTATGTCCCTGTCGGCATGGATGCCACCGTTGCCGATGACGGCCTTGATTTCGCCTTTACCAACCCCTTCCAGCACCCCGTCGCCGTCTATACCGTTGTCGGGGCCAATACGGTGACGACGTACATCTTAGGCAACCACGCCGATACCAGTACGGTCACCTTTGAAACGACACATCTCCAGAATTTACCTCACAAGATCATAAAGAAGCACGATGACAGTGTCAGTGACGACACGCTGAAGCAGTTTGGCTACGACGGCCACGACATCACCATCCGCCGGACCGTAACCTACAGCGACGGCGACCGTCATATCGACCTCATTACGTCGCACTACGATCCCAACGACGCCATCGTCTTGACGCCCGACGGAGACAGTGAAGAAGTCGTCAGCACGGCGGATCTCCAGCCTCAGGATCCGCTCCTCAACGCGCCGCACGATATGATGGAATTCAACGTCACGGCAGCGCCTGCCGGCGATGACCCGAATGGCGACGAAAACGCTGACGAAGACTACGACGAAGAGTAGCCTGATCACCGTGCCTGAAAGAAAGGATAGTTTATGAAGGTTTGGCATATTGTTCCCAAAAATGATATTTTGATTCCCGTCGACGGCGGTCAGACCGTCGCCGTTGCCTCCATTGCAGCTGACGTCGAAGGTCACTGGTGGAAGGTCAAGACCGAGTCGTCTTATGCCCTCGGCGATATGGACCTCCTCCGCGACCGGGTCTGCCGGAAACTGGGCCTTGAAGGCAACGTCTCTGTCGAACACCAGGTGACGTCCGTCTTCCACGGCGGCGACATGTCGCTGGCGGTACCGGAAAACGATCCCCTGCGGCAGATTGCCGACATCTCGACGGATGACCTCGAAGGCTACGGCATTCCCCATGAGGATTCGTACGAAGCCCTCTACGACGTCGACGAAGAATTATATCAGGATGAAGACTATAAGAAGGCCTGCCAGTGCGCTTCCGTTTCCTCGTGCAGCGTCACCAAAGAAAGCAAGGGAAGCGGCACCAAGACCGGCGGCGACAGCCGGGTTTGGATGGGCCGTGCCTTTGGCGGTCAGCCGGTTCCCATCAACGACGTCCTCGGCGAAGAGCAGAACGACGTCGTCCTCCAGGGCAAGGTCGTCAAAGTCGAGTTCCGGGAATTGAAATCGAAGCGCATCCTCCTGACCTTCCAGATGGCCGACAGCACCAACGGTATTTCGGCCAAAAAATTCCTCGACGTCAGCAATCAGGGCGGGGGCGGCAAGTTCCGCCGCAAGAATACCATGACGCCGGAAGAATACGACTGCTTGAAAACGAAACTGCAGCCCGGCGCCTACGTCCGCATCCACGGCAATATCCAATATGACAACTACCAAAACGACTACGTCTTCATGGCCTATGACATGATGGCTGCCGACGGCGGGACCGTCGAACGGGAAGACAACAACCCGACGCCTCGCGTCGAGCTCCACCTGCATACGGTCATGAGCGATATGGACGCCTTGATCACGGTCAAACAGCTCATCAAGACCGTCAAAAAATGGCATCATCCAGCCGTTGCCGTCACCGACCACGGCGTCGTCCAGTCCTTCCCGCTGCTGCAGGAAATCTCGACCGATAAGAGCAACGGCGTCAAGGTCATTTACGGCGTCGAAGGCTACCTCTTTGACGACAAGATCGACCAGTCGTACCACATCATCATCCTGGCCAAGAACCAGACCGGTATCCGCAACCTGTACAAATTGGTCAGTATCTCTCACCTGAAATACATCTACCGCGGCCGTCCCCGCATTCCCCGGGCCGTTCTCGACGAATACCGCGAAGGCCTCATCTTAGGTTCTGCCTGCGAAGCCGGCGAACTGGTCCGCTCCATGGTCCAGAAGAAACTGCCCTACGAAGAATTGAAGAAGATCGCCGATTACTACGATTACCTGGAAATCCAGCCCCTGACCAACAACGGCTTCTTAGTCCGCGAAGGCTATGTGGCCGATGAAGAAGGGCTGCGCGACATCAACCGGACGATCTTAAAAATCGGCGACGAATTGGGGAAAATGACCGTCGCCACCTGCGATGCCCACTTCATGAACCCCGAAGACAAGATCTATCGGGAAATCCTCATGACTGGCAAGGGCTTTAAAGATGCCGAATTCCAGCCCGACCTGTACCTCAGGACGACGGACGAAATGCTGGAAGAATTTTCCTACCTCGGCGAAGACCGGGCGCGGGAAGTCGTCATTACCAATCCCAATAAGGTCAACGACATGATTGACGACTGCCGCCCGATCCCGAAGGAAACGCTGTACTTCCCGCAGATCGCCGGCTCGTCGGAAGCCTTGAAGCACATGTGCTACGAAAAGGCTCATGAAATCTACGGCACGCCGCTTCCGAAGGTCGTCGAAGATCGGTTGGAAGAAGAATTCACATCCATCCTCGGCCACGGTTTCGGCGTCCTCTATTACATCGCCCATAAACTGGTAAAACACTCCAACGACGACGGTTACCTCGTAGGGTCCCGTGGGTCCGTCGGCTCGTCCTTCGTGGCCACCATGTCAGGCATCACCGAAGTCAATCCTTTGCCGCCGCACTACGTCTGCCCCAAGTGCCATTGGAGTCATTTCTACACCAAAGGGGAATACGGCGGCGGTTTCGACCTGCCCGATAAGACCTGCCCCGAATGCGGCGAACCGCTCTTAAAGAACGGCCACAACATTCCTTTTGCCATCTTCCTCGGTTTCGACGGCGACAAGGTCCCTGATATCGACCTCAACTTCTCCGGCGAATACCATCCCAAGGCTCATAAATATACGGAAGAACTCTTCGGGAAAGACAACGTCTTCCGCGCCGGTACCATCGGCGCCGTCAAGGATAAGACGGCCTACGGCTACGTCATGAAATGGGCCGAAGCCAAGGGCATCAAAGTCAACGACGCCTACGTCAACAGCCTCGTTTCGGGCTGCACGGGCATCAAGAACACGACGGGCCAGCATCCCGGTGGGGTCATGGTTATCCCCCGCGACATGGACGTCCATCACTTTACCCCCGTCCAGTACCCGGCCAACAAGAAAGACAGCGGCATCATCACGACCCACTTCGACTACCACTCCATCGAAGGCCGTCTGGTCAAGCTCGACATCCTCGGCCATGATGATCCGACGGTCATCCGCATGCTCGAAGATATGACCCATATCAAGGCCACGACCATTCCTTTCGACGATCCGGCGACGATGAGCCTGTTCAGCTCGACCAAGGCCCTCGGCGTCACGCCGGAAGAACTGGGTTCCAAAGTCGGAAGCCTGGGCATCCCCGAATTCGGGACGTCCTTCGTCCGTCAGATGCTGGTCGATACCAAGCCCAAGACCTTCTCGGAATTGGTCCGTATTTCCGGTTTCTCCCACGGTACCGACGTCTGGCTGAACAACGCCCAGGACCTCATCACGTCGGGGACGGTTCCCTTGAAGGAAGCCGTTTCGACCCGTGACGACATCATGAACTATCTCATCGAACACGGCATCAAACCCAAGACGAGCTTTAAAGTCATGGAAAACGTCCGTAAGGGCAAGGGCATCGATAAGCCCAACAAACTCGGCCAAAAGACGACGGACTACGAAGGCGAATTGAAAGAAGGGCACATTCCTCAGTGGTTCATCGAATCGTGCCAGAAAATCGGCTACCTCTTCCCGAGAGCCCACGCCGTCGCCTACGTCATGATGGCCTTCCGCATCGCCTGGTATAAGATCAACCAGCCCCTGGCCTACTACTGCGCCTACTTCACCATCCGGGCCAAGGCCTTCAAACTGTCGGCCATGATCCACGGTCTTGAAGGGCAGGAACGGGCCATGAAAACCATCGCCGCCAAGGGCAAGAGCGCGTCCAAGATCGAACAGGACCTCTATTCGGCCCTGGAACTGGCCAAGGAAATGAGCCTTCGCGGCTTCTCCTTCCTGAACGTCGACCTCAACCGCTCGGCAGCGACGAAATTCACCATCTGCGACGGCAAGATCCTGCCGCCCTTTACGGCCATCGACGGCCTGGGGGCCAATGTTGCCGAACAGATCGTTGCCGCAAGAGAGGCTGCCCCGTTCAGTTCCAAAGCCGACCTCAAGATGCGCGGCAAGGTATCCCAGTCGCTCATCGACACCATGAGCGAAGAAGGCTGCTTAGGCGACCTTCCGGAAGACGAACAAATCGATCTCTTTGCCATGTAAACGAGCCTATAAGAAACAGAGCCTCTCCCTTAGGAGGGGCTTTTTCTCTCGACAGATTGACCGTATTGCCGTATAATAATTCTTGTATTTAGCCGACTAAAGGAACGGCCTCAGCAAGACAAAATCTGTAAGCGAAAGAAGGGATATATCGTGGCAGTGAATGAAAAATTACGGGATCACCTGCACGACCAGCTGTTTCGGGCCATACTGGAACTCAAGAGCGTCGACGAATGCTATGAATTTTTCGAAGACATCTGCACCATTCAGGAAATGAAAGCCATTTCGGCTCGGCTCGAAGTAGCCCGCATGCTCAAAGCCGGCGACATCTACGAAGATATCGTCCAAAAGACCGGCGCCAGCACGGCGACCATCAGCCGTATCAAGCGCTGTCTCGTATACGGCAGCGGCGGGTACGAAAAGATCCTCAGCCGCATGGCCGAGAAAGAACCAGATTTTTTAAAACTATCGAAGTAGGAGGACAGCCGATTTCATGAAGGCCAAGATTGACGTCACCATTTTCAAAAACGGTGATATGGATATACTGCAGGCTTCGATCTACGAAGAACTGTGGAAAGACTACTGTACATTTAAACAACGGGCTGTCATGCAGCAAGAAAAGGAAACGAAGAAAGGCATCTTTTTATCCCGCCGGTACTATCGGGCGGCACTGTTGTCGTTATTTACCTTTTTTGAAGGCGTTATCAACAACTGGATCAAGACCATCATCCAGGACCGACCGGAATTTTCCAGTACGGCAGAGCAGCAGACGCTGAAAAAATGCGACGCCGTCATCGAGTATTGTTTCTTCTGTTCTTATACCAAACATACCGGTACCTTTACCTCGCTTTACGGCTACATCAACCGCTATGAACAGCACGATTTGGCCCTCATTGAACACATCGACGGACAGACCCTTTCGGCCATCGAAACGGCGATGGAAGAATACTTCTGTTACGTCGAAGCCCTGACCAGCCTCAAGCGCTTTCCCAAGCCAAACCAATCGACGACGGGCCTTGTCGGGCGCATCGGCGGCATGGTCAAGGACTGCCACGGCTGATAAGAAAGGATTGTGGTATCAATGAGTGATAAGTATTATCTCGGATTCGACGCCGGTACACAGAGCGTCAAAGTAGCCGTTTACGACGACGAACAGCATTGCCTGGCCATGGATACGGCCAAGACCCATTTGGCTTATCCCCAGCCCGGCTGGGTTCAGATGGACGTCGATGAATATTACCGCCTCATCAAACAGTGCATGGCGTCCTGCAGCCGGCAGATGGAAGAAAAAGGCTGGGACGTCGGTAACGTCCGGGCCATCATGGGCGACGGCATCATCTGCGGCATCGCCGGCATCGACGAAGACGGAAAGGCCATTACGCCTTACGTCAACTACCTCGACAGCCGTACCCGCGACGATGTAGAAGCCCTGAAAGCCAAGAACCTCGATATCTGGGGACGGGAAACGGGCAATGCCGAACCGAACATGATGTTCCCGGCCATGTTTGCCCGCTGGTTCATGAAAAACGTCCCGGCCTGGAAAGAAAAGGGCGTCAAGTTCGTCCATAACTGCCCCTACGTATTGATGCACCTGGCAGGCCTTAAAGGCAAAGACGCCTTCATCGATTGGGGTACCATGTCTGGATGGGGCCTCGGCTATGATGTCGTCAAAAAAGAATGGTCCAAGGAACAGCTCGATATTCTGGGCATTTCCGAAGACTTCATGCCGCGCATCGTAAAGCCTTGGGACATCATCGGTCATCTCTGTGAAGAAGACGCTATGGAAACAGGCTTTCCCGCAGGCATTCCCATCTGCGCCGGTGCCGGTGATACGATGGAATCCATGATGGGCAGCGGCATCTTGGAAGCGGGCAACGCCGTCGACGTCGCCGGGACCTGTGCCATGTTCTGCGCCGCAACGGACGGCATCATGCCTGAACTGTCCGTCCCCGGAAGCAACCTGATCTTTAACTCCGGGACACTGCCGGGCACGTACTTCTACTGGGGCATGGTCCGCACGGGCGGTTTGGCTCTTCGCTGGTTCAAAGACAGCATTGCCAGACAAGAAGGGGACGACTACTACGGAACCCTCGACGAACTGGCCAAGCGCCATAAACCGGGCTGCGAAGGGGCCATGTTCCTGCCTTACCTTACCGGCGGCGACAGCGCCTATCCCAACGTCCGCGGGACCTTTACGGGACTTACCCTCGACTCCGACCAAGGGGCCATGTGGCGCTGCGTCCTCGAAGGCATCGGCTACGACTACATGGAAGTCACCGACCAGTACCGGGCAGCCGGTATCGGCTTAAAGCACCTGACCATTACCGAAGGCGGCAGTCGGGACGAACTGTGGAACCAGATCAAGGCCGACATGCTCGATACGACGGTCGTTACCTTGAAAGTTGCCGGCGGAGCCGTACCGACCAACTGCATCGTCGCAGCCTACGCGGCCGGCGATATCAAAGACTTGAAGAAAGCCCTCGAACGCCAGCTGGAAGTTAAAGCCACTTATGTTCCCGATGAAGAAAATACCAAGATGTACCGCGCTTCCTATGAAAAACGGGGCGCCCTCTTAAAAGCCCTCAATGGGGGAAAATAAGACAGATCAAGTGCCGTACCGCTTTGCCGGATGCGGCACTTTTTTTATCGGTGTCCTAGGGAAAACTCCGGCCGGATTGACCGATAATTCCCATTGGTTATGGATACCGATTCACTTTGTGAAAAATAGACGTAACTTTTATAACATAAGTTCATAACGTAACGTATTTCTATGATATAATTGTATTAAAGAATGATAATAAGTAACTTGACTTAAAACGACTTGCATAAAATGCATGTAATAAATGTGAAAAAATGAAAAAAGTGCCGTTTTTTAGTGGATTTTTTTGGTGTGTGTGGTATACTATCAATGTAAGCAGTGAATCTTATTTATGAGGCGTGTGACTTTTTTTTTAGGATAATCTAGTGAAAAAAATCACGCGACGAAGGAGGAGTTAAACATGAGTAAAGTAATGGTTATTGGCGCTGGTACGATGGGTTCCGGCATTGCACAGGTTTTCGCTACGCACGGTTGGGACGTTGTCTTGAACGATATTAAAGACGAATTCATCGCTGGCGGCCAGGCCAAAATCGACAAATCTCTGACCAAATTAGTTGCTAAAGAAAAAATGACTCAGGAAGAAAAAGATGCAACGATGGCTCGCATTACTGGCTTCGTAACCCGTACACCTGAAAACATGAAAGACATCGACCTCGTCGTCGAAGCTGCTATCGAAGACTTGAAGATCAAATCGGCTATCTTCAAAGAACTTGACGAACTCTGCCCGGAACACACGATCCTCGCTTCCAACACGTCGTCCCTGGCTATCACTCAGATCGGCGCTGCTACGAAACGCCCGGATAAAGTTATCGGCATGCACTTCTTCAACCCGGCTCCGGTCATGAAGTTGCTCGAACTCATCAACGGCATCGCAACCTCTGATGAAACTTACGCTAAGATCGAACAGTTGTCGAAAGACCTCGGCAAAACTCCGGTTAAAGTTAACGACTTCCCGGGCTTCGCCGGCAACCGTATCGTCATTCCGATGCTCAACGAAGCTATCCAGGCTTTGATGGAAGGCGTTGCTTCTAAAGAAGACATCGATAACGTCTGCAAACTCGGCTTCAACCATCCCATGGGACCTCTGGCTCTCTGCGACCTTATCGGTAACGACGTTGTTCTCCACGTCATGGAAGTTCTTTATGAAGGCTTTGGCGATCCCAAATATCGTCCGTGCCCGCTGCTCAAAAAATACGTCCAGGCTGGTTACCTCGGCCGTAAGACTGGCAAAGGCTTCTACGATTACACGAAATAAGTTAGCATTGTGCTAATTGAATACGGGGCGTGACTATCACACCCCGTATTATTTTTAAACTTTAGTCCATAAAACGGCGTATCTTTCCAACATCCCGGGGGCGGTCCGGCCTGTTGGAGTCCATTCTGGAAAAGACAGTCGTTTTCTATACTCATTCTATACTATTCTTTATATCAGTTGTTTTAGGAGGTTTATCTCATGGATTACCAGAACATTCTTTGTGCAGTAGAAAACGGTATTGCAACGATTACCATCAATCGTCCGAAAGCTTTGAACGCTTTGAACCTCGACACGGTTACGGAATTAAAAGACGCTATCGAAAAGATCGCTGTCGACAAAGCCGTTAAAGTCGTCGTTATCACCGGTGCTGGCGAAAAATCCTTCGTAGCTGGCGCAGACATCAAAGAAATGGCTACCAAGACTCCGGCTGAAGGCCGCGAATGGGGCCAGTTCGGTCAGAACGTCTTCACGGAAATCGAAAACATGCCTCAGCCCGTTATCGCTGCTATCAACGGCTTCTGCCTCGGCGGCGGCTGCGAACTTTCCTGCGCTTGCGACATCCGCTATGCAGCAGAAAACGCAAAATTCGGCCAGCCTGAAGTTGGTCTCGGTATTACCCCGGGCTTCGGCGGCACCCAGCGCTTGACCCGCGTCGTTGGCCGCGGCCAGGCTAAAGAACTCATCTACACCGGCGGCATGATCGGTGCTGAAGAAGCAAAAGCTATCGGCCTCGTAAACAAAGTCGTTCCTCAGGAAGAATTAATGCCGACCGTTCTCAAATTGGCTGGCAAGATCGCTAAGAACGCTCCGGTCGCTGTACAGCTCTCCAAAGCTGCCATCAACCGCGGCATCAACTGCGACGTCGTAACCGGCATCGCTTACGAAGCTGAAGTCTTCGGTCTCTGCTTCTCCACGAACGACCAGAAAGAAGGCATGGCTGCTTTCGTAGAAAAACGTAAACCGACCTTTGAAGGCAAATAAGATCATCGTTTGACTCCGAACAAAAAGGATGTTCCGTGACTCCTGTCATGGGACGTCCTTTTTTTATAAGAAAAAGCGAAACATATAGTCTTTCGCAGTCGCACCCTTAGGGTGCGTGGATTGAAACGTCCTTGTATATTAGGAGGGGAGACTTCCCCATATAAGGGCTGTACGTATGAATTTTTTTCACGACGTACAGCCTTCTTTTTATATAGGAGAAAACCCTCATAGGCGCGAATTAGAAGGCCTGTTGAAGTCGATTAATAAAAACTGACGACCAAGATATGGAAAGAGTTCCTGTGCCCGATTAGGGGCATCTGTGAAGAAGCAACGTCTTTTTCGTCGCATTACCATTTTTCCCACCTTGATGGCACTTCTTCTATAAAAGGATCTGATTAATAGGTGACTGAAATCCTTAAGAAAGGCTGTACTGGATTTTTCTTGAAGATTAAAAATATGGTATAATGTAAAGAAACCAATGGATTTTATAACATTCTGCCCCGATATGATGAACATGCAGGTTTTAAGCCTTTATGATAGAAGTTTTCACAGATAATACCGGAAATAGTAGAAAAATAAAATCCGCCCCGCAAACGGCAAAATCGATGGCTTGGTTATGCCATCCGTAAGGGGGCTGTTAAGAACCACAATCCCCGAAAGGGGACGGAAACACCTTAAAACTGAAGTACTTCTGTTGGTCAATGACCAACGTTAAGAACCATAATCCCCGAAAGGGGACGGAAGACTGATAAGTTTCATAAAATTGGATGCTGCATGAGAAAATCCGGTACAGGTCATCTGATAATGATGTCTTGTACCGGATTTTGTTAGGTCACTTTTTTGATTACTTGAGAAGTAATCAAAATTCTTTTAGGGAAATGTAATGTGTGAAATACATATTTGTTTGAATGAATTGAAAGGCAAGTCTTTGAAAGCGGGTTTTTAGCCATAAAGGTCTATGGCTGTTAGTCGAGTCACGTGTTTTACGGGAAGAATATTATTTAATGGTCAATTTAAAGTTTATGAATACAAATTTAAAATTGACCATCGGATAATCATTAGATATAATTTAAACAAAGAGTTGTGGATTGAAAATTTCTTTTTCGATTTAAGTATATTTAACGAATTGAGAAAAATTAATCCAAAACACAGCTGTACATACTTTTGTTTGCGTCTTAATTGGGAATTAACCGTTATGGTAAAAAGGGGGCTTCGTATTTTTCAGAAAATCTACTAACTTTTATTTCGATTAGACGGTTCGATGGTTAAGATGTTGCAATAAGAGCATTTATGGAGGTATTAATGCATATAAGCTATAGACCTTTGTGGGTATTATTGGCCAAAAGAGAAATGACTAAAAAAGAGTTGCGTGAAAAAAGTGGTATCAGCACTGCATCTCTTGCCAAATTAGGCAAGGGCGAAAATCTTACTACGGATGTGCTTCTTAAGGTTTGTGAAGCACTAGATTGCAATATAAACGAAATTGTGGAAACCGTGGCTGATAAATAATCTTTTAAAAGTCTTTATAGAGTGACTTGAGGTGAAATTTTTACGTGACAAAACAGATAAAGTCGAAGAATCGTGTATCTTATCATGGAGAAGTATTTACAAACGAACAAGAAGTTAATGCGATGCTTGACCTTGTTAAAGATGAAACTGACCGTATTGAAAGCCGTTTTTTAGAACCGGCCTGTGGTAATGGAAACTTTTTAGCGGAGATTTTAAGGCGAAAACTTGTTAGGGTAAAACGACAATATACAAGGAATAATTTGGAATATACGAAAAATTCTTTTCTGGCACTTACTAGTATTTATGGGATTGATATTTTAGAGGATAATGTAGAAGAATGCCGCGAACGGTTGTTCAAAATCTGGGATAAAGATTATCTTACTCAGTGTAAAGAAGACATAATGGATGAAGTAAGAACTGCTGCAAAATATATCCTTGGTAAAAATATTTTATGTGGCGATGCATTGACGCTTCTGAAAAATGATGGGACACCTATCGTATTTGCTCAGTGGGATTTCATTACTGGTAATAAGATAAAACGAAGGGATTATACACTTGATGCGTTAATGAGAGTTCAGCAAGTACAAATGTCCTTTGATATGGTAGGCTGGGAATATGACGAGGAAATGAAAGAATGGATACCCGCTCCAATTAAAGAGTATCCACTTATAGATTTTTGGGAGGTGCAATATGCCACTTAATCCTGATTTATTTACGAGTATTTATAAACCAGACGTGCTTTCTTGTCTGGCGGATTTGTCCAATGACGAGGTTTTTACTTCACCCGATGTAGCAAATGATATGCTCGATATATTGCCTCAAGAACTTTTTCGCAGTCTGGATACAAAATTTTTAGATCCAGCCTGTAAGTCAGGTGTGTTTTTACGGGAAATTGCAAAAAGATTAATTGTCGGACTGGCAGATAAAATCCCAAATTTGCAGGAACGCTGTGACTGGATTTTTAAGAACCAGCTATATGGAATTGCTATAACCGAGTTGACCTCACTCCTATCTAGGCGTTCTATATATTGCTCTAAATATGCAAATAGTCCATTTTCGCTTACTAAATTCGATAGTGTATATGGGAATATTCTGTTCCATAAAGTTAAGCATAAGTGGGATAAAACTAATTCAAAGGGACATTGCATTTTTTGCGGTATAAACTATAGCAATCAATTAAATGATGTAATGCGTGAAGGAATGGAAAATCATGCATATGAATTCATTCATACATTAAAACCAGAGGAGATTTTTGGAATGAAGTTTGATGTAATCATCAGTAATCCACCCTATCAATTAGAGGACGGTGGACACGGGAAAAGTGCGATGCCTATTTATCAACATTTCGTGCAGCAAGCTCTAAAATTAAATCCAAGATATCTTTCAATGATAATTCCGTCAAGATGGTTTTCCGGTGGCAGGGGATTAGAAAAATTTAGAAAAATGATGCTGCAGGACAAACGAATTTCGAAACTTGTTGATTATGAGAGCTTTAAGGATGTTTTTCCAGGGGTTGATTTAGCTGGTGGAGCTTGTTATTTCCTATGGGATAGAAACCATGATGGTCTATGTGAAGTTGTGAATTGTGCAAGTAATCATCAGGATATTTCTCAGACTAGGTTGCTTGATGAATATGATGTTTTTATCCGCTCTAATAAAGCTGTCGATATTGTAAGGAAGATAGTAAAGCATCATAAAGGTAAATACATGAATGAGACTGTATCTCCATCAAAGCCTTTTGGATTACGTACATTTTATAAACCCAAAAGTCACGGGATACCATGTCAATTTATTCAAAAGATAGGCTTAAAATATGCAGACCCTCAGGATGTGACTGATAGTGGAAATATTCTTGATAAATGGAAGTTTTTGGCACCACGTTCTCCTATTGCAGGACAAACAGATTTTACTAAACCAGTAAGCTTTTATTATGATGGTAATACCAGAATAGTTCCCCCAGGAACTTGCTGCACCGAGTCATTTATAGTTCTTTTTTCCGCGACTACCAAAGCGGAAGTTGAATCTTTTAAAAGTTATATTTATACAAAAGTTGCAAGATTCCTTTTATTGCAATGTGTAGTTTCACAAGATGTTACCAGAGAAAAATTTCGTTTTGTGCCGCATTTAGAGAAATATTCAGGTGTGTATACAGATGAGATGCTCTGCAAAAAATGGGATATTAACGATGATGAGTGGTTGTTTATAGATTCAAAGATAGCTAATATTGGAGGTAGTCGCTGATGCCTGATATTTTTGATCAATATGTTCATCCCAAAAAAGATATTAATCCTAGCCTATATGTATACTCCGATACTCGATTCCCTGGATGTTTGAAAATTGGTTATACCGACCGTCCCGTAAAAGACCGTATGCATGAGCATTATCCGACTCTTACTCCTGGGTGTTCTTATAAAGTTGAATATACCGAATCCGCTTTAAATGCAGCTGGAGAGATATTTTATGACCACGCAGTGCATAAATTACTGGAAGCAAATCATATTCATGCCCTCAAAGATCAGGACGGTAAAAAAACAGAATGGTTTAAATGTTCTGTTCAGCAGGTCAAGGAAGCGATATATGCAGTCAAGCATTATAAAACAAATATTACGCACCGAGTACAAAACTTCTCTATGCGTCCAGAACAAGCTCGTGCTGTTCGAATGACGAAAGCATATTTTGAATCGCAAAAAAGAGAAAATCCAAATCATTCGGCAAAATTTCTTTGGAATGCTAAGATGCGATTTGGTAAAACCTTTACTGCTTATGAACTGGCTAAGATAATGAATTTGAAACGTGTGTTAATTCTTACTTTTAAACCTGCTGTAGAAGAGTCTTGGGAAACCGACTTGAATACACATGTGGATTTTGAAGGCTGGCAATTTTACTCTCGAGATTTGTCTTGGAGGACAGGAGTAAAGCCAGAGGATATGAATCCTGATAAACCCATTGTTTGTTTTGGATCATTTCAGGATTTCTTAGGAACTAATGTTGCAGGTGGTATAAAAGTCAAAAATGAATGGGTGCACACTACGAATTGGGACTTGGTCATTTTTGATGAATATCATTTCGGTGCCTGGCGCGAAAATGCAAAGAAGCTTTTTGAAAACGAAGATGATGATAGCTATGATGAACTTGATCTTGAAAAATATAAGAACGATGAGGCTGACAATGCTATAAACGAAACTTTTTTACCAATTACTACGAATTATTATCTATTTCTATCGGGAACTCCTTTTCGTGCATTGAACACAGGTGAGTTTATGGAAGATCAAATCTTCTCTTGGACTTATTCTGATGAACAAAATGCAAAACAAAACTGGGATTATCATGATGGGCCTAATCCCTATGCATCTATGCCCCAAATTGTTTTAATGACGTACCGAATTCCTGATGAAATCAGACGTATTGCATATAATGAAGATTTCAATGAATTTGATTTAAATGTATTTTTTGCAGCAAAACCGGCAATAGAAGGTAAGGTTGAAACTGCACAGTTTATTTATAAGGACTCTGTTCAGAAATGGCTTAACCTGATTCGTGGTGCCTATCTTCCTTCATCGCTTGATGATTTGAAACTAGGTCAGAATGCAAAACCTGTTATGCCATATTCTGATACTCGAATGCTTTCTGTTTTAAATCATACTTTATGGTTTTTACCGAATGTAGCTTCGTGTTATGCTATGGCAAATCTACTTGCGGAAGCACAAAATGTCTTCTATCATGACTACTATGTAAATGTCTGTGCTGGAGCGGCAGCAGGTGTCGGGCTGGAAGCTCTTGGACCGGTACGTACTTCTATGGATTCGCCACTTGAAACCAAGACAATCACACTTTCTTGTGGTAAATTGACAACGGGTGTAACTATTAAACCGTGGACCGGTATTTTTATGTTGCGTAATTTATCTTCTCCTGAAACCTATTTCCAGGCAGCCTTTCGTGTGCAATCTCCTTGGACCGTTAAGAAGGAAGACGGGACGGAAGAAATTATGAAAGAAAATTCCTACATTTTTGATTTTGCGCTCGATCGTGCACTTCGACAGATTTCTGACTACAGTTGTAGGTTAAATATTCGAGAATCAAATCCGGAAAAAAAGGTTGCCAATTTCATCCATTTTCTCCCTGTTCTGGCTTTTGATGGAAGTACGATGACTGCTGTTTCTGCATCGGATATTCTCGATATTACGATGGCCGGTACGTCAGCGACATTACTGGCACGGCGCTGGGAATCTGCGTTACTTGTAAATGTAGATAATGAAACCTTGCAGAGACTTCTTAATAATGAAGACGCAATGAATGCTATTATGAATATAGAAGGTTTTCGTAGTCTAAATAGAGATATTGAAACTATTATTAATAAGTCTAATGCAGTTAAAAAGATTAAGTCTAAGGGAAATGAAGAAATGACTCCGAAAAAAAAGAAAAAACTTTCGGAAGAGGAAAAAGAATATAAGGCTAAGAGAAAAGAAATTCAAGAAAAACTTATTAAATTTGCTACTAGAATACCAATTTTCATGTACTTAACAGATTTTCGTGAATTTAGTTTGAAAGACGTCATCACTCAGTTTGAACCAGGACTTTTTAAAAAAGTAACGGGTCTTACTATCGAAGATTTTGAATTGCTTGTTTCTATAGGAATTTTTAACGATTCACTGATGAATAGCGCCGTTTATAATTTTAAGCGTTACGAAGATTCTTCGTTAGAGTATACGGGGATTAACAGACATGTTGCGGATGAAAATATTGGTTTGTTCAGTACTGTCATTTCAAAAGACGAATATAGAGAGATGGCGACAGCACAAAATGCTTCGATGCAGGAAAACCCTTTTAAGAAAAAGATCATTGTAGAACAACCGGTCCAAAGGTCTTTAACTAGCAAAAAAATATATACTATCCCAGAAACATTGGAACAAGATAACGTTTCAGAGGAAACAGATAATCTTACGTTTAAAGAGATTGATTTGTCCAAATTCCGCATAGGCACGGTTGTCAGGCATACGACTTTTGGCAAAGGAAAAGTTACAGGGATTAAAACTGGTAAAATCATGGTTTCATTTGCGGCTACCAATAAAACGCTTTCGTTTCCGATGGTTATTGAAAAAGGACTAGTAACTGTCGAAGAATGGTAAGTTTAGTTAATATGATTTTTATGATGATACAAGAAGGATGGATATATCGAGATAATCTTCTTTCTACCCACTCCCCCTGTAGTTGGATCTAAAATCTGACTACAGGGGGAGTGCTTTTTTGCAAAATGCTTTTTTAGGTTAAAACTTTATGAGATAAATTATACTTAAGTACAGATATCAGAATTTATCGTTTACTTTTGCCATGAAATGACCGTCTTGGGGCAAATGGGGGAAGATACTTATCGGTCAGTCAGTATTAGAAAGATTCCACTCACAATAGACGGGCAGAAATCTCAAAATAGTTAAACTCACTATGCCTAGGAAACCGTAAAATGAACAACAAGTCTATCTGAAACAATTGGAAGAAGCAAATTATTGTCTAAGAGTGGAGCCTGTTTGTTTAAAAGTATTGAGGTGACTGCGATTAAAGTATGAAGCAGCACGAATGTGAAAGCAAGTCTGACTCACATTCGCCAAGAATCATATTAACTAGAAGATATCCTTTCCTTTCTTAAACTGCCGAAATATACACATTTTGGACAATGCGACTGGTTCCCCTTTGAACTTTCATGAGCTCGAGACCAAAATCAAGGATATCCGAAAAAATCATGAAAATTACGGTTATCGTCGAATGTATGGAACGTCGCGTGAAAAAAAGTTTTCATATAAACTGAGAACGGGTTCAAAATTCAATTTGGGCACTTCAAGACACATACTTTGCGTACAGACGCTAGACATATCATTTTTACAAGGAAAAATCTGCAAGGTGTCTCCAAATTGCTTAAACACAGGACTGACATCTTGCAACTCGTCTCAGAAAGTTATAGCCCTAAGTATTACTAATTTGATTAGCAAGGACGTGCAGGTATGAAAAAGCGCTATTTTGACTTACTTTTAAATCTATACACAAAGAGGGTGGTTATGAAATTACTAAACAGTCTTGTGCAGAAAGGGGGGGGGAACTGCGTTGAATAAAGCAAGCTAAACTAAGTAGGGGCCTTTTGTATTCCGCTCGGCCTAAGTCGAGTACTACCAGATAGAATGTCATATCTAACGATTAAAAAAATATCTTTTTTGAGAACATATATCTAAAACAAAAGACTTGGACTACCAAACTATGGGAAGTAGAAAATCTAATAT
>OKVG01000389.1_pt1 | contig 36174 bp, 37 predicted proteins | sample 1606981 | NCBI WGS metagenome assembly OKVG01 (sample SAMN03281018, study PRJEB24777) | human gut metagenome | isolation source: fecal sample PR128 from 1 month old male Malay infant, vaginal delivered... | reverse complement strand
GAGCTACTACGATGAGGGTTTTTCCTTTTACAAGTTTACTGATAGCGTTTTGAATGAGATACTCATTTTCTGGATCAGCATAGGCCGTGGCCTCATCAAGAATAATTACTCTTGCATTTTTTAGAATTGCCCTTGCGATAGTAATTCGCTGACGTTCTCCGCCAGAAAGTTTTCCTCCTGCGTCTCCGGCATTTGTATCATATCCGTTTTCCAACTTTACAATAAACTCATGACAGCAGGCAGCTTTTGCAGCAGCTACCACCTCATCGTCTGTCGCATCCGGTTTTCCGAGCCGGATGTTTTCAAGGATACTTTCATCGAACAGAAAATTGTCCTGTGCAACATAACTGACTTCACCCATCAACTGTGCGAAAGGAATCTCTTTAATATTCTTTCCGCCAAAAATAACTTTTCCTTTTGTGGCGTCCCAAAAACCAGCCATGAGTTTTGCAATCGTTGATTTTCCGGAACCGGAAGGGCCGACAATTGCTGAAACAGTACCTGGTTTGATTTCAAAGGATACATTCTTCAGAACTTCCGTCTCGTTATAAGCGAAAGAAACATTTTCAAAGCGATAGGCTGTTTCATCCAGTGCAACATTTTTTTCTGGACGTTTCAGTTCCGGTTTTTCAATAAAATCCCGTATTTGATCGAGGCAGGCTTTCACCATATTAAATTGTTCAGAATATTTTCCTACTCGCATAAGCGGGGCAATAAATCCAATAGGAAGGATAATGCAAGTGATAAAATCTGATAATGGTAATGTTCCAGTCATATAAAGCCATGCGCCAATCGGAAGCGTTCCCAACAATGTTGTCGGCATTACAGCCTGAATGACTGCTGACCAAAGCCAACTCTGCTTCCACCATGCCAGAGTACTGTCATGGAAGAAGTTAATTGCACCTGTAAATTTACTATAAGAAGCACTTCCTTGATTAAATGCCTTAATAACCTCTATACCATTTACATACTCAACCAGCGTACTGTTCATCGCATTTTGTGATTTCATATAAGTGGTACTTTTATTCACATAATCGTTCATCATTCCAATGTAACCCAAAAGTCCGAGGGGAATTGTAATCAATGCAGCTAATCCCATGCGCCAGTCAAGAATAAATACCAGTAGTATACAGCATAGGGGAGCCACTACATTAGAGGTTATTTCAGGCATAAAATGAGCCATCGAATCCTCTAATTTTGAAACTGTATCTGCCATCAAATTTTTGAAATTTCCGGTCGGCGTATCCAACATGATGCCCATTGGAACCCGAAGCATTTTATCTGCGATTTTGCTACGGATATTTTTCAATATTTTATATGTAGCCTTATGCGACATAAAAGAGGATTGATATGTAAGCCACAGTTTTAATATTTGCCCGCCCAAAGCGACTGCAAACAAGATACATACATTTTGAATAGTAGCTGTTTTGTTAAATAGTTCCGCGACTAATAATGACACTGTAATAAAGGGGGCCATCCCGAATAGTTCGCCCAGCGTTGCAAGAAAGGTTGAAAGATATAGTTGCTTTTTATTATTTCCTGCATAACTCAACAATTGCTGAATTGCTCCAGGTTTCGTTTTTTTCTTCATGAAAAAATCCTCCTTAAATAGGTTAGCAAAAACTAACTATTTGGCAAAAAATAAATGGCAAAAGCCACTTATTTTAGCGGAAGCCCTAATACACCATACCAGCCATAGTGCTGGAATTTTATGATGTTTTTTACATAATCCTCCGCCTTTTCATAAGGAACATCGTGCAAAATACACTCACATAGTGCAGTAATATATCCATGCGTCAAAATGTGTATTTCTATATCGTTTGGCAGACATTTCGCATATCCCGCTTCATATGCCGCCTTTACAAATAGGGCATTCTGTTTCGTATATTGAATTGTAATTTCTTCTATAAAGTTTTCGACGCGAGAACCTTTGCTGCATTTCAGCAAGAGTTGAAATTCCTCCAAATGCTCGTACATATAGTTGACATATGTCATTGCCTGAACATATGACGCTTCAACAGAATCCCTCTCAATAGCTTCTCTAATTCCAACTTTATCGTAAGGTTCTGCATTATCCAGAAAATCTAATGTATAATGGTAAACATCTTCGATTAAGGCAAAAAACAACGCTTCTTTATCCTTAAAATGTCGATATATTGCACCTGTTGTAACCTTTGCAGCGGTAACAATATCTTTAAGCTGCGTTGCCTGAAAGCCTTTTTTTAGGAATTCCACTTTCGCACATTCCATAATTCGCTCTCTTGTCAAGTCGGAACAGTAACTCAAAATATTTCCTCCCTTCTCGGATAATTATTTTATTTAAGATAATTCAATTATCAAACAAAAGTTAGGATAGCATATTTTTGTCTTGCTGTCAAGGGGACGATGCTTTTGTTATTATCATTATGTACCCAGCCGCCTGTGTTCCCCACCTGAGAGAGCGCCACGGTGACGATCTCGCCGTCGCCTCCGGTAATGCCGTAAAGCACCTGGCTCCAGAGGGAATTGTTCTCATCGGCCAGAAGCTCCGCCATCTGTTCCCGCTGATCTTCGTGAAAGCTGAACTGATCGGCCATTTCCTCCGCCGTCTTGTGGCTGACGGTGATATACAGATAGGTGCGGGTGACGGTGACTTCCGTTTCTACGATGTTCCCGTTCCCATCGTCTGAGGTTTCAATGATGGTTTCCGTCTGGGTAGAGGTGCTGGATGAGATTTCATTCATCTGCCAGAAAATATCCTTTAAGAGCTGCTTTTTGGAATCGTCCATGGTGGCCACTTCCTGGGCAGCGTCCGGGTCGGTGGTGATCTTGACGGCATACACCGCAAGCACCTCTTTCCAAACCGCCCGGCTGCCGGACATCTCCAGCACGTCGTAGGTGTGGGATGTTTTGATTTCCTCCAGCTTTTCCTCGTACTCGGCGTTGATGTATGGAAGGGATCATGGCAGAGGGAAAGGCATATTATAAGGATTACGATGTTGAGATACCAGAAACATTGTCTGCTTATGGATATGGAGATAGTCCTCTGACATTTGTAAGCCTGTCAGATTATAATGGCATGCGTAAACTACAAGGCATGGACAGCATTGATTTATTAGAAAACAATTATAGAATTTTATATAATAAAGAAAATGTTCGTGGACTTGCAGAACAATTTCATGATAAAAGTATCAATCTTACTATTGAGGAAAATGTACTTTCTCCGGTGAATGAAGCTGAAGAATTTACCATGTCAAATAGTGACATGGGCCAAATCATATTTGTAGTCGCAGATACATGGATGAAAAATATGAATGTCGATACGATGATATGGAATGTACAGTGCGTGAGTGAAGACGCAGCAAAAGAATTTGATACATTGCTGGATAATTATCAGGAAAAGAGCAAAAGAGAATGTGCCTTTGCCTATTATGTAGGAAAGCAGCAGGCATATGAATCCTCGGTCACTACAAAGGCAATCATAGCATTTCAGGCAATTTACCTTGGTATTGTATTTATGATAGCCTGTGCAGCAATCCTTGCTATTCAGCAGCTCTCCGAAGCCACTGACAATGTAGAACGATACAAGCTCCTAAAAAAACTGGGTGTAGAACACCGGGAACTGAATCGTGCACTGTTTATACAAATTCTCAGCTATTATCTGCTTCCACTTTTACTGGCTGTGATTCATTCAGTCGTCGGCTTGACGGTGGCAAGCCGTGAAGTTATTAAGGTGTTTGGAGATATGAATGTAGCATCCACGATCCTTGTAACATCAATATTTATTGTGTTCGTATATGGAAGTTATTTCCTGTTGACATATGTGGGAAGTAAAAGCGTTATTAACAAAGGATAGCAGAGGTAACTGTTGCATTGTATCTTTTGACTTGATTGAAAGGGACAAGCTGCGTCGGTATATTGAAAATCCGTATCTTTATTCACGGGTGCAGCATACGCAAACACTTCCACAGGAACAACGTGGGCTTACTATACCAGCGGAAATGAGTTCCTTATTTCCAAAATCCAGTATTCTTTGGCAAAAAAAGGCAGATCGGTATGTAACTTTTTTGCTGAGGGAAGAAGTGACAGAGGGGTTTCCTAATAACCTGCACGAACACTTATCGCATATTCAGGAATCACACCGTACCGGTGCAATCATCAGCCGCTTTTTGCTCTGTGCTCAGGAAAACGGAAAGACATATGATTTCTATAAGACGTTTGTAGAAATCATATGAAAGAGCAACATTTATAGCAACCGTGAAAGTACTGACCGGTTATGAATGAGTTTTAAGAAGACCGAAATTCAAAGCAAGATGGAGAGTTTCGGTCTTTGAATTATTTATATAAATTTCTCCACTGCTTTGACGGTTCCCGTTTACCGCAGTCATCACATGTCTGAGGCCAGTTAATTTTCCATTCAAAATATTCATCTTGGGTAATCTCGCCGGATTTCAGTTCTTCTTTTCTAATTGTCCATTCTTTCAAAAAATCATTAAGAATCCCATAATTAAACCACATGCCAACAGGTGGATGAGCAGGCCAGCTGTCGGAATTATGATAGCGGATAGCTGTATCGTCACTGGAATTTGATTTTTCGCCTGGATAAGTTTCTAGTTGAAAAAGATTGATCATGCCCGGATTAAATTCGTCAATCCAGAACAGGATTTCCATCAGTTCAGAAGCATTCATCGTAGTTGGTTCATGCAGTGTCAGTGGATTTACATCCAAAATCTTAGCCATTTCAGTAACCAGATCTTTACGGGGAACCCGGTAGTTGGTTTCGTATTGAGCGAGACGGTTTGCACCTTTGTCGCCCCAACCGAGAGCTGCACCGAGTTCTGCCTGTGTCATATTCCGGAATGTCCGGATTTTTTTTATTTTATCACCAATTGTCATATCAGATTTCCTGCTTTCTATTTGATAATTCCATTTTACTATCAAAATTCCAGAATGTAAACAGAAACATTCGCAATTAAGCGAATAAAATACTTGACATTAACATTAAAGCGAACTATAATGACAGCATAATCAACATTCGCATAAAAGCGAATAAGCAAGGCGGAGATGAAAAAATCAAATTTTTTTATGGAAAATATGACCTTATTGCTCCTGCCACGTGTGATTAGTAGAAAAAGGTTTTGAATAGGAATTCAAGAGCTTTTCCGCACCTTGAAAATTGAATGAGCTGTATAGGTACCCTTAGAGGATGAAAGGATAACACAGGATTCCACCGCTGTATCAGAGAGTAGTATGTGGAAACCGAAGATACTCCGGCAACGGCTGGTATGCTTGAGAAGAAGCTGCCAGTATTCAGAAAGATTTCTGATAGAGGTCAATTGTAACGTTGACACCGCCATATACAAATGGAAGCCAACACGCCGAACAGAATGGAAAATCATCGAAAAATGCAATCAAAAAGTAGAATGTACTGATAACGGGCATAACCGCTGTCTGGGAGGTGATGCAGAAGAATACGGAGGAAAGGAGGTATGTGCATCATGAGAAAAACAACAGAGTATAAGGCTGAGAACCGTCTGACGGTAGATATTGAAGGATTAATGGCAATGTTATCCTGCGGAGAAGTAACTGCAAAGAAAATTGCAGATTATGCAGAAGCAAGAGTGATTGTTGGAAGACGAGTTCTTTATAACGTGGATAAGATAAAAAAATATCTTGATGCAATGGCAGTGTAATGAAAGATGAGAAGATAAAATACAACAGCTTTCCTTCGGAATGAAAAGTAAAAAAGGGAAAAATTCCTGTAAAATAGGCAAATAAAAATTAGCATTTTGCAGGAATTTACCCTTGGAAATCATAAAATATTATGTTAATCTGTGAGCAGATATCAGACAGTATATGACTGATACCGACAGGACAAAAATCATTCCGAATAACGAAAAATGAAGTGAAAGGAATGATTGATATGGCAAGAAAAGATAATAAAGGCAGAAATTTAAAAACAGGTGAATACCAGCGCCCGGATGGACGTTATGAGTATCGCTACAAGGATGAAATTACCGGAAAGCGTAATTCGGTTTATGCAGCTGATCTGGCGAGTCTGCGAGAAATGGAAAAGAAGATCAATAAGGATATGGATGATCTGCTTATTACAGACGCATCAGTCAAGAAGCTGACTGTAAATACTTTGTTTGAGCGATACATGGCAACAAAGAATATCAAGGAAAGAACGAAAAAGAATTATATCCGTATGTGGGATTACCGGATACGAAATACTTTGGGAAATATTCGTGTTCTGGATTTTAAGACATCTCACGTAAGGATGTTCTTTTCTGCATTGTCAGATGAAGGACTGGCACACAGTACGATCAAAGGTCTTTATGGCTTATTGAATCCCAGTTTTGAACTGGCAGTGGAAGATGGGATTATCCGCAAGAATCCGGTAACAGGAACACTTGGAGATTATGGGGCTCCGGTAAAAGAGAAGGAAGCACTGACACTGGAACAGCAGGAAAAACTTCTGCAGTTTGTTGAACAGAGTAATGTGTATAAGCCTCATCTTCCGATGATGCAGGTTATGTTTGGGGCTTGCCTGAGAGTGAGTGAAACCATCGGCTTAACCTGGTCAGATGTGGATATGAAGAACCGGGAGATCCATGTAGGTGGACAGCTTGTGTATTATGAAGGTGATGAAGGATATTGTTTCCATGATTCAGAAACCAAAACGGATGCAGGAATCAGAGATATTCCTATGACACAGATGGTATATGACGCGTTCCGTAAACAGAGAGAGCTGAACCTGATGCTTGGTTTACAGAGTAATGTGGAGATCGGTGGACGTAGTGGATTCATCTTCAATACAAAGCATGGACGTCCGATCATGCCGGCGGGAGTGAACAGCTTTCTGAAAAATATTGTCAATGCCTATAATAAGAAAGAAACCAAACTGGCAGAAGAAGAGAAGCGAGAGCCGGAGCTGATGCCTCCTATTTCATCGCATACCCTTCGTCATACGGGATGTACCAGATTGGGTGAAAACAACGTCAATCCAAAGGTCATGCAATATGTGATGGGACATTCAGATGCACAGATTACAATGAATGTCTACAATCATATTGCAGAGAAGTCTCACGTGGAAAACGAGATGTCTAAAATGAATCTGCCGGAAACCATACCTGCTGTGGTATAAACCAGAAGTCGTTGTCGTAAAATGTGGTAAGAAAATCAGACGAATATATTTTTTCAAGAATTTGTCGTAAAAATGTGGTCAAATCAAGAAAATCGAGTGCGAAAGCAAGTGAAAAATCCCTGTGAAGCCCGTAAAATCAAGGCTTCACAAATTCTTCACAAAATAATTAGCACTCAAGTGTTGTTATTGTGACGTTGGTTTTGTCTAGTTTCATATAGTCCCGTAACGCCCTATTTACAAGGGATTCAAGGATTTTGAAAATTTGTAGCTGTTCATCAAAAATCGTCATTTTTCAGAAATTTGGGGTCAAAATTGGCGTCAGATAGCACACCAGAGAGAAAAATTAAATATTTTATAGACTACGGAACGTACACTTTTGGCGTTCCTTTTCTATTTCCAGTCGTTCAGAAATGGACGGCTTTTTTCATACCCAAAATCGAAAGGAGAAAGAAGAAATATGAATAAGCTAGTAAAGCGATTGCTGACAGGAACGCTTGCTTTTGCAACCATTCTCACGGCATTACCAGTGACGGCGGTTCATGCTTCCGGCAATCAATACTGGACAGAATCAGCAGAACGTGTCGGATACATTGAACACGTTATGAATGATGGTTCTATCAAATCCACATTCAATGAGGGACACATGAAAGTTGAGGGCGAAACTGCCTACTGCGTGGACATCAACACCAATTTTAAGAATGGATATAAAACACGTTCTGACGCAAGTACCCGTATGAGTAGCGATCAAATTGCTGACGTTGCTCTTTCCTTAGAGTACGTCAAGCAATATACCGCTTCTCATACGAACTTGAATTATAAACAAGGTTATCTGTTGGAACAGTGTGTTGTCTGGCAGAGATTGAGTGAACAGCTCGGCTGGCAGTGCGACAACGTCAGAGCTTCCTACAATGAAATCTCACAGGCGGTACAGAATGAAGTGTACGCTGGTGCGAAAGCATTTGTGAAAGCCAATAAAGGACGCTATGAATGTGGCGGTTACATCTACACTGGCGAAGGACAAGACATCGGACAGTTCTGGGCGAAGTTAAATGTGGGAAATGCAAAGGTCAAAAAGACTTCTTCCAATCCCACGGTCACAGATGGCAACGCCAGCTATTCCTTTGAGGGTGCGACATTTGGTGTCTATTCTGATAAGGGCTGTAACAGCCAGCTTGCCACACTTACTGCCGATGGAAACGGCGATACCAAAGAAGTTGAAGTAAAAGCCGGAACAGTTTACATCAAAGAGCTTTCTGCTCCAAAGGGTTACAAGCTGGATTCTACTGTCCATGCCTTAAATGTGGAAGCTGGAAAAACAGCGACATTGACTGTTGCTGACACTCCAAAGGTCACAGAAACTTTGATTGATTTATTTAAAATCGACATGGAAACAGGAAAATCCACTCCACAGGGAACTGCTTCTTTAGAGGGTGCGGAGTTCACATGGAGCTATTATGACGGTTACTACAATGCAGACAATCTCCCTGCAAAGGCTACCCGTACATGGACAACGAAAACTGTTGCCGAAAAAGACAGTGATGGAACTATCCATTATGTATCCAGACTTGCTGACAGCTACAAAGTATCCGGCGACAGCTTCTATACACAGGACGGTAGAAATGTACTGCCACTTGGTACACTCACTGTCACAGAAACAAAAGCACCAAACGGTTATCTGTTAGATGGTGCATATATGCAGGCTGACGGAAGTTCCGAACAGATTAAGGGAACATACCTTACACAGATTTCCGAAGATGGCGAACTTGCCGTACTTTCTGGAAGCAACCAGTATTCCGTATCCGACAAGGTTATCCGTGGCGGTGTGAAAATCCAGAAACGTGACCTTGAAACAAAGGATACCAAAGCACAGGGAAGTGCGACCTTACAGTACACAGAGTTCAACATCATTTCCTTAAATGACAGTCCTGTACTGGTTGAGGGAAAATTATACAGCAAGAATGAAACGGTAAAGAAGATTCAGACAGGAATTGACGGAATCGCTTCTACTTCTGCTGATTTACTCCCTTACGGAAATTACAGATTAGAAGAAAGTAAAGCACCAGAGGGCTACTTGACAGATGGTGCAAAAGCAATCGACTTTTCTATCACGGAAGATGGAAAAATCGTGGACTTGACCGACAAATCCCACTCTGTCTACAACCAGATTAAGCGTGGCGATATTGAGGGTGTAAAAATCGGTGCAGGTACGCACAAACGCCTTGCAGGTGTTCCATTCAGAATTACAAGCAAGACAACGGGAGAATCCCATATTGTGGTCACTGACAAAAACGGTCAGTTCTCCACTGCTTCAAGCTGGGCTTCCCACAAGGTCAATACCAATGCCGGAAAATCCAGTGAGGACGGTGTATGGTTCGGTATATCTGAACCAGACGACAGCAAAGGTGCATTACTCTATGATACCTATGTGATTGAGGAATTAAAGTGTGATTCCAACGCCGGATTTAAGCTGATTCCAGCTTTTGACGTAGTCGTATCCAGAAATAAAGTGACCGTAGATTTAGGGACACTGACCGATGAATACGAAAAAGAAATCACAATCCATACCACAGCTACCGACAAGAAAACAGGCGAAAAAATGATTGTTGCCGGAAAAGACATCAAGATCGTGGACAAAGTCACACTTGATGGCTTGGAAACGGGCAGAAAATATAAACTTTCCGGCTGGCAGATGTTAAAGGAAGAAAACGCCGAACTTCTGATTGATGGGAAACGTGTAGACAGTGATTACACTTTCATTGCTGACAGTGAAAAAATGACGGTTGAGATTACTTACAGTTTTGACGGTTCAGCTCTTGGCGGTCAGAACCTTGTTACCTTTGAGGAATTGTACGATATGAGCAATCCGAAAGAGCCTGTCAAGGTTGCCGAACATAAGGACATCAACGATGATGGACAGACCGTTCTTATCACAGAACGTATCATCAAAATCCATACTACCGCTACGGACAAGAACGGCAAGAAAGAAATTGAAGCCGGAAAAGATGTAACGATTGTGGATAAAGTCACATTAGATGGTCTGGAAGTTGGAACAAAATACAAACTTTCCGGCTGGCAGATGTTAAAAGAGGAAAATGCAGAACTTCTGATTGATGGAAAGAAAGTATCCAATGATTATGAGTTTATAGCCGAAAATGAAAAAATGACGGTTGAGATTGCTTTTACCTTTGATGGTTCTTCTCTTGGTGGCAAGAGCCTTGTCACATTTGAGGAATTATACGATATGACCAATCCAGACGAACCAAAGAAAGTGACAGAACATAAGGATATTACAGACGATGGACAGACTGTAACAATCAAGGAAGTGCCGGAAGTCCCAGACACACCAAAGGATACCGACACGCCGGATACACCATCTACGGTTAGTAAGACAAGTGACAGCCCAAAAACAGGCGACAATACCAATATCTATGCTTATCTTGCCATGCTCGGTCTTTCCTGCGTAGGGCTTGGCGGTATGCTTTACTTCAAACGCCGTAGAAAGAAATCGTAAGGCGGTAATGTAACGGTTGGTAGAGCGTTCAAGGTCGCCACCCTTTTTGCAACTTCACGCTCCCGGGAAGCTCTGATTTACGGGAGCGTGAAGTCCACTAGGGGCGTGGGGAGTGTAGCTCCCCACAAAGTACAGCAGGAAAGAAAATAAAGCAGAAAGAAAAGAGGTCAATTATTTATGGAATTAAGATTTGTTGTACCAAACATGGAAAAGACATTCGGAAACTTGGAGTTTGCCGGAGAAAATACTACGGAACAGCAGAGAATCAACGGACGTATGGCTGTCATTACCAGAAGCTACAACCTGTATTCCGATGTGCAGAGAGCCGATGATGTAGTTGTGACACTTCCTGCCAAAGCTGGCGAAAAACATTTCTCGCCGGAGCAGAAAGTAAAACTTATCAATCCACGAATCACTACCGATGGCTATAAAATCGGGGAACGTGGATTTGTTAATTACATCTTACTTGCAGACGATATGTTACCAGTGGAAAGTAAATAAGGGGGTATTCAGATTATGAGATTAGCAAATGGAATCGTCATTGATAAAGAAAAGACTTTCGGAGTGTTGAAGTTCTCCGCATTACGCCGTGAGGTTCATGTACAGAATGAAGATGGAACGGTCAGTGAGGAAATCAAGGAACGTACCTACGATTTGAAATGCAACACACAGGGACGCATGATACAGGTATCCGTTCCGGCTACTGTGCCGTTAAAGGACTATGACTACAACGCCGAAGTGGAACTTATCAATCCTGTTGCAGACACAGTAGCCAATGCAAATTACCGTGGTGCAGATGTGGACTGGTATGTAAAGGCAGACGATATTGTTTTGAAGAATAAAGGTACTCATGCCGGAAATTTGCAAAATAATACTTCACAGGTACAAAGTAAAAAATAAATATATTGATTTTAGGTTAATGCTCTGATTGTATCGCTTGTTCTAACTTGTTATAATATCTTTAATAAGCAAGGGAGGTTAAATATAATGGCAGATACAAAAAAAGAGCATTATGTACCTAGATGTTATTTAAAGAACTTTATTTTAGAAAATGATAAAATTAAGATATTTGATAAATTCAAAATGCAAGTTCGGGAACAACGCATTATGGACGTAGCTATGGAAAATTATTTTTACGATATAGATTTTGAAGAACTTTTGCAAAAAGCTGAATCTGACGAAAGCGAAAAGATAAAAACTGATTTGAAGAATATAGTTGGCACAGAAAATTGGGAAGATGTTAAAAGTGTGCTCGACAGCAAGCATATTGAAAAGAAATTTTTTGCTCCTATGGAAGACATTTATAGCGATTTGCTTCATACATTTATTTCTAAAAGTTATAATGGGAATGATTGGGTAATAAAGAATTGTAATATATGTTCTGAAACCGAAAAAGAATTTATGTCATTGTTTATTGCAATTCAAATTATTAGAACAAAATCGTTTAGAACTAACTTAGGAGATACTTTTGCCAAATTATATCAAACATTAGCTTATAAGTCGCAAATGAATAATGAAAACGCATTACCTAAAGAAGCATTTGAAGTTGAAGCAAATGAGGATTTTATAAAATTACAACATAGCACTATGATACTTGATGAAGAAATGGCTGTGGGAATAGCCGAAACATTGTGTAATCATATTTGGGTAATTTATGTGAACAAGACAGATTATCCGTTTTATACATCGGATAATCCAGTAGCTACTATTCCACATAAGCGTGATGAGTATGTGAGTTATGGTGGGATTGCTTCAGAGGGAGTAGAAATTGTTTTTCCTATTTCACCAAAGTTATTGCTAGCAATGTATGAGAAAGAAACATATAAGGACAAAATTCAAGATAGGAAATATATTGTATTGTCGTCAAAAGACCAAATTGATTATTATAATTGCCAGCAAGTATATCATAGTTACAGATGTGTTTTTTCTGGGAAAAATAACTTTAATCTTGCAGAACAGATATGTAAAGAAACACCAGAGTTGCAAGAGTATTTTTCACATGTTGAAGTAGGATAATTTAGCACAAAGCAGTCAGTCTATGTGATTGACTGCTTTCTTTATGTCCAAAGAAAGGAGTTTTTATGAAATCATGGAAATTTAAAGGTAACAGGATTCGTGCCAGTGATAAATCGCTGGTTTATCATTTCTGTATCGGCTGGCTGTTGCTCCTGTTCATTGCGGTGTTCCTGTTACTGAACCTGCGACAGCTTCTTGTTACCGACTGGAAAGATTTTAACCTGCTCCATGCCGGAATTACTTGGACTGCCTACAATTTCATTACGGTTCTGATAGCGACTGGTGTTTGTGCATTGGTCGCTTTTCTTTGCTACCGTTACGGATATGACCGTATCAAGCGGTTGCTACACAGACAAAAGCTGGCTCGTATGGTGCTGGAAAATAAATGGTATGAATCGGAAAATACCAAAGACAGCGGTTTTTTCACTGACCTGCAAAGCAGATCAAGAGAAAAAATCGTGTGGTTTCCGAAAATCTACTATCAGATGGACAATGGCTTGCTCCATATCCTATGTGAAATCACAATGGGAAAATATCAAGAACAGCTTCTGTCCTTAGAAGATAAGCTGGAATCGGGGCTGTACTGTGAGCTGACCGACAAGACACTGCATGACGGATACATCGAATACACCCTGCTCTATGATATGATAGCGAACCGTATTTCGATTGATGAAGTGATTGCCGAAAACGGCGGTCTGCGGTTAATGAAAAATCTGGTGTGGGAATACGATTCACTTCCCCATGCCCTTATCTGCGGTGGTACTGGTGGTGGAAAAACCTATTTTCTGCTGACCATCATTGAAGCCCTGCTAAGAACCAATGCGGATTTATACATTCTTGACCCGAAGAACGCTGACCTTGCAGACTTGGGAACGGTCATGGGAAATGTCCACCACACGAAAGACGATATGATTGACTGCGTCAATGCCTTTTATGAGGGCATGGTCACACGCTCGGAAGAAATGAAACTGCACCCGAACTACCGTACAGGAGAAAACTATGCCTATCTGGGGCTTGCTCCACAATTCCTTATCTTTGATGAATATGTGGCGTTCTTAGAAATGCTCACGACAAAGGAAAGCACCGCCCTGTTAAGCCAGCTAAAAAAAATTGTCATGCTCGGCAGACAGGCTGGATACTTTCTGATTGTGGCTTGCCAGCGTCCAGACGCAAAGTATTTCGGGGACGGTATCAGAGATAACTTTAACTTCCGTGTGGGGCTTGGTCGCATGAGTGAACTCGGCTACGGTATGCTCTTTGGAAGTGATGTGAAAAAGCAGTTTTTCCAGAAGCGAATCAAAGGGCGTGGATACTGTGATGTGGGAACAAGTGTCATATCAGAATTTTACACTCCCCTTGTACCCAAAGGCTATGATTTCTTGGGTGCGATTGGAGAACTTGCACACATAAGGCAGGACGGACAGGTGGCGTGCGAAGCGAAAGCCACAGGTACGGACTAGCCTTGCTGGTGTGGCGGTAGCCACGCCAGCAATATTCAAGCCCCTCGGTATCTAACAGAGGGGCACAAATCACAAGGAAACATACACAAAAGTTACCGATTCTTGGCTGAAATCAAGCGTTTGGTAGCTTTTTTTACTGCTGTGACATCGGATTAAAAATGTCACAGTTTTTTCGTAAAGGGGGTATCGCACTGAATGATACAGAGTGGATACAGGATTTTGCAGACAGGCGTTTGCAGTACGGTGTATCCCAGACAAAACTTGCGGTCATGGCTGGAATCAGCCGTGAACATTTAAGCCGTATCGAATCCGGCAAGGTGGCGGTCACAGAAGAAATGAAAGCGAAACTTCTGGAAGCTCTGGAAAAATTCAACCCAGAAGCACCGCTTACCATGCTGTTTGATTATGTGAGGATACGGTTTCCAACACTGGATATTGGACATATCATTAAAGACATTTTACAGCTCAATATCCAGTACATGATACATGAGGACTTCGGGCATTACAGCTACACGGAGCACTATTACATCGGAGATATTTTCGTATACACTTCCCCCGATGAAGAAAAAGGTGTCCTGCTGGAACTGAAAGGAAAAGGCTGTCGCCAGTTTGAAAGTTATCTGCTGGCACAGGAACGGAGCTGGTATGATTTCCTTATGGACGCTCTGGTGGACGGTGGTGTGATGAAACGCCTTGACCTTGCCATCAATGACCATACGGGAATCTTAGATATTCCAGAACTGACCAAAAAATGCCGGAATGAGGAATGTGTATCGGTGTTCCGTTCCTTTAAGTCCTATGCTTCCGGCGAACTGGTCAGGCATGAGGAACAGGACAAGGCTGGTATGGGCTATACGCTATATATCGGTTCACTGAAAAGTGAGGTGTACTTCTGTGTCTATGAAAAAAGCTATGAACAGTACATCAAACTGGGGATTCCCATTGAGGAAGCACCGATAAAAAACAGATTTGAAATACGGTTGAAAAATGAACGTGCTTATTATGCCGTCCGTGACCTGCTGACTTACTATGACGCTGAACGGACGGCATTTTCTATTATCAACCGTTATGTACGCTTCGTGGATAAGGAAACAGACAAGAAACGGAGCGATTGGAAATTATCTGTCCGCTGGGCGTGGTTCATTGGGGAAAACAGAGAGCCGTTAAAGCTCACGACCAAACCCGAACCCTACACACTGGACAGAACCCTACGCTGGATTCAACGGCAGGTTGACCCGACACTCAAAATGCTGGAAACAATCACAGCGAAAACAGGCATTGATTATCTGAAAGAAATCCGTAAATCAACCAAACTGACGGAAAAGCACTACAAGATAATTGAACAACAGACCACATCTACCGAAGATGTGATTTTAGAAAAGGAGAATTGAAAAATGCAACGATTATTATTTGACTTCCTGTTCTTCTCTTTAGGGGGAACAGTTGGCGTGATTGCCATGTGTATTTTACAGGCTGGCAGACAGTCTGACCGAAAAATGATGGAACTGAAAGGAGAAAAGAAAGCATGAATTTTGGACAGAACCTTTATAACTGGTTTTTAAGCAACGCACAGAGCCTTGTGCTGATGGCAATTGTTGTTATCGGTATCTACTTGGGATTCAAGCGTGAGTTTTCCAAACTTATCGGATTCTTGGTAGTTGCCTTAGTAGCCGTTGGTCTTGTATTCAATGCGTCCGGCGTAAAAGACGTATTGTTACAGTTATTCAATAAGATTATTGGAGCGTAAAGCCTATGGAAGAATGTAGCGTATTGATTGAAACGACCAAATCAGCAGAGGATAAAACCTCTCGCTGGTTTGATTTACCCATTGATTATGAGCTGTTCCGTGACCTGCTCGGCGTGGAAGCTGACAGTGGAGATTATCAAATCATTGATATGAAGCTCCCTTTTGCTGGCGACATTGTAAGGTCAACTTCTGTCAGACGATTAAACAAGCTGTATTTTGCTTATACGGATTTACCGCCAGATGTTCAACAGGCATATAAAGAGTTGATTCCCTACTGTAGCGGTGTAGAGGATTTATTGCAGAAATCAGAAGAATTTCTGTTTTATCCAGAGTGCCACAACATCATGGACGTTGCCCGTTACCGCTTGGAACATAACATTGAATTTTCTGCTCTCTCCGAAAAAGGAAAGAAATATTTTAATCTGGAAGCCTACGCCCATGAACTGGAAGAAAAAGGACGTTATGCAGTCTGCAACAACGGTATGTTCAAACTGTAATGGGCGGTGGTTCTTATGGCAGATTTTATGAATACAACCGAAAGGAAGTGAACCGCTTATGATTGATGACATGCAAGTCTATATAGCCAATCTTGGCAAGTACAATGAGGGAGAACTGGTTGGGGACTGGTTCTCTTTTCCATTGGACGAAGAAGTGATTGCAGAACGTATCGGCTTAAATGCAGAGTACGAAGAATACGCAATCCATGATACGGACAACTTCCCGATGGAGATTAGCGAATACACTTCCATCGAAGAACTGAACCGTATCTATGAGCAGTTGGAAGAATTACCAGATTACCTGCTGGACGACTTGGACAGTTTTGTATCCTATTATGGAAGTCTGGAAGAATTGGTGGAGCATAAGGACGACATCATTTTGTATTCTGGCTGTGAAACAATGACCGATTTAGCCTACTATCTGATTGATGAAGTACAGGCACTCGGAGAAATCCCGTCCCACTTACAGAACTATATCGACTACGAAGCCTACGGGCGTGACCTCGATATAGAGGGGACATTTATTGCAACAAACGCTGGTATCTGTGAGGTACTGCGTTAAGGGCTGGCAGATCAGCACCGCCACTGGTGCTACTGTCAGCTTTTCTCTTGGGGGCAGTCTGGGAAATCCGGCTGTCCCTGTTGTTATGAAAATGAAGAAAGGAGCATTTACAAGTGAAGAAAATCCGAAGTTATACAAGTATCTGGAACGTGGAAAAGGTACTGTATGCCATCAATGATGTCAACCTGCCATTCCCTGTGACCTTTACCCAGATTACATGGTTCGTACTGACGGAATTTATCATCATTCTGTTTGCAGATGTACCGCCACTTTCCATGATTGAGGGCGCATTTTTAAAATATTTCGGGATTCCCGTTGCCCTCACATGGTTTATGTCACAGAAAACCTTTGACGGGAAAAAGCCATACAGTTACATCAAGACGATGGTGCTGTATGCTCTGCGTCCCAAAGTGACTTATGCCGGAAAAGCCGTGAACCTGCATAAGCAGAAATTTGAGGAAACTATCACGGCAGTAAGGAGTGTGACCTATGTTCCCGATTAAATATATCGACAATAACCTTGTCTGGAATAAGGACAATGAGGTGTTCGCCTACTATGAGCTGATACCGTACAATTATTCATTCTTATCCCCAGAACAGAAATACCTTGTGCATGACAGCTTCCGTCAGCTTATCGCACAGTCCCGTGAGGGAAAGATTCATGCGTTACAGATTGCAACCGAAAGCTCAATCCGAAGCATACAGGAACAGTCAAAGAAGCTGGTAACTGGAAAGCTCCGTGAGGTAGCAATCCAAAAGATAGACGACCAGACCGAAGCCCTTGTATCCATGATAGGCGACAATCAAGTTGATTACCGTTTCTTTCTGGGATTCAAGCTCATGGTCACAGAGGACGAAGTCAATCTGAAGAACATCAAAAAATCGGTATTTCTGACATTCCGTGAGTTTTTGAATGAGGTAAGGCACACGCTGATGAATGACTTTGTTTCCATGAGCAATGATGAAATCAACCGTTATGCGAAGATGGAAAAACTGCTGGAAAACAAAATCTCCCGTAGATTCAAAATCCGCCGACTGGAAGCCAAAGATTTTGCCTATCTGATGGAACACCTCTACGGCAGGGACGGGATAGCTTATGAAGATTATGTGTATCCTCTGCCAAAAAGAAAATTAAAAAGAGAAACACTGATTAAGTATTATGACCTTATCCGTCCTACCCGTTGTGTGGTAGAAGAAAGCCAGCGATATTTGCGTCTGGAACATGAGGACAGCGAAAGCTATGTATCCTACTTTACGGTCAATGCCATTGTCGGGGAGCTGGACTTCCCATCATCGGAAATCTTTTATTTCCAGCAACAGCAGTTCACATTCCCTGTGGACACTTCCATGAATGTTGAAATTGTCGGGAATAAGAAAGCCTTAACCACTGTCCGTAACAAGAAAAAGGAATTAAAGGACTTGGACAATCACGCCTATCAAGCCGGAAATGAAACAAGTTTAAATGTGGTGGAAGCCTTAGACAGTGTCGATGAACTGGAAACAGATTTAGACCAGAGCAAGGAAAGTATGTATAAGTTAAGTTACGTCATACGGGTGTCTGCACCCGATCTTGACGAACTGAAACGCCGTTGTGATGAAGTCAAAGACTTTTACGATGATTTGAATGTGAAGCTGGTTCGCCCTGCCGGAGATATGATGGGACTGCATGGAGAATTTCTTCCAGCCAGCAAGCGTTATATCAATGATTATATCCAGTATGTGAAATCCGACTTTTTAGCCGGACTTGGTTTCGGTGCTACCCAGATGTTGGGCGAAAACACTGGAATTTATATCGGCTATTCCGTGGATACAGGAAGAAATGTCTACCTGCAACCGTCCCTTGCCAGTCAAGGGGTAAAAGGTACGGTCACAAATGCGTTGGCTTCTGCTTTTGTCGGTTCGCTTGGCGGTGGAAAATCATTCTGTAATAACCTGCTGGTGTATTATTCCGTCCTGTTCGGGGGACAGGCAGTTATCCTAGACCCGAAAAGTGAGCGTGGGAACTGGAAAGAAACACTGCCGGAGATTGCGGAGGAAATCAACATTGTAAACATTACCAGTGATTCCATCAATCAAGGGCTGTTAGACCCGTATGTGATTATGAAAGATGTCAAGGACGCTGAAAGTCTTGCCATTGATATTCTGACGTTCCTTACAGGTATCAGCAGTCGTGATGGTGAAAAGTTTCCTGTCCTTAGAAAAGCTGTCCGCACGTTATCCCAGAATCAGAACTACGGGCTGTTGCAGGTCATTGAGGAACTGCGGAAAGAGGATACCGCCGTATCCCGTAACATTGCAGACCATATCGAAAGTTTTACTGACTATGATTTTGCACAGCTTCTGTTCTCGGACGGTTCGGTGGAAAATGCAATCAGTCTGGATAACCAGCTCAACATCATACAGGTTGCAGATTTGGTTCTGCCGGATAAGGATACCACCTTTGAGGAATACACGACCATTGAACTGTTGTCGGTATCCATCTTAATTGTTATCAGTACCTTTGCCCTTGATTTCATTCACAGTGACCGAAGCATTTTTAAAATCGTGGACTTGGACGAAGCATGGGCGTTTTTAAATGTAGCACAGGGAGAAACACTCTCAAATAAGCTTGTGCGTGCTGGCAGAGCCATGAACGCCGGAGTTTATTTCGTAACACAATCCTCTGGGGACGTATCGAAAGAAAGTCTGAAAAATAACATCGGCTTAAAGTTTGCGTTCCGCTCCACAGATACCAATGAAATCAAGCAGACCTTAGAGTTTTTCGGACTGGACAGTGAGGACGAAAACAACCAGAAACGGTTGAGGGATTTGGAGAACGGACAATGCTTAATGCAGGATTTATACGGGCGTGTCGGTGTGGTACAGATACACCCTGTCTTTGTAGAACTGCTCCATGCCTTTGATACCAGACCGCCGATAAAAAGTGAGGTGGATTTGGAATGATGAAATCTGTCACAAAAGAAAAGATATTCCATGTACTGAAACTGGTTTTGCTTGCCGTGACCGTCACGCTGATACTGCTGTCCCTGCTTGGGACGGTAGCTCATGCGTCTGGACTGGTCGATGATACGGTCAATGCAGACAACCTGTATTCAAAGTATCCGCTTTCCAACTATCAGCTTGATTTTTATGTGGATAATAGCTGGTCTTGGCTTCCGTGGAACTGGCTGGACGGCATTGGAAAATCAGTGCAGTATGGGCTTTACTGTATCACAAATTTTGTCTGGACAATCAGCCTGTATCTTAGCAATGCCACAGGGTATGTGGTGCAACAGGCGTATAAGCTGGACTTTATCAATGATATGGCAGACAGTATCGGGAAAAGTATCCAGACACTTGCCGGAGTGACCGAAAACGGATTTTCCAGCAGTGGATTCTATGTGGGATTCCTGCTCATTATCATTCTGATTGTAGGTGTTTACACTGCCTATACAGGGCTTCTCAAACGGGAAACAAGCAAGGCACTTCACGCCGTTATCAACTTTGTGGTGGTGTTCATTGTGTCTGCGTCCTTTATTGCTTATGCTCCCAACTATATCCAGAAAATTAATGATTTCAGTTCGGACATCAGCACCGCTTCTCTGGACTTGGGGACAAAAATCATGCTCCCCGATTCACAAAGCAAAGGCAAGGACAGTGTAGACCTTATCCGTGACAGCCTGTTTGCGATACAGGTAGAAAAACCGTGGCTGTTATTACAGTTCGGGAACAGCGATACCGAAGAAATCGGGGCTGACCGTGTGGAAGCTCTGGTATCTGCCAGCCCGTCAGACGAAGATGGGGAAACAAGGGAAAATGTTGTGAAAACAGAGATTGAGGATAACGACAATGACAACCTTACCATTCCACAGGTCGTCAACCGTCTTGGCATGGTGTTCTTCCTGCTCATTTTCAATCTCGGTATCACAATCTTTATCTTCCTGCTTACCGGCATGATGTTATTTTCCCAGATACTTTTTATCATATATGCCATGTTTTTACCTATCAGCTTTTTACTGTCCATGATACCGACCTATGAAAATATGGCGAAACAGGCAGTTGTCCGTGTGTTCAATGCCATTATGACAAGAGCCGGAATCACACTGATTGTGACCGTAGCATTTTCAATTTCCAGTATGTTCTACAACATTTCCACGGACTACCCGTTTTTCATGGTGGCGTTTTTGCAGATAATCTGTTTTGCCGGAATCTATATGAAGCTCGGAGAACTAATGAGTATGTTCAGCCTTAATGCCAATGACAGCCAGCAGATAGGTCGCCGGATTTTCCGTAGACCGATGGTGTTCATGCGACATCGTGCAAGACGTATGGAACACAGGATTGCAAGGGCTGTCGGTGCTGGAAGTGTTGCAGGTGCGGTGGCTGGTGCAAGTGTTGCCAGAGCCGGAAAGCCAGCAACGAACCAACCGCCAAAGAAACGGGAAAATACTTCTGCCAGCATGGGAAGCCGTGTCGGTTCTGCGGTAGGTGCTGTGATGGATACAAAAAATAAAGTCCGTGACGGTGCTTCTTCTCTGAAAGAAAATGTGAAAGATTTGCCGACACAGGCTGGTTATGCTGTCCATTCTGCGAAACAGAAAGCAAAGGATAATGTATCGGACTTTAAGCGTGGCGTTGTGGAAGAACGGGAAAACCGACAGGAACAGCGTACACAGAAACGTAACCTGCACAGGGAAAATATCTCACAGAAAAAACAGGAATTACAAAAAGCACAGGAAGCAAGACAGAATGTTCATGCGAATGGATCAGCGACAGCCGGAGCTACCAGAAGCCATGAACGTCCAGTTGCCACACCTGTTCCAAAACCTGCACCGACCGATACTGTCACAAAGCCGGATATGAAACGTCCTGCTACTTCTCCTGTGATAAAAAATGCAGAAGTCAAGGTTGGAAAAGAAACTGTCCGAACCAACATCCGACAGGAACAGCAGGTCAAATCGGTTGCCAGAATGAACCAGCCAAAAGTGACGGAATCCATCAGCAATCATAAGAAATCTACGGTACAGAAAACACAAGTCAATGGGAAATCTGCCCGTAAGACTGTTACGAAGCAACCAGAGAAAGGACGGAAGAAATGAGATTAAAACGTATCCTTATCATAGGTACGATATTTCCAGTCCTTTTCTCCATCGTTCTCTTTTTCGGGATACTGATTTCCGGCGAAGATGGCGACAGTTCAAACAGCTATTCGCCTGTCTACTCTGGCATGAACCTGTCAGCCGATGTCCTAAAACATCAGCCAATGGTAGAAAAATACGCCAGAGAAAACGGTATCTCGGAGTATGTGAACGTCCTGCTTGCCATCATACAGGTGGAAAGTGGTGGTACGGCTACCGATGTCATGCAGTCCAGTGAAAGTCTGGGACTACCGCCAAATTCGCTAAGTACAGAAGAATCCATTAAGCAGGGGTGTAAATATTTTGCGTCCCTGCTTTCTTCCTGTAAAGCCAAAGGCATGACGGACATTAACGTGGTCATTCAGTCTTATAACTATGGTGGTGGCTATGCAGACTATGTGGCGAAGAATGGAAAAAAGCACAGCTTCACTCTTGCAGAGAATTTCGCAAAGAATAAATCCGGCGGTACAAAAGTGACCTATACGAACCCGATAGCGGTCAGTAAAAATGGTGGCTGGCGTTATAACTACGGGAATATGTTCTATGTGGAGCTGGTCAACCAATATCTGACCGTAAAGCAGTTCAGCAACGAAACGGTACAGACGGTTATGAATGAAGCATTGAAGTATCAAGGCTGGAAGTACGTCTATGGTGGCAGTAACCCGAACACTTCTTTTGACTGTTCTGGTCTTACCCAGTGGTGCTACGGAAAAGCCGGAATCAGCCTGCCACGAACCGCACGGGCACAGTATGACGCAACCCAGCATATCCCCTTGTCACAGGCACAGGCTGGCGATTTGGTCTTTTTCCATTCCACTTACAATACCAGTGATTATGTTACCCATGTAGGAATCTATGTAGGAAACAATCAGATGTATCATGCCGGAAATCCAATCGGCTATACCGATTTGACCTCTGCCTACTGGCAACAGCACATCATTTGTGCCGGAAGAATCAAACAATAGAAAGGACTTGAAATATGTTTAAGAAGAAAGAAAACACAGAAAAAGAACCTAAGAATAAGAAAATGCGTACCATGAAAGTCGGGACACATAAGAAATCTGTCCTGCTGTTGTGGGCGGTGCTTCTGGCAAGCACCAGTTTTGGTGTGTATAAGAACTTTACCGCCATTGACACCCACACGGTACATGAAAAAGAAATCATTCAGCTAAGATTGAACGATACCAACGGTATTGAGAATTTCGTCAAGAACTTTGCGAAAGCCTACTACTCATGGGATACCAGCAAGGAAGCCATTGAAGCAAGGACAACAGAAATCAGTAAATACCTTACCAAAGAATTACAGGACTTGAACGCCGATACCATCAGAACGGACATACCAACCAGTGCTATCGCTACAAATGTGCTGGTCTGGAATGTGGAACAGTCTGGAACGGACGATTTTACTGTTGCCTACGAAGTAGATCAGCAGGTAAAAGAGGGTGAACAGACACAGGCAGTCACAGAAAACTACACTGTGACCGTTCATGTGGATAAGGACGGTGCAATGGTCATAACACAGAATCCTACCCTTGCTCCGGCGGTACAGAAATCAAAGTATGAACCGAAAGCACAGGAAGACGATGTCAGTGTCAGCTCCGATACCGTCAAGGACGCTACCGCTTTCTTGGAAACATTCTTTAAGCTCTATCCGACAGCTACGGAAAAAGAACTTGCCTACTATGTCAAAGACGGTGTGCTTGCTCCTGTTTCCGGCGACTATGTATTTTCGGAACTGGTAACCCCAGTCTTTACCAAAGACGGCGACAACCTCAAGGTCAACGTGTCCGTGAAATATCTGGATAACAAGTCGAAAATGACACAAATCTCACAGTATGAGCTTGTGCTTCATAAGGACGATAACTGGAAGATTATTAAATAAGACAAAAGGCTTGCTTTCGTATAAACTACGCATAGCAAGCCCTTTATATTTTTTGAGGGATATTACAAATTAAGATGCTCTCTCATTGACATAATCCATGTTTCGATTGCTTGTACAAGAATAGCCTGTTGTTCTAAAACGGCTAATCCAGTTTCGGGGATTTCAGGAATATTCTTTTTTAAATTCCTATTTTCCTCGATATATGATTTAAGCATTTTAATATTATTTTCGATATTATCAAGACATAGTTTTTGATTATCTTTGGATAAACTGTCAAGGTTGACAATTACGGCATTAAAATCTAAAAAAATATGAATTGGTTTGCAGGATATATCTAGCATAAGTTTTTCAAATTGAGAATTTCCAGAATCAGTCAATGTGTAAACTGCTTTTTCTGGCATTTTTCCATCTTTAACCTGTGTGCTAGTGATATAGCCTTTTCCCTCTAACTGAATCACTTTTTTGTAGATTGAGGGGGTACTAATTTTTACCCATTTAGAGATGTTTCGATATTCCACCATTTTTTGAATATCGTATGCACTCATGGATTCTTTTTTGAGAATCCCTAATACTATTAAATCAATCGTTGCCATAAAATTTTCCTCCATTTATATTGACAGTTACTATAAATTATAGTAGTATAATTCCTACAGCTAAATATGCTGTAATTTATACTATTATATTTTATAATTCATGTCAAGAGAAAGGAGATTTTTGAATGAACAATCGTAACAACAAAATGGAGTTATTAGGAAATGCTCCGATACCAAAAGCCCTCATGGCTATGGGAATCCCTACCATGTTGGGTATGATGGTAAATGCTATCTATAATCTGGTGGATGCCTATTTTGTAGGTGGTTTGGGTACAAGTCAGATGGGGGCAATCTCAGTAGTTTATCCACTTGGTCAAGTAGTAGTGGGATTAGGTTTACTGTTTGGAAATGGTTCAGCTTCTTATCTGTCCAGATTATTAGGAAAGGGTGACAAAGAAAAAGCAAATCAAGTAGCAAGTACGGCATTGTATAGTAGCATTACTGTAGGTGCAATTATGATTATTTTATCCATAATTTTTCTTCGTCCTATTCTTAAATTTTTAGGAGCAACAGACAGTATTATGCCTTACGCTATTACCTATGCCAGCATTTATATTATTTCTTGTATTTTCAATGTGTTTAATGTAACGATGAACAATATTGTAACCAGTGAGGGAGCGGCAAAAACAACTATGTGTGCCTTAATGACTGGTGCAATATTGAATATTGGTTTAGACCCTGTATTCATTTATATATTAAATATGGGTGTTGCAGGAGCGGCAATCGCAACTGCTATTTCACAGATTGTTTCTACATTAGTTTATTTAACATTTATTCTTAGAAAAAAAAGTACCTATCATTTTAGAATTAGGAATTTTTCGTTTACAAAAGATATTATGTCAGAGATATTTAAAATCGGAATACCAACACTTGTTTTTCAGATATTAACAAGCCTTTCTATTTCTTTTGTAAATACAAAGTCTATGGTCTATGGAGATTCTGTAATTGCTGGTATGGGAGCTGTAACAAGAATTGTTTCTATGGGAAGTTTGATGGTATTTGGATTTATTAAAGGTTTTCAGCCGATTGCCGGATATAGTTATGGTGCAAAGAAATTTTACCGTTTACAAGAAGCAATTAAAACATCAATTTTATGGTCTACCATATTTTGTGTTATTTATGGATTGATATTGGCAATATTTTCAAAAGGAATCATATCACAATTCACAAAAATGGATTTAGATATGATTCGTGTAGGAACTCAATCTTTACGGATAAATGGTTTTTCATTTATGTTGTTTGGCTTCTATACTGTATATTCTTCATTATTACTTGCTCTTGGGAAAGGGTTAGCTGGTTTCTTTTTAGGAGCTTGTCGGCAAGGAATTTGTTTCATACCTGTAATTCTGATTCTTCCAGTATTTTGGGGAATCAACGGCATTATGTACGCCCAGCCAATCGCTGATGTACTTTCTGCTGTGATTACTATTTTCATGGCGGTGCATTTACACAAAGAACTTGCTTTATCAAAACAGAATTTTTTATCTGGACAACAAAATAACTAAAGGTTAGGAACGCTTTTATATTACAGAGATTAAAAAATATGGTAGGATTTAAAAAACGACATATTAAAAAAATGTTGAAAACTGGTGCTAAAGCTAGTGGAGTATCACTTACTGATATTCGGGCTGATATAGAAGCCACTATTGATGAAGTGATGACCAGTACCGACCCAGAGGTACAGACAAATTTCAGAAAGTTGTTTGGAAATAAGCGTCCCACACCAGAGGAATATATTTATACGATTACAAAAAAGACAAAGATTAAATTTTAAAAATCTATTGTCATACAAGGTGGTGCTTCTATGAATAATCAATCATGGGTGTTATGTCCTATTTGTAACAACAAGACACGAACCAAAATACGGGACGATACAGAATTGATAAATTTTCCGTTATTCTGTCCGAAGTGCAAACAGGAAACTCTAATCAATATAAAACATGGAAATATAATTATCAAAGAGCCAGACGCTAAGACGCAGAGCCGATAATTTGTAAGTTATTTAACTTATAGATTATCGGCTCTTATTTGTTACCTGCGGAGCAGATCAACAAATAAGCGTTGGAGAATCTGTATAGAAAAACAGAGAAAATAAGAAGTAAATCACTTCTTATTCTCTCTGCTGTTCAAGATACCGTCAATCGTACCTTGAATGATTTTTAATTCGTTATCACTCAATAAATCAAGTGACGAATCTATCTGACGGCGGGCTGTATTTTTTTCAACATTCTTCGCTGGATAGAAATACTCGTCAACAGATATATTGAACATGGTAACTAAATCATGGAATAACTGAAAGCTAGGGTGTTTCCCGATATTTTCGATATCTGCGATATGACGTTCTCCGTAAAAGACTTTATCGCCTAAATCATTTCTGGAAAGCCCTGCTTTCTCTCTGGCTTCTCTGATTGCCAGTCCTAAAGGACGAAAATCAAAGCTGTGCGTATCTTTCTTTTTTCTCATTTTTAATCACCTAGCATGAGTTTATACTTCATGTTATGTGATTAGAATGTGTTAAAAACTCATATTATATGCACTATAAATTCAATAAAAATATTACCTCGTTCGGTAAATAAAAAAAACCGTTCTGTGGGTAATCTCTTTTATAATGTCCAAAAATATAGGGACGGTTTTGGTATAACCAGAGCTGTCCTTTTTCTATTTTCACAGGATTGCTCTGGTCAAGGAGCAATTTGTGATTCTAAGTAAAACAGACAGTCTATACCGACAACCGAATTTATTCCGTCTTTTTCTTAGTACATCATCAGTCCTTGAACATGAATTAAAAACTCATATATCAGATGTTTTAAAAACAGCCTATTTGTTATTGGTGCAAATAGGCTGTTTTCATATTTACAAAAAATTTTTTCAATTCTGCAACAAATCACACCTTGCCGTACAGATATGGTGCGGAAAGAGGGATAGATACTTTTCACTTCATAGCGAAAGGGGGTGTGATTTTGAAACCATCAGACTTCCAAAAGACAATACAGTGTCAGTTTGACTGTAAGCTCAAAAAGGTTGTGAAAGGCATTGTCCGTAACTACCGCAAGGAATTAGCCAGACGACAGGCAAAGGAAGTATCCTTTTGTGAGCTTCCAGAGATTGTTGTTGAGAAATTGATTGTATGGGACGATTACGAAAGTGAATATACAACATTCGATGTGTGCGGTACAGAAATCCGTGTACTTGATGAAGAACTTGCAGAAGCACTGAAACAGTTGCCGGAGCAGAGTCGGAACATTGTATTGATGTTTTTCTTCTTGGATATGAGCGATTCGGAGATAGGCGAAAAGCTGAATATCAACCGAAGCACATCATACAGGCACAGAAGAAATTCACTTGAAGAAATCAGAAAGCAGTTAAAGGAGAAGAAAACAAATGAAGAATAAGCAACACTCACTTCCATCATTTTTTCTCATATCATCAGCCGTGGACGGTAACGAAAACGCCATAGAAAAGCTGTTGTTATTCTATGAAGCCTACATATCAAAATGCTGTTTACGCCCGTTTTACGATGAATACGGTAACGTATACATTGTGGTTGATATGGAATTAAAGGGACGTATCAGAGAAGCCCTTTTGAAAATGATATGTGAATTTGAAATAGACGAACATTAAGTAACATTTGAGCGGAGCATGATTTAACAAACTCCCCTCTTTCCTGTTCCGCTTTTTCTTATCATTCTGTATCAGTCCATTTGCAAAAATGAATTGATATAGGCTGACAAGAGCCTAACAGTTCTTTGACAAGTGAATAAAGCAGTCAGATACGTTTGTGCTTGCAGTGAGCCATCAGAGGTTGTACGCCGTGACTTTTCCAATCGGGAGATAGCGATTCATGCAATGATCTGGGAGCGACCGTTGGAAAAGTCGTTCTGCCATGACCTGCAACACAGGATAATGATACACCCGTATGACACGGTTCAGCCCACAGGAATGGGAATGGTTGAGATACCAGCGGAGCTTGCCGAAGCCGTCTGACTGCTTGTAAAAAAGCACATTGTAAAGGAGAGTGATACTTTTTACTAGTGTGCAGAAAATGACGATAATACAGGTCGGTAAAAGGAGGGCTGACAGATGAACAAAACAAAAGAAAGACCAATCTCACAACCGATAACGGTAAATATAGATAAATTGTCTGCAATGTTATCTTGTGGTCATGCTACTGCAAGAAAGATTGGAGAACAGGCAGGAGCAAAAATTGTGATTGGACGCAGGGTTCTTTATTCGGTAGAAAAAGTCAAAAATTACCTCTCATATCTGGAAGAATAACACCCTTTTTCATTTATGTTTCTTGTGATATATGGTATAATATTCATAGACATAACCACGTCATGAGAACAAAAAGGGGGCTATTACAGAAAGGAATGTTTCTCATGGCAAATAGCAGAAAAGACCATAAAGGAAGAAAATTAAGAGAGGGCGAAAGCTGGCGTAAAGATGGTAGATACAGTTACCGTTATACAGATATAAGAAGCGGAAAGCGTCTGACAGTATATGCAAAGGATTTACCGGAATTAAGGGAAAAGGAAAAGCAGATTGCAAAAGACTTGGAAGATAACATTTTAACTGATGGAGCAATCAAAAAACTTACTCTTAATAAATTGTTTGAAAGATATATGTCCACTAGGGAGCTGAAAGAATCCACTAGAGCAAATTATCAAAAAACATGGGAGAATCGTGTCAAAGACGAAATTGGAAACATCAAGGTTGTTCAGATTTTACCATCACACATCAAATCGTTTTACTCAAAACTTTCTAAAGCAGGATACGCATATTCTACAATAAAATTTATTAACAATATGATTTATCCGGCACTGGAAATGGCTGTTGATGATGATATTATCCGCAAGAATCCGGCAAAGTTTTCTATCAGTGATTATGGTAGACAGGCAGAAGAACGTATTGCCTTAACAGTTTTACAACAGGAAAAAATGCTGGAATTTGTGAAAAATAATCAAGTATACAACACCTATTATCCAATGCTCAGAATCATGTTAGGAACTGGTGTAAGGTGCGGAGAACTGATTGGATTGACTTGGGAAGATGTAGATGTCAGAACAAAAACGGTAAGTATTGACCATCAGTTGATTTATAAAGATTTGGGAGATGGATATAAATTCCATATTTCCACGCCAAAGACGGATTCTGGAATCCGAACTATCCCTATGACATCAGATGTACAAAGAGCATTTGAAGAACAAAAGAAATTAAACTTCATGCTTCAAAAAGGAAAAGATGTTGAGATAGATGGTTATAAAGGATTTATTTTTATGGCGAAGTCCGGCAGACCGCTCATGCCTAATGCGATAAACAATATCTTATATAATATTGTAGACGCATATAACAAAAAAGAAGTTCAAATTGCAAAGACTGAACATAGAAATGCTGAATTGTTACCAAAGGTATCCGCTCACATTATGCGACATACGGCTTGTACCAGAATGGCAGAAAAGAGGATAGACGTAAAAGTTCTTCAATATATTATGGGACACGCCCACATAGATGTAACAATGGACGTATATAACCATGTAAGTGAGATGTCCAGAATTGAGAGTGAAATCACAAGACTGGAAAGCGTAGCAATTAGCTGACACCAAAAATAAAAAATTGGTGTCAAAATGGTGTCAAATCAAGAAAAAGTGATGATTATAAGGAAGAAAAAGTGTTGCAAACCCCGTAAAATCAAGGTTTGCAAAAAAAATCTCAAAAAATTAGCACTCAACCCTTGACAGTGCCAATAATGAATGCTATATTACAAATAGAACAAAGGTAACAAGGATTCATCAAAAAGTAATCAACACTCCGGATCGTCCGGTTGTGCTTTACATAGATGATTGTATAGTAGGAAGGAGATATGACTTATGATGATGCCTAGTATTTTTGGAGAAAACTTATTTAACGATTGGATGGATTTTTCATTTCCGGACATTGACAAGAAACTGTATGGTAAACGTGCAGATCGTATGATGAAGACCGATGTCAAAGAGACAGAACATGGCTACGAAGTAGCGATCGATCTGCCGGGATTTAAAAAAGACGAGGTGAAAGCGGAACTGAAAGACGGATATCTGACCATCAGTGCAGCAAGAGGTCTCGATAAAGATGAGCAGGATAAGAATGGTACCTACATTAGAAGAGAGCGTTATGCAGGAAACATGAGCCGAAGTTTCTATGTTGGAGAGGATATCACAGAGACCGATATTCATGCAAAATTTGAAAATGGTATTCTGATGCTTGATATCCCGAAGAAAGAGGAAAAGAAACCTGTGGATGAAAAACGGTATGTAACAATAGAAGGATAAAAGGTGTTTTCCCCGGGAGTGATCCCGGGGATTTTTTTTGAACAGGAGGTGAAGAAAGGATGGCAGCAAAAAGAGATTATTATGAAGTGCTCGGAGTCAGCAGAAATGCAGATGCAGGAACAATTAAAAAAGCATACCGGAAACTGGCGAAAAAATATCATCCGGATACCAATCCAGGAGATAAACAGGCAGAGAAATCATTTAAAGAAGTGACAGAAGCATATACGATTTTAAGTGATCCGGAAAAGAAAAGGCTATACGATCAGTTTGGACATTCCGCATTTGATGGCAGCGGGGCAGGACAGAATCCGCACGGTAATCCTTTTGAAAATGCAGGAGGAGGCTATCAGGAGTACCATTTTGAGAGCGGAAATATGGACGATATTTTCGGAGATATGTTTGATCATATTTTTCACGGCAGACAGTCCGGCGGTTTCCAAAACAGTGGATTTGAAAGCGGAGGATTTGGCAAAAATGGATTTTACAGGCAGGGGTTTGACAGCAGTCAGTTTGTGAGAAAAGGCCAAGACTTAAGAGCAGAAGTTTCGATTACTTTTGAAGAAGCTGCATTTGGATGTGATAAAGTGATTCATCTCCAGAGTCCGGACGGCAGAGGAAGCACACAATCTCTGCAGGTTCATATACCGGCGGGCATTGAAACAGGAAAAAGTGTAAGACTCCGTGGAAAAGGAATGCCGGGAAGCAATGGGGGAGAGGCAGGAGATCTTCTTCTGAAAGTAAAGGTAGGAGATAAGCCGGGATACGAGAGGAACGGGCAGGATTTGTATACAAAAGTAAATATTCCATTTACAACAGCAGTTTTTGGCGGGGAAGTTCTGGTTACTACATTATATGGAAATGTAATGTGTAAAATTCGACCGGGGACGCAGTCCGGAACGAAGATCCGTCTTCGTGGAAAAGGAATCGTATCTATGAAAAACACTTCCGCACATGGGGATCAATACGTAACAGTACAGATCGAGGTGCCGAAATATCTGAATCCGGAAGCAAAACAAAAGTTAAAAGAGTTTGAAGCAGCATGCGGCCAGACGGACAGATACCGAAATGGCAGTGTGGCATAATAAAAATGGAGATTGTCTTAAAAGACAGTCTCCATTTTTTGAACCATTTTTTACAATCAGGAACTTTCCCGTTCTACAAGTGTAGCTTCAAAAACAAGGTGCTGAGGACTTGGTTTTTGATCGGAGGGGGCATCAATTTCTTCAATGGCCATAAGCGCAGACTTTTTCCCCATTTCATGCGCAGGAATTTCAAGAGATGTCATGGTTGTTTCCAACATTCCTCCGATCGAATGTCCGGTCAGGCTGATCAGACGGATATCTTCCGGAACCAGCATCGCCTGTTCTTTGACCGCCCGCAAAGCTCCGATTCCCTGAATATCTACGGATGTGATGATTGCATCCAGGTGAAAGTAGTTGGTCAATAAGAATTCCGCGCACTGAAAGCCGTACTCAAAAGTGTTTGCCTGTTGTGTGGACTCCGGGCAGATTTCTTTCAGACCGAGTTCAGAGATGGCTTTTTTATATCCCTGATATCGTTCATAATAAGTGGAAAGGGACATAGGACCATTGATCAGCCCGATTTCTTTACAGCCTTTCCCGGCAAGGTATTTTACGGCACGATACGCGGATTGCTTATAATTAGCAATCACACTGCTTAAATGGGATTCCTGCTTTCGGATGATCTGTACGACAGAAATCCCGCTGGCGTGGATATCCCGGATCAGGCGTCCGCATTTTCCGGTTCCGGCGATAATGATGCCGTCTACAAATCCATTTCTCAATCGATTCAGACATTCTCTCTCTACATCCGGATCATCTTCAGTCGTACAAACTAAAATAGAATATCCGTGGTAACGGGCTTCTTCATCAATCCCCTGGATCAGTTCTGCAAATACGGTCATGGATAATCTGGGGACGACGATCCCGATGGTGTGGCGTTTGCCTTGACGCAGTCCTTTGGCAAGAACGTTCGGCTGATAACTCAGTTCTTTGACTGCCGCCAGGATACGGGCTTTTGTGTCAGGGTGGACATAAGAAGTATTATTCAGAGCACGTGATACGGTACTGACATCTACACATGCAAGTTTTGCGACATCTTTTAATGTTGCCATGATTGCCTCCTTTATGAGTCTGTTCGATACAAACGATTGCATATGATTTTAATGCAACCATTTTATCTCAAAAAATAAATTCCGTCAAATAGTTGAAAAATCAAAGAAAAAGGGAGGGGATATATAGAAAATATGCAAAAAATTGCATGATATATGCAACTTCTTGCAGAGGGAGTCCATTTCGTTGACGGTGATTTCAAAGATATGATATATAAAGACTAACAGATATGCAAACGTTTGCTGACACATACAAAAGATTCAGGCGCAGGATCTTTGAACCCTGAAAATAATCATGAAATGTAAAGTAAAGGAGATTTTAACAATGGCAAAAGTAAAAAATTTTAAAACAATTTTCCCGGCAGTTTCAGTACCGCTCAATGAGGATTATTCCATCAACGAACCAGAATTCAGAGCATATTTAAGATGGATCAAGAGTTTTTACGGAAAAGGAATGGACGGTCTTGTATGTAACGGACATACAGGAGAGATCACAGGACTGACAAGAGCAGAAAGAAAACGCGTTGTTGAGATCTGTGCAGAGGAATGTGGAGATGTGATGACGATTATTTCCGGTGTAAACTGTGAGAACACAGCAGAAAGCATCGAAATGGCAAAAGAAGCAAAAGAAGCAGGAGCAGATGGAATCCTTCTGATGCCTCCTCATATGTGGCTGAGATTTGGAATGAATCCGGATGCACCGTTTGAATATGTAAAAGATGTAGCAGAAGGCGCAGATATCGATATCATCATTCATCTGTATCCGGCAACAAGCAAAGCATTCTATCCGGTAGAGACTTTGATCAAAATGTGCAAAGAGATTGATCATGTGAAATGTATCAAAATGGGAACACGAGTGACTTCTATCTATGAACATGATGTACGTCTGCTTCGCCAGGAATGTCCGGATATTTCCCTGATCACATGTCATGATGAAACATTGTGTGTAAGCTGGTTCCCGGGAATGGACGGAGCGCTGATCGGATTCGCAGGCTGTGTACCGGAAATCATCTGCCCGGCAAGAGAAGTATTTGCAAATCCTGACAAACATACATTAAAAGAAGCACAGGACTGGTCAGACCGTATTTATCATATTTCACAGGCAATTTATGGAGGCGGACAGCCATCCGGTGAAGCACATGCCAGATTAAAAGAAGCATTATATCAGAGAGGAATCTTCTCAAATGCATTGATGAGAAAACCGGTACTTCCTCTGAATCAGGAAGAAAAAGACTGGGTTTCTTTAGGACTGGAACGCAGTCAGCTTCCAAAAGTAGATATGGAACAATACAAATAAAGAGGGATCAGAGAAAGAAGTGGCTTTATGGAAAACAAGACAACAGAAGTATTTGGGGCAAATGTTGAACGGCTTCCATTAAAGGATCTGATAAAAAGAATTGGACCGGGGTTGATCGCAACGGGAATTGTGATCGGCCCCGGGGCGATCACCACAGCAGCGATGCTGGGCAGCAATTTCGGATATACGCTGATCTGGCTGATCATACCGATTGTTTTTATGGGAATCACATTTATGATGGTGACAAACCGGCTGGCGATCGTGACGGGAATGCCGACCATTCATGCAATCCGTAAATATTATGGACCTGTGGCAGCAGGATTTGTAGGAATTGCGTTGTTTATGGCATGTCTCTTTTTTACAATGGGGAACATCTCAGGAACCGGCGCCGGTGTGAATTTGATTACCGGACTTAACTGGAAAGTAGGTTCTGCATTGATGATAGCGGTTGTAATTTACTGCTATTTCACAAAAAATGTATATTCAAAAGTAGAAAAAATTATTACGGCGTGCATTTTGGGTATGATCGTAGCGTTTTATGCAACGTTGATCGGAGTCGGAGGCCCGGACTGGGGAGAGACCGGCAAGGCATTTGTCAGTTTTCAGATTCCGGCAGGCGGACTGGCGACAGCATTGGCATTCATTTCTACAAACGCAGCAGTAACAACCGGAATTTACAGTACATATCTGGGAAAAGAGAAAAAGTGGAAAAAAGAAGATTTGTTTAACGGCGTAATGCTGACAGATGCAGTGATCCATATTATCAGTGTTGTGCTGATCACAGGCTCTATTATCCTGGTAGGTGCGATCGTACTGCATCCTACAGGACAGAAAATTACAGCGCCTGCTCAATTGGCGGAAATGCTGGTTCCGATCATGGGAAATGCAGCGAAGTATATTATGGGAGTGGCGCTGTTAGGCGCAGGATTCTCTTCTTTATTAGGAAACACACAGCGAGGTATGGTGTTGTTGAGCGCAGGATTTGATAAAGATACCGCACTGGAGTCAAAAGCAATCCGCGTAGGCTGTCTGATCTGCCTGATCGTGACGATGATCATTTGCTATAGCTATGGCGGATCTCCAACACAGCTGATCCTGATGGCAAATGTCGCAACCTCGATCGCTACACCGGTAGCAGGTTTGTTTATTCTGCTCCTTTTATGGAGAAAAGATGTAAACGAAGGATATAAGAAGCCGACAGCATTGAGAATCTGTATGACAATCAGCTATATTTTTGTACTGTTTATGACATTCTCAGCATTGAAAACCCAGATTCCTAACTTAATTCAATCTATTACATTGTTATTTTAACAGAGGAAGGACGTTGCTTTCAGAAGTGATGTCCTTCTTTCTTTTAATATGGAAAAAACCATTAAATTGTCTGAATTGTGCGAAAAAAATAAAAAACAGAAAAAACATTGACAATTCACTTTTCCCGTGATAAGATACCACTTGTCGCTGAGACAGACCGATGAAAAGAATAAGCCCAAGGGGCACTGTGGGACAGGATGCGAGAGCAGATCGCTGGACAACGTGAAAAAAGTTCTTGACAGAAGAAAGTGGATGTGATAACCTATTAAAGCTGACTTGTGAGGGAGAAACACTTCCGGAACAGACAGTAAAAAGAAAAATAAAAAAGTTCTTGACAAAGAGAAAACGGCGTGATAAAATATCAAAGCTACTTCTTATCAACAAGAACAGCGAAGAACCTTGATAATTAAACAATAGACAACAACCTTGAAAATTTCTTAAGAGAAGATTTTTTAAGAACAGCATCTAAAAGATGCACCCGTCACATTTAATGTGACAGACAGTAAAAGGGATGAATTAGCTAGTAGTTAATTCTGACCGGAACGAACACTTTTAACGAGAGTTTGATCCTGGCTCAGGATGAACGCTGGCGGCGTGCTTAACACATGCAAGTCGA
>OKVG01000379.1_pt1 | contig 37247 bp, 34 predicted proteins | sample 1606981 | NCBI WGS metagenome assembly OKVG01 (sample SAMN03281018, study PRJEB24777) | human gut metagenome | isolation source: fecal sample PR128 from 1 month old male Malay infant, vaginal delivered... | reverse complement strand
GGTATTCGGTATTCGGTATTCGGTATTCGGTATTCGGTATTCGGTATTCGGTATTCGGTATTCGGTATTCGGTATTCGGTATTCGGTATTCGGTATTCGGTATTCGGTAAATGGTAACCGAATCCAAAAAAACCAGCTCCCCGCATTTACGCGCGGAGAGCTGGTCATCTTGCTAGTAGCATTTGCCTCGTCGTCTTACGATTCTTTTGGCTGCGCCGAGTTGTCCTCGGCGGCGTTGGCGTCAGAAGAAGCGGAGCTTGGCATGCCAAGTAGACGCTGCATTACCATCTCTGGGCTGGTCTCGCTGTAGCGAACAAGCGAGGTGATACGCTCGCGCATGTGATACTCGTGGAGCTCATCCTCAAGTACGCGAATGCGTTCATGCAGCTCATCGATAAGATCGTCCTTCTCGAGAGCTCGCTCACGCATGTCCAAAATGCGTACAACACCAGCAAGGTTAATGCCTTCGTCCGTCAACTTTGAGACAAGATTGAGGCGGTCAATGTCCGCGCGAGAGTACAGGCGCGTGTTACCCCTAGAACGGCCGGGGTTGATCAAGCCCTTCTGCTCGTACACGCGCAACGTCTGCGGATGCATGCCCGTAAGCTCAGCCGCAACGCTAATCATGTAGAGCGGCTTGTTACGACCGTCGTCCTTCTTTCGAGCCATTACCGCTCCTCTCGGTAGCTGCGCTCGTCGGCGTCAAGCAGCGCCTGAAGAGCGTCTCGCTCCTTCTTGGAAAGTTTTGTTGGGACCTTTACGTCCACCGAAACATACAGCGCACCGCGAGTTGCAGGATCTTTTACGCGGGGAGCACCCAGGTTCTTGAACCTAAACGTCTTTCCGCTCTGCGTACCTGCAGGAACCTTGAGTCGCACGGTAGTTCCGTCAGGCGTTGGCACGTCAACCGAGGTGCCCAAAGCCGCCTCGTAAATGCTCACTGGCAGCTTCATGCGCACGTCAGCGCCATCTCGCGAGAAGACCGGGTGGGCCGCAACGTTAATGGTAACCACAAGGTTGCCTCGTGGACCGCCATTGACGCCGTACTCGCCATGCTTCTTGTAGCGCAGCTTCATACCATCGTAGGCGCCGGCTGGCACCTTGATGGTCAGCGACTGCTCCTCGCCAGTTGAAGGCACGCGATACGTTGCCTTGCGAGAAGTGCCCTTAAATGCCTCGTCAAACGATACGTTTACGGACATAGTCAGGTCACTGCCTGCAACTGGACGGTTTGCTCGCCCACCAAAAATATCGGCAAAGTCAAAACCGCCAGCTCCCGCACCCGCGCCGCCGCCAAAGCCGCTAAAGAAATCGGCAAAGTTGGCGCCGTTTACGTTGGTGGTGTAGGTGTAGCCGCCCTGGCGACCACCAAATCCACCTCCAGGAATGCCTCCAAATGCAAGCATCTGGTCATACTCCTGGCGCTTCTTATCATCAGAGAGCGTGTTGTACGCTTCCGAGATCTCTTTGAACTTGGCCTCATCGCCGCCCCTATCAGGGTGGTATTTAGCTGCAAGTTTCCTAAACGCTTTTTGAATATCAGACTTCGAGGCGTCGCGCTTCACGCCAAGAACGTCATAAAAAGTCTTACTACCTGCCATTCAGCACGGCCTCCTCTCTAAACTACTCTGCCTTACTCGTTTGCGCCATTTGCGGCAGTGCCGTCTGCACCGTCTGCACCGTCTGCACTGCCGTCTGCGGCTTCAGGCTCCGCTGGGCGCTTTGGGCCACCGTGGGTCACAACAACCATCGCAGTACGAATATCTTTGCCGCCCATGCGATAGCCCTTTTGATACACCTGAGCGACGGTCTCATCATACGCCTCGGTGTCCTCAATCTGACTCACCGCCTGGTGAGAAAGAGGGTCAAAGGCCTCTCCCACAGGGTTGACTACCTCAACGCCCTCTTTGTTCAGGACGCTTACAAGCTTGTTGCATACCGCGGAGACGCCCTCAACAAACTGCTTGGCTGCAGGGTCGGTCAGGTTGTCCGCGTGCTCAATTGCGCGCTCCAAGTCATCAATAACGGGGAGAAGGTCAACTACCAGCTTCTCTGTTGCACGCTGGCGCTCGTCAAGGCGCTCCTGAGCGGTACGACGGCGATAGTTGTCCCAGTCAGCCTGCAGACGCAGGAAGCGATCATTTGCCTCAGCTGCCTGCTGCTTTGCTGCCTCAATCTTGTCGGAGACTGAGTCCAACTCGTTCTGCAAGCGGTCGCGCTCCTGAGCTGCACGCTGGGCGTCGGCAGCAATCTCTGCCTCTGCCGTCTCTTCTCCACGACGAATTGCCTCAGCAATCATCTCTTCTTCGGTCATCGGACGGCCCGCACCCGCCACGCCAGCTGCGCCATTGGCAGAGGCCGCGTTGCCATCAAGCGTCTGACTTGCGGAACCGTCTCCCACAACGCCGACGGCACCTACGGTTTCATCACCGTTATTCTCGTTATCAAAGGTAGTGTCAACCTTGTTCTGATCTTCTGTTGCCACTGCCATCACCTCCCTATGCGTAGAAGGCGGCCAAACGTTTCCGCCAGCCGCCTCCGAGTCATATCACATTGTCTACCAGCTACTGCACCAAGTTACCCAAGCGCATATGCCGAGAAACTCAGATTAGTTCTGGTTCTTATCGTCGTCGACAACCTCGTAGTCTGCATCAACAACATCTGGCTCAGAAGGGTTACTTGCTGCGCCGTTGTTACCAGCGGTCTGAGCCTGAGCGTCTGCGTAGACAATCTCTGCGAGCTTCTGACCAACCTCGGTGAGCTTCTCGCCAGCCTTCTTGATTGCCTCAATGTCGGTGCCATCGAGTGCGGTCTTTGCCTCAGCAACAGCCTCTTCAACAGCCTTCTTCTGATCCTCAGGAACCTTATCGCCAAGGTCTTTGACGGTCTGCTCGGTGCTGTATGCCAGGGAGTCTACCTGGTTGCGGACCTCAATCTCGTCCTTGCGCTTCTTGTCTTCCTCAGCGTGGGACTCTGCATCCTTGACCATGCGGTCAACTTCATCGTCGGACAGAGCGGTGGAGCCAGAAATGGTGATCTCCTGGGACTTGTCGGTTGCCTTGTCCTTAGCGGTGACCTTCAGGATACCGTTTGCGTCGATGTCAAAGGTAACCTCAATCTGAGGAATGCCACGCTGAGCAGCAGGAATGCCGGTAAGGTTGAACTTACCCAGGCTCTTGTTGTCGGAAGCCATCTCGCGCTCACCCTGAAGGACGTGAATCTCAACGGAGGTCTGGTTGTCAGCTGCAGTGGAGTAAACCTTGGTGCTGGAAGTTGGGATGGTGGTGTTGCGGTCGATGACCTTGTCAACAACGCCGCCGAGGGTCTCAACGCCCAGGGACAGTGGAGTTACGTCCAAAAGCAGGATGCCGGAGACGTCGCCGGTAAGAACGCCGCCCTGAACAGCTGCGCCGTCTGCAACAACCTCGTCTGGGTTGACGGACATGTTAGGCTGCTTGCCGGTCATGCTCTTGACCAGGTCCTGAACAGCTGGCATACGAGTAGAGCCGCCAACCAGAATGACCTCGCTGACGTCGGAGAGCTGAAGGCCTGCGTCCTGGAGTGCCTTGGTTACAGGAGCCTTGCAGCGGTCGAGAAGATCGCGGGTGATGCGCTCAAACTCTGCACGAGTCAGGGTGTAGTCAAGATGCTTAGGACCAGATGCGTCTGCGGTGATGAATGGCAGGTTAATCTGTGCCTGTTGAGCGCTGGAGAGCTCCTTCTTGGCGTTTTCTGCAGCCTCCTTGAGGCGCTGAAGCGCCATTGGATCCTTGCGGAGGTCAATACCGTTATCGGAGTTGAACTTGTCTGCAAGCCAGTCGATAACACGCTGATCCCAGTCATCGCCGCCCAGGTGGTTGTCGCCGTTGGTTGCAAGAACCTCAACAACGCCGTCTGCAAGGTCAAGCAGGGAGACGTCGAAGGTACCGCCACCGAGGTCGAAGACAAGAACCTTGTGGTCCTGGTCCTTCTTGTCCAGACCGTAAGCAAGTGCTGCTGCGGTTGGCTCATTAACAATACGCTGAACGTTGAGGCCAGCAATCTTACCTGCGTCCTTGGTTGCCTGACGCTGTGCGTCGTTAAAGTATGCTGGGACAGTGATGACAGCGTCGGTTACAGGCTCACCGAGGTACTTCTCGGCATCTGCCTTCATCTTTGCAAGGGTCATAGCGCTGATCTGCTCTGGGGTGTAGTCAACGCCCTCAATCTCGACGACTGCGCGGCCGTCGGTGCCAGCCTTAACCTTGTAAGGGACTGTCTTGATCTCAGACTGGACCTCGTCAAACTTGCGGCCCATGAAACGCTTAATGGAGAAGACAGTGTTTACAGGGTTGGTAACAGCCTGGTTCTTTGCTGCCTTACCAACAATGCGGTCACCGTCAGCACGGAAGCCGACGACGGAAGGAGTTGTGCGGTCTCCCTCTGCGTTAACGATAATAGTTGGCTCTCCACCCTCGAGGACAGCCATAGCTGAGTTTGTAGTACCCAGGTCAATTCCAAGAATCTTACCCATTATGAATCATCCTTTCCTATGTACGTGTTCCGTTTGGCGAGAAACCCCACAGGTAGATGACCTGAAAAGGGGCACAAGCTAACCGTGAACACATACCGTGTTTCTGCTTTACGGTTTTGCTTATACCCCTATGTCTGACTTATATACATAATCTAAGTCAGTTTGTAGTAGATTTTTTCACCGACGTTTTTTAGCCGCTGGTGGATATCCAATTCATATATTCCTGACTAAAAGTTATTCTGACCAAGAATATCAACGAAAGGAGAAGGATGTCACTAAGTGAAAACACCCTTAATAACTTATTCAGAAAAAAGATTGACATCACTCTTCATTTCTCGAGTGACTATTCACTTGAAAATAATGAAATCAATTTCAATTTTGCTGAATTCCTAGAATTTGTGGACCAAAATATAGTTTTTTGGTCTCAGCTTGATTCTAAATATGGTCTTATTGATTTTTCTTTATTCTGGAAAAATATAAAAAAGCAAATAGAATCTGGCTTCGAAAAAGCTTCAAAACATCGAAGAAAAGACAAAATAGAACAACTAAACGACATATTATCTGAACTTGCATTAGGCACTTTATCCTCAACTGAAACAGAAGAAGTCGAAGATAATACGAAGATAATTTCAAGATCGTTAGAAATCTATACACCGAACATTCAAGATAAAAATATAGAACAGATACTGGACTTCATTCAGTATTCCTACAGGTATCTAAGTAAGTTAGATGAAACGTCTCAACTTGACGCTTCTCTCAAATTCTACATTCGACTTATTAATAATCCGCAAGATATTTTTAATTATCTTAATTCAGGGTATGCATATCAGCATATTGCATCCCTATATTGTCTTCGTGATCTAATTCTTGACACCGAAATTAGCTGGGACAAGATTTCTGAAGAAACTGTCCAATCTCATAAACTTATTTTAGAATCGAGTTTAGAAACAATTCAAAGTGAAATCTTCGCAAATAAAAACTCAATACAAGAAGTTGAAGAGCTAATTGAACGTAAGCGAGAATCTCTAAATAGCTTGGAATCTGCATACAAAGAAAAACTAAAGCTTGAAGCTCCAGAAAGTTTATGGAATGAACAAGCTGAAAAATATAATGAAGAGACGAAATTACTTATTTTTTTGACTCTTTTTATCAGCGTCATATTTATCATTACTCTTGGAGTCGTTATTCCAGAAGTACTTAAAGCTCCACATGACTATTCAATTTTATCACCAGCTGCAATTCTTTTAACATCTATAACGTTTGTTATTTATATTATTCGGGTCTTAATCAAACAAATTCAGTCATGTAGACATTTACAAATTGTTTGTACAGAGCGCGCTGCTCTTACCCGCTTCTATCAAGCTCTCATTTTCAAAGATGGATCAGATTCAATAGATGCTGAAAAGCCAATTATTTTTAGAGCTCTATTTGAAGTCGCAGATACAGGTCTTGTTAGGAGTAGTGGAGCTGAATCAATAGAAGGAGTATTGGCGGCACTACTAAAATCTACAAAATAAATTTTTATTTTTCTTTAAAACTATCCCAGCAGAGTATCTCTGCCATAAGCCTCACGCCATGCAGCGGAGAACTCATCAACAGCAATCTTTGTGCCTGGGTGATCCATCATGGTATAAACAATGTCCGGTGGAAGAGTAACTGCATCAATACCTGCAGAAATGAGCGCATGGACCTGCTCGGTATTCTTAAACGATGCGGCAAGAATCTTTGAATTCAACTCGTGGGTCTCAAGCATCTGCATAAGATCAAAAACCTGGCCGATACCGTCGCCGTAGTTGCACATGCGGTTAACGTAAGGAGCCAAGTAATCTGCACCATTCATCGCAGCTAAAAATGCCTCATCGGCCGAATAAATTGCAGTTGCCAGTACACCAAGTCCCTCGGATTTGAGCTGCTTAATTGCCTTGTATCCATTTCGGGTAACGGGAATCTTCACATAAGTATTCTCGGGGCGAAGGCCACAAATATAGCGAGCCTCTTCCAGCATCTTCTCATAGTCAGTCGAAACAACCTGAACAAAGAACTTCTGCTCAGGAAGTAGATATTCCACAAACTCCTTGATGACCTGCTCGGGCTGCTTGCCGCTTCTAGTGATAATTGCGGGATTAGTGGTAACTCCGTCGATTGTTAAAAGCTCATCAAGTTGCTTAACAGCCTCAAGATCAGCTGTATCTAGAATAAACTCCATGCTTTGCTCCCCTTCATCACTAGGGCATCTATGTACTAATAACTATTTTAGCTGTTGTGCTTCTCGCCATTAGCTGCCATTCATCTTATCTATGAGCGGCAGTGTATGTGAAGGATTAAACGCTACTCAGAGTCTATTGAATCAACTAGTGGGATTCTGATAGTAAATACAGAACCCTGAGGGTTGTTTTCGGAGACTGTGATAGAAGCTCCATGCCGCTTCAAGATAGTCTTGACCAGTGAAAGACCAATACCTGCGCCGCCAAACTCTCTTGATCGTGACTTATTCACCCTGTAGAACGGCTCAAATATAAGTTCTCTTTGCTCTGGAGCTATGCCTACTCCTGTATCGGCAATTATAATCACGCCTTCTTGATCCCTGGTTTCTAGAGTAATGTTGACTGAACCTTCTTCATTGTTATAACGAATGGCATTTTCAACCAGGTTGTAAAGAGCTCGATATAGCAGGTTGGTATTTCCTTTAACGATGAGGTTTTGTGCCTCGGATTGTGTATCATAATGTGCATCAATCTGCGTGTTAACCTGCACGTTGACCATATTATTTTGAGCGACCGATTCAAGATCATCCACGACCGTTTTAACTACTGAATCAAGAGAAACGTCCTCAGTCTCTCCTAGCTCAGATGTCTCCGCAAATTCCAAAAGATCAGTGATGATGGAAGATAGGCGGTCAATGTATATCTCCATCGTGTCTACAAGCTCGTCATATTCACGCTGCTCTCGCTTCTTTTTCTTAAAAACATCTAGCTTGGTTCTTAGTACTGCAATTGGCGTTCTGAGCTCGTGAGCTGCGCTAGCCGAGAAACGCCTCTGCATTGCAAATGCTTCATCTAGTTGCTCAGTCATCTGATTAAATGACTTAACCAGCTCTTGGATCTCTTCTCCACCGCCCTCAATTTCAATGGAATCAGACAATGTATTTGGGCTAATTTCTTTCATGTGAGCAGAGAGTTGTTGAACTGGCTTGGTATAGTGGCCTATTAAAAAATAAGCTACACAGCTTCCTGCAACAATCACAACAAGCAAGATACCCAGCGCGTCAAACAAAATAGAGCGTTCGATAGCATCTACATCCAAAACGATAGAAAGAGCTCCCTGATTGATGGCGTTGGCTGCAGCTAGCTCCAGCAGCTCAGAAGTTGAGCGATACACAAGCCAGGTCAAAACAACGCAACAGCACACCAATAAGCCCACCATAAGAAGAGTGAGTTGGGCGCGTATTGAGCGCATTGGCTTTGGCATTATTTCACGTATCTTAGTCATCGCTGTCCCTCTTAAAGCAATAACCCTCTCCTACTTTGTTAGAAATTGGGTCATATCCAAGAGCTTCTCGTAACTTTTTTCTTATAGCGAAAATATGCACACGCACAGAATTGCTGAATAGATCCACGTTGCTATCCCACGCATGCGCCATTAGCTCTTCACTACTCACAACCGCTCCAGCGTGTCGCATCAGATACTCTAAAATTGCGAGCTCTTTCTTAGTGAGATTAACCTGAACGTCTCCAACAAAAACTTGTCGAGCCGTAGTGTCAAACCGAAGTTCTCCCAACGTCAAAGACGCTTCTCCATGCGTATATTCGCGGCGCAAGAGCGTCCTAATACGGGCCTCAAGTTCACCAAACGCAAAGGGTTTTATAAGGTAGTCATCAGCACCCGCGTCTAATCCAACAATGCGATCAGACACCGATGAACGCGCAGAAAGAATCAGCACCTTTGTCTCTGAGTGCTCTGCACGCAGGGCGCGCAGCAAATCAAGCCCATCGATGCCAGGAAGATTAAGATCAAGCAAGATAAGGTCATATTGCTCAAGCTGAGCCATTTCAAGAGCCTGAGTGCCGTTGTCAACAAGATCAACGTAATAACCGTCCAGCTCAAGCCCCTCTCCAATAGAGGCAAGCAGCTCTTTTTCATCTTCCACTACAAGGATTTTCAATTCTTCCCTTTCAAATGCAGCTTGATGCTATTAGCAAGTATTAGAGTACGCCTGGACCAAGCTCAACTGACTCAGCCCAAGCGTACTTCATACAACATTTCAAATGCTAACCGATTAAACCCTACGGCGAGAAGTTCTTCTCGCCGTGTGCCGTGAGTGGTATGTAAGTTTCTATAACCTACTTTGCTTGAGCGAGGGCCTGGTCAACGCGCTTTTGAAGTTCGCTACCCTGGAGCTTGCTGGCACCACCGGTGATTGGATCGCCTACGAGTCTACCGTTCTGATCGATGACCATAGTAGTTGGGAATGCTGTTAGACCTTCGATAACGTGACCGCCATCGCTGTGAGGATCAAGAGCGACGTTTCCGTAGGTAACGCCCTGCTTCTGGAGAATATTCACAGCCTCCTTCTTAGCGTCGTCCGTGTATGCGGCTTCGGCGTTAACACCCAGGACATTGACACCTTTATCCTTATAGGTATCCGCAAGTTCTTGAAGCATTGGCATCTCCTGAATGCAACCAGTACAGCCATTGAACCAGAAGGTCAGAACAGTGACCTTATTCTGTCCAAATACAGTGTTGTCATAGGTAGCGCCAGTAGTGATATCTGTTGCCTTAAAATCTGGGAAGGTATCGCCGTCCTTGAGGTGCAGTTTTGATGCCGCCTCAGGTGGAACTGCAGCGGAATTCTGCTGCTCGGCAGTTGGAGCGGTTGTTGTGCCTGTGTTGCCAGTACCACCAACGCTGCATCCAACAAGCGCAACTGCCATAAGTAGGCCAGCGACATACGTCAGGGATTTTGTTACAAATTTTTTCATTTCATAGTCCTTTCTGTCTTTTCTACGTACGAAACGTAGCTATACACGTTTTATGACACTTACTTTGATGAGCTTGTCGCCTGTAGATCAGCCAAGTGCTTTGCTGTAGCAACCTCTTCCGACTGCTCAATTTTCTTGTTGATTAACAGGAGCTTTGCATCAATCGCATGAACTGGACAGACCTTTATGCACTCTCCGCAGCGAATGCACTCAAGAGCGGCGTTATTCTTCGTAATATCTACGTCCATCTTGCATGTACGCGCACACTTTCCGCAGCTTACACAGGCCTTCTCGTCAACTCGATACTGCAAAATTGAGATGCGATTGAACAGAGAATAAAAAGCCCCGAGCGGGCAAATCCATTTGCAAAAAGGACGATAAAACATGATGCTCAACAGTACGACAGTTGCCAGAATGCTGAACTTCATCGTAAAAAGTGTGCCCAGAGCTGCCCTAATGCTGACACCTGCTAAAGAAAGCGGAATTGCTCCCTCAAGAATTCCCTGTGGACAAACATACTTACAGAAATAAGGCTCTCCCATTCCTACGGCATTTTGAATCAAAGCTGGTAGAGCCCAGACAAGCACAATTAATATGACGTACTTCAAATAGCGCAAGGCTTTGAGCTTTTTAGTGCTAAATTTTTTTGGGAATGGAATCTTGTGGAGAAGATCTTGTACCCAGCCAAATGGACAAAGAAATCCACAGACAAATCTGCCCAGCAAAGTTCCAATGAGAATCAAAATACCCGTAATGTAATACGAGAAGCTGAATTTAGAAGATCCAACTACCGCCTGAAATGCTCCAATGGGACAAGCGCCCGTAGCTGCTGGGCAGGAATAGCAGTTAAGCCCAGGAACACAGACTGACTTTGCAGGACCAGTATAGATAGTTCCCTTAGCAAAATTTGTTAGGTGAGGGTTGGTTAGAAAGGTTGCGCATGCCTGCACGAAACCTCTTTTAGTGATAAATTCTCGCACTTTCTTTCCAAGAAATTTTATTCCTGAGAGCGCTTTCATGCAGGTCACCTAACCAATACCTACACACTCAAGGCAGATTCGTACTGCTTTTCCCAATACGGTATCAACCTCTCCGCGAGAAGCGCCATAGACTACAAATGCACATCCTAGCAGCAAAAATAGAATAGGTAGGATACGTAGGCGGCAGCTCCAGCCGCAAGTTTGCTTTGATTTCATAGATACTCCCTTCTCCTGGCTCTAGTACAACAGAAGGGGTGTTAAATCGCTGTTAAGCTGATTTAAATTTTCCGGAAAGGGTTACAAATAGCTGCACAAATATCTTTTGGATTTCTACGAATGTCATGGCAATGACATGGCAATAGCTCTTAAATACACCTTAAATGTGATTCAAGTGTGACCCAAAAGTTGCCATGAAATTTTTTATATAAATCTCCGAACTTATAAAATATGAAATCACATAAAATCGCAGGTATACGACTTGCGATAAAATCGGGGCTTCTCGCCATCGGCTCACAAGGCAAATTTCAGATCTCCACAACACACCTATGACAGATAATCTGTCAAAAAGATGTATACATTACGCCGAAAATACCTCAAACGTGCAGATTATCTTCATTTGATGTGTAATATGGCCGCAATTGTGCAGAATATCTGTCATAGGTGTGTTCCTTAGGTACGAAATTTACCTATAGTTAAATTCTTTATATTTCTCTATTCATTATTCAGCATATTAAATAAAGTTTATGCATATAAATGTATATCGGTTAGTGAGACCACCTAGCCGTCAGGCAAGATGCTCTAGTTTCCTGGTTAACTTAGTTAAAAGCTAGTCGATTCCCCAGCAAGACCTACTAAAGCTGCACCATTTTGTACGCCAAACCTAAAAGACAACATTAACACGCTACAAAAAAGCTGGTAATCCGAAAGGATTACCAGCTCAAGGTCAGTGTGTTTCTCGTCACATGAGAGAGTCGCGCGTGAGCAGCGCTTTCACGCTTGGCACGCCTTCGTGCCCGCCGCACGCTTAGTGGGTTGCGTCCTCGAAGAACTCCCATGCCTGAGCGTCGGTTGCGCCCTCGTGAACGATCATGCGGACAGCCTCAGCCATCTGCAGAGGATGGGTGCTCTGGAAGATGTTGCGGCCCATGTCAACGCCGCGCGCACCCTTGCGGATAACGTCGTATGCAAGGTGCAGAGCGTCGCGCTCGGCAAGCTTCTTACCACCAGCAACAACAATTGGAACTGGGCAAGCTGCAACAACTTCCTCGAAGTCCTCGCAGTCGTAGGTCTTAACAATCTGGCAGCCCATCTCAGCGATGATACGGGTTGCAAGCTTGAAGAAGCGACCGGTGCGCTCCATGTCCTTACCAACAGCGCAAACGCCAAGGGTAGGAATGCTGTAGCGGAAGCCAGCGTTGATGACCTGGCTCAGGTTGTCGATGCTGGAGAGCTGGCCGTCGGCACCGATGAAGGTCTGAACAGCCATGCAGTCTGCGTTCATACGGATAGCATCCTCGATGTCAACAGCAACAACCTCATGGGAGAGGTCTGCCTGAAGCATAGAAGAACCAGAAGAAACGCGAAGAGCGATGCCCTTAGAAACCTCAGGAGAAACGCAGGTCCTGATTGCGCCACGGGTACCCATGAAGCAGTCAACGTAAGGAGCAAGCTGTGGAAGCAGCAGGTCAAGACGCTCAAGGCCAGCGGTTGAACCCATGAAGTAACCGTGGTCAAATGCGAACATTACAGTGTTGCCGCTCTTTGGATCAAAGATGTTGGAGAGGTGCTTCTGCATACCCCAGTCGAGGTTATTTGCACCCTTTACATAAAATCCCTGATTGTTAGCAAAAGGAGTGTCTACGTGATAATCCTTAGCTACTTTCAATCCGTCCAGATCTGCCATGAAAATCCTTTCAATAAAACCTTAAAGCACACAGAGGAGGCGCCTTCTTCGGCGAAGCTGCCTCGTAAGAGAACGCGCTTCTTGGACGCGCCTCTTTGGGCGGCGTACACCCTAGGAGGACCGCCCTCCTCTGCGGCTGAATTACCTCATAAGCTGGCGAGAAGATCGGTCTTCTCGCCAGCCGCAAACTTACGCCGTGAACTTACGCCTTGATTAGAAGGAGTAGTTGTTCATGTTCTCCTTGGTGAAGACAAGACGCTCAGGAAGCAGGACAACGCCGTTGTTCTTCTCGGCAGTCTTTGCACCCTCGGCGATGGAGTCGTTAGGCTCAACCTTGACATCGCCGATGCTTGGGATGGAGATGGTGTCGCCAACCTTGACCTCGTTACCAGCTGCGAGGAATGCTGCAACGTAGCAGCCCATAGCGCCCTGAACTGCGCAGTCCCAGAGGCCCCAGTTGTAGATGGTGCCGTGCTCGCAGTAGGACTTAATGGACTGTGGAGAAGCAAAACCGGTGATGGTGATCTTCTTTGCGTCGTAACCCTTGTTCTCTGCAGCCTGGAGCTGGCCAGGAAGAGCGGTGGAATCGTTGCAGATGATCAGATCAATATCTGGGTAAGCGTCGAGAATTGCCTCACCGATGGTAATTGCCTGCTCTGCGTCCTGGTTGGAGTAGTAGTTCTCGTGGACGTTCTTCCACTTAGGATACTTCTCCTTGATGATCTTCTGTGCAGCTACCTGCCAGGAGTTCTGGTCGGTAACGGTTGCCTGGGAGTAGTGCCAGACGTAGGTGATCTCGTCCTTCTCTGGGTCCTTGCCGCGCTCCTTGAGGCCAGCAACGCCCATGTCAACAAGCATCTGACCAAGGATCTCTGGGGTGCCCTGAGAAACCATGAGGGTACGATCCTCTGGGTTAGCGTCGGAGTCCCAAGTGGTGACTACGATACCAGCAGCGGTTGCCTTCTTCAGTGCGTCAGAAACGCCCTTTGCGTCAACGGTGGAGATGCTGATTGCGTCTACGCCGTTAGCAACTGCCTGGTTGATGACGGAAACCTGAGCAGAAACGGATGCGGTTGCGTCGCCGATGTAATCAACGGTGAAGCCCCACTCCTTGGACTTGTCCTGTGCGCCCTTATTTGCGGACTCGAAGAATGCGTTACCGGTGACCTTAGGAATAAATGCTACGGTCTTGCCCTTGACGTCTTTGCCACCCTCAGACTTCTTGGTCTCTTCCTTCTTCTCGCCACCACCATTATTGCAGCCTGCCAGAGCGAGGCCAGCGCTAACTGCGGTGATACCAGCGGCACCAATAAAACCACGACGAGTAATCTCTTGCATAGGTAACCTCCCTTGTCTGTGCCTAAGGCACAATTTCCCCAAAGCTTATGCCTTGGCTTTACTGCTGCTAGAAAGCAGCGATTTCAAAAACGTACCAATATTTGTTCCGCTTGCTGCCGATCGAGCAACGATGACAACAACCAGCAGGACACCAACAGGAATATCTAGGTACTGTGGGCTTACCTTGAAGCACAGTGGCAAGCCGAAGCGCAAGAATGCAATAACAAACGAAGCAAGTGCGGTACCCACAATGGAACCCTTACCACCAGTAGAGAGCGTACCACCCAGAACAACTGCGGTGATGATGTCCATGGTAAGGTCGGCGCCAAGATCGGACTTAGCGGTACCCAGGTAAGCGGTCAGAACCACGCCTGCAATAACAGCGGAAACTGCGGTGAGCATGTAGGTGGACATGATGACTGCTCGACTGTTAATGCCAGAGAATTCAGCTGCGCTTTGGTTAACGCCAACCAGAGTAATGCGGCGACCATACTTGGTCTTGTGCAGCAGAATGAACGCGATAACCAGCATCAGGATGTAGATAAGCAGCTGGAATGGGATGACGCCAAAGAGCTGGAAGTTAGATACAAACTTGAAGTCCTCGGGAAAGCCACCAATTCCCTGGTAGCTCTCGGTTTTGGAGAGCGTGGAGATGAGCAGCGCCAGACCGGAGTACAGGAAGCTGCCGCCCAGGGTAACAACCATTGCTTGCACTCGACAGTACGCAATCAAGAAGCCCGAAAGCGCACCGCAAGCAACAACCAAGACAAAGGCAACGCCCACGGCACCCCAGATAGGAAGACCAAAGTCCTGCCAACCAACGCCAATGGTGATGGACGTGAGGCCAACCAGAGACGCAACCTGAATGTCAATACCGCCGGTAACCATAACAAGCGTTACAAAGAGCGAAATCATAAAGACTGGCAGGTTGTCGTTAATGCTGGTAAACAGCAGTGCTGGACGCAAGAACTTGCCGTTTGCAGCACCAAAAATCACAAACTCAAGCACAAGCAGGCCAATAAGGATCATGTTCCAGCTTGTCTGACCCTTGGACAAGAATCCCTTAAGTGTCTTCATCATTAGCGAACACCGCCCTTCTTACCCAAAGGGCTCATAGCTTCCTCACCAAAGTCTGCAATCTGCTCTGCAAGAACCTCAGAAGTTGCCTTTGGAGAAACACGTGCGTTCAGACGAGCATGCCTGTTCTGAACAATGGAGCGGTGCTGAAGCAGGGCGTCAACAACAACAATGACAATCAGGATGACGCCGGTAATTGCGTTGTCGTAATTTGACGAGAAGCCCATGAAGACCAACAGGTAGCTGATGGATGCCATGATGACGGAACCGACAGCTGCACCAAGGACGGAGCCAACGCCGCCAAGCAGACTAACGCCACCAAGAACGCAGGCTGCAATAGCCTTCATCTCGTAGCCGTTACCGCTCATTGGGGTAACAAAACCAATACGGCTGCAGAAGATGATGCCGCCGATAGCTGCCATAACGCCGCAGATGACGTATGCAAGAATCTTGGTCTGAAGAGCTGGAATACCAACCAGGGTTGCACCGTTAGCGTTATCGCCAACTGCTGCAAACCAGCGACCACGACGGGTCTGGGTTAGTGCAAAGTGAATCAGAATAACCAGTGCGATAACTGCGCAATAGTACACCGTGAAGTCGCCAATACCAGTTACTGCCGAGAAGTCCTTGAACTCCTTAGGAAGGTTCTCAACCCACTGACCATTGGTGTACACGTAAACAATACCGCGCAGAACACCGTTGGTACCCAGGGTAAAGATGAGCGATGGAGCCTTCATAACAGCAACGCCCCAGGCGTTTACCAGGCCAATTGCTACACCAATAAGAATACCTACCAGGCAAGCAACGGGGAGTGGAGTTCCATCTCTCAGCATGCTACCAACTACTACAGCAACAAGACCTAAGTTAGAACCAACAGAAACGTCAATCTCACCAATGAACAGGGTGAAAGCCACGCCAACAGCGACCAATGTGTAGACAACGGACGTGTTAAAGCAGGCAGCAATTGTTGCTGGCGTCAAGAATGCAGGATTCATTGCACCAACAATAATAAAGAGAGCAATCAGGAATGCGAGGCTGCTCAGTCCCCTAGCCTTGAGAAGGCGCTTTACAAGATCCATACGTCACCTCCTACAATCCAAATGCAGCGGACATGAGGTTGTCCTGCGTAATTTCTTCTTTTTTGAACTCGTGATTAATGCGTCCCTGGTACATGGTGAACGCGCGATCAGCAAGCTCAATAATCTCTTCCATATCAGAAGAAATCAGAAGAATAGAAACACCTTGCTTACGGAGCTCCTGCAGAACAGCGTATACATCGCCACGAGCAGCAGCGTCAATACCACGAGTTGGCTCGTCCAAAATAACAACCTTTGGAGCAACCGAGAATGCGCGGCCAATAACAATCTTCTGCTGATTACCACCAGAAAGACCGCCTACCTCCTGATCAAGGCCTGTGACCTTGGTACGGAAGTTATCAACGTAGTTCTGAGAAACCCTGTCCTCTTCTTTGCGGTTAAGCAGCAGCTTACCAAGGGAAGAGTTTGCAAGCAGAGCACTGGTAGTGTTCTCAGCAACATCGCGAATTCTAAACAGACCGTCATTAAAGCGGTCCTCTGGAACATAGCTCAGACCTGCAGCAATAACGTCTTTGGTGGACTTGCCAGTAATGTCTTTACCATCGACAAATACCTTGCCGCCAAGCACCTTATCCATACCGTAAATAGTGGTGGCCATCTCTGATCTACCAGCACCAACGATACCTGCAAGACCAACAATCTCGCCTGGATAAATATTGAGGTTTACGTCAGCAAAACCATAACCAGTGAACTCAGCAAGCTCAAAGATTGGCTCTGCGTCGTAATCAATGTTTGCGCTCTCGGCAATCTCTTTCTTAATCTCTGCTGCGTCTGGTGGAAGAAGTCCGCGTACAAGATCTTCTCGCGTAAAGTCCTCTACTTTGCCACGCATAGCCATAACACCGTCGCGCAGAATGCCGATGCTGGTAGAAATCTCAAAAACCTCTGCCAGGCGGTGTGTGATGTAGATGATGCCAATGTTCTTCTGCTTGAGTTCCTGGACTACCTTGAAGAGGCTCTGTACCTCGTCAAAAGTAAGTGCGGAAGTTGGCTCGTCCAGAATAAGAATCTCGGAGTGGCGCATAAGACCGCGGAGAATCTCAACCATGCCCTGCTCAGCAATAGAAAGTGTCATTGCCTTGCGGTCCAGGTCAAGCTCCCAGCCAATCTCTTTCATGGTGTCTTCGAGCATCTTGTTAAGCTCTGCTTTTGGAGCCTCAAAACCAATGGTGATGTTCTCTCTAACGGTCATATTAGGGAACAGCATTGGCTCCTGGGGAACCATATAAATACTGTGTGCAAGTGCAGCCTTAGGGTTGGAGATATCAACCTTTTGACGATCGATAGAAATTTCTCCCTCATCGGCAGAATAAATACCCATGATGATCTTCATGAGGGTAGATTTACCGGAACCGTTGCCACCAATAAGAGAGATGACCTCTCCTGGCGCCAAATCTAAGTTAATGCCTTTTAATACCTCGTTGGAACCAAATGACTTCTTGATTCCGCGGACGGAAAGAAGTGTGTCGCACTGCTCGCACACATCTTTTCCTTCAGGCGACTTTGGGTCAGTGGCATCGATATCGATGTCAAAAGTTTCACCCATAGTACCTCCTACCAAAAATAACTAACGGCCGTACAAAATCTCACACTTTGAAGATATCTATAAATAGGCATTCTTCAAAGCACTGTCACGGCAAACGGTATTATTACTGCCGTGAATGGTATTTTTGATTGTATCATGAACAATAGTCCGCAATACCTCTATACGCAATTATGGTATTTGTAGTATATCTTCCTGTTAATAGGGAGAATAATTACTATAATGAAGTCTAGTATGTTAGATACAAATGTTTTATCATTAAACAAAAGTATCAACAGGAGGATGCATGGATGAACAAACTTATGCACTAGCTACTAAGGCTGCATGGTATTACTACATGGAAGATAACACCCAGGCTCAGATTGCTGAGGTCATGGGCGTTTCTCGTGCAAAAGTTATTCGCCTGCTTGAAGAGGCTCGCGCGCAGGGCATTGTTCAGTTCAGCTTCAGAAAAAACGATAGCCAGCGCGTTTCCGCAGAACAACTCCTTATTGACCGCTTTGGCCTCAAGGACGCTTTTGTGGTTCCAACTCCCCTGGACAGCTCTGCCATTAATCAATCTATTGCTCAGGGCGCAGCTCACTACGTCTCTGACCACCTACGTGAGGACGGCTACCTCAACATTGGCTACGGCGATACCGTCAGCCGTATGCTGGGAGTTCTTGCCAAGAACCGCGAGGAATCACTCAATGTTGTAAGCCTTACGGGCGGCGTAAGCTACTACCTGCCAACTGTTGGCACCACCGCCTACTCCATGCACCTGTTCCTAACACCGTCTCCACTTGTAGTGTCTTCTCGCCAAGTGCGCGATGCACTTCTTGACGAGAAAAGCCTGCAAGACGTGTCCACTATGACGGAATACGCAGACATGAGTGTGGTCGGCATCGGAGCCGCAGTTGAGGGCGCCACCGTTTTGCGTAACGGCATCCTGAACGAAGGCGAGCTGACCGTGCTTAAAATGCAGGGAGCTGTCGGCGATGTCCTAAATCACTTTATGGATAAAGACGGCAATCTTATTCAGACAGAAATTGAAGATCGTGTCATTAGCACCGATCTGGATAAGCTTCGCCAACTCAAGAACGTTGTTGGCGTTGCTGGTGGCAAAGATAAAGTTACGGCAATTAAGGCAGTACTTAACGGCGGTTATCTGAACGTATTGATTACAGATTCAGACACCGCTGCTGAGCTGCTTCTTTCGTAAACAAGGAGGATCTATGAGCAAGTGTCTTCTTGCACTAGACGCGGGAACAGGAAGTATTCGCGCCGTTCTCTTTAGTGTTGACGGTGAGCAGGTTGGGGTTGCTCAGCGCGAGTGGGAGCATCATGAGGACCCTCGTTGGCCTGGCAGCATGGACTTTGATTGGGTTGCTGACTGGCAGCTTGCTTTAGACTGCATCAAAGAGGTTCTGGCAAAGACCTCCATTGATCCTAAAGAAATTGCAGGTATTTCCACCACCTGCATGCGCGAGGGCATCCTCCTGTATGACCAGGACGGCAACGAGATTTGGGCGTGCGCTAACGTTGACGCTCGAAGCGTTGACGAGGTCAAACAGCTCATTGATATGGACCCAGAGCTTGAGAAGAAGATTTACCAGAAGAGTGGCCAGACCTATGCATTAGGTGCTCTGCCTCGTCTTCTTTGGGTCAAAAACAAGATGCCAGAGATCTACAACAAGGCAGCCAAGATTGGCATGTTCAACGACTGGCTTGCTTACAAGCTCACTGGCATTCTGGCAGTTGAGCCATCAAACGGCAGCACCACCGGCATCATGAGCCTGGAGGAGCGCGCCTGGGATCCAGAGATTGCTAAGGAATGCGGTCTTCGCGACGACCTGTTTGGCCAGGTTATCGAGTGCGGAGAAGTTCTTGGCGCCGTAACTGCAGACGCCGCAGCAGAGACGGGCCTTGCCGAGGGTACACCTGTTGTTGTCGGCGGCGGTGATTGCCAGCTGGGCATGATTGGCGTTGGTGCTTGCGAGCCTGGTCAGGCTGGTGTTTTTGGCGGCAGCTTCTGGCAGTACGAGTTCAACACCGATAAGAGCACTCCAGACCCAGACTATCGCGTTCGCGTAAACTGCCATGCTATTCCGCAGATTTGGCAGTACGAGGCTCTGGCATTCAAGCCCGGTCTGGTTATGCGCTGGTATCGCGACGGCTTCTGCCAGGCAGAAAAGGTCGAAGCAAAAGAGCGCGGTATTGACGTGTATGACGTCATGAACGAGCACGCTGCAGAGATTCCTGCTGGTAGCCACGGTATGCTTTGCTGCTTCAGTGACGTTATGAACTACATCCACTGGACTCACGCAAGCCCAACGTTCACCAACTTTGAGCTTGATCCAGAGCGTTTCAATAAGTACACCTTCTATCGCGCAATTTTGGAGAACACCGCTCTTCTCGTCCGTGGCCATATTGACCTGGTCAAAGAGGCTACCGGCAATGAGCCAGACGAGCTCATCTTTGCAGGCGGCGCTTCCAAGAGTCCTCTGTGGGCGCAGATTGTTGCCGACGTTACCGGCAAGAACGTCCGCATTCCAGAGGTCAAAGAGGCAACTGCCCTGGGCGCCGCTGTCCTTGCAGGCTACGGTGTAGGCATCTACCCAAGCATCGCTGAGGGTGCACAGCGCGTCGTTAAATGGGATAAGACATTCTCCCCCAACCCAGACAACAAGGCTGTTTACGACCAGCTCTATGTCCAGTGGAAGGATGTTTACAAGAGTCAGATTGAGCTTGCAGAAAAGGGCAAGGTCAAGAGCATGTGGAGAGCACCTGGCCTGTAAGCGCTGGGGGGTCCGCCACGCCGCACGGCACGCGGTACACGGCACACGTAACCGCCGCACGGCACGCAAGAAGAACGTTTGGTCGCATCAAAAGTTGCGCCTGAAAGGAAGCAAGATGTTTATTGTCAACGAGAACGATTTTGAGTACAGGTGCGGAGATCACGGTCCTAAATACCTGATGAAGGGCCCTCGCATGAACTATGCCATGGTCCAATTCCAGCCAGGCCAGGATTTCCAGGCCCACTACCACAACATCATGGAGGAGAACTTCCACATTCTCCAGGGCAAGGTTGACATTGTGGTTGACGGTGAGGTTCACACCCTCTCGGCTGGCGACTTCATCCACATTGAGCCTGGCGAGGTCCACTACGTCAACAATCCTTACGATGAGCCAATCGTCATGGTCTCAACCCTTGCTCCTTTCCAGGAGGTCGACAAGGTTGAGGTAGAGAACCCTACCTACTAAGATCAACCTCTAGCAAGAAACCCAACATTTGGCGAGAAAATCGTTCAGTTGTGATGTTTTTCTCGCCAGCGCAAACGCGAAGAGGACTGCCTGGTGGCGGCCCTCTTTTTTATCTATAGACAGCATGCTGTTAGGCCACAATCAGATAGCACGGCCCTTGTGTTCTTAGCACCAACAAATAGGATGTTTTGTTTCTATAGATGCTACAAGGAGGTTCCTAATTTTATTTAGCCTCCAAAAATGACCGGTTTCTTTGAAGTCTAAAGTTGCCTTTTGGACAGAAAAGCTTCTTAAAACAGAATTGTCTAATTCACTATCAATTGGACCTGGTAAAGTCATTCTAAAGTTTGATTCACAGCTATTTGGATTATCGCAAAAAACAACTACCTTCTGCGTTCGCTTGTAATCACCAGCTGGAATCTGGCAAAAATGGTCAGCGTAAAATGTACGTGAAGGCTTAAGCTGATGGAAATACAAAGTGTCTTCTGTGAATCCATAATCAATGCTGTCATCGCTATACATACAAAAACCGTCATCTACCGCACAAGAAAAAAGGACTTTATGCGTTTCCTCATCAATGAGTTGATATCCCTGAATCTTTGCATGCTCTTCTATAAATCTATCAAGTTCATCAAGGGTAGGCTGTGCTTTTTCAACAGGATAGAGATCATCATTGCTATTAGGAAGCATGTTATTTAATAACGGATACTTTGATTCACCCTCATCTGAACTTAAAGCGGCGTAAATATTTAATACGCCGCAAAAATTACCAACACTTTCAGAACAAATTTCTCCATATTTATGCTCGCAGGCATTATCAATCCAATCGAGAAAATCGCTCTCTAGGTCTCCATAGCGTTCCCTAAACTGTTCAGAGCTAAGCTCTTTACGCTTTTGATCTAAAAACTTTGAACTGATGTAATCTTCATCATCAATGTAAAGATCTTCAAAAGGTATTGGACCGGGTTTAAGTTTTCCCTCTTCAAAGCACCTGCAACGAACAAATGCATCAAGACCCATTACAACTCCTTTCTCCGCTGTAACAAATCTAGATATTCATAAGATTTTATGTGTCCAACAAAATGGACACTAGGGATATTTTTGCTTTGAGTAACTCTTCGAATTTGTCCTATCAAAAAGCAAGCCTCTATTTCTTGGCGCTCAAGAAATAGAGGCTGTTTCAAACTCAAAAATACCTCTTGTTACTACTAAATAGTTAAAGATAAAAACGACCCCTCTGACATGAATCAGAAGAGTCGTTAGCATTCTATGAAAGAAATTCTCTTAGTGCTTACGCTTACGAATAAAGCCCGCAGCAGCAAAAATAGATCCTGCGCTTGCTAAAAGACCAGTAGCAGATGCAGCATCACCAGTTTCTGGAAGTACAGATTTCTTTGAACGACGTCCAGAAGAAGCCTGTCCCTGTGCCGTGCTATTTGATTGCTCTTGTGCATTCTGTCCTTGGGTATCGGAATCTGCAGGGGTTGATGGGTCTGCAGGGGTTGATGGGTCTGCAGGGGTTGATGGGTCTGCAGGGGTTGATGGGTCTGCAGGGGTCTCGGTATTTGGTCTCCAAATAGCATAGACAGTATAGATTTCATCAGTCTTACTTGGAAGCGCACCACTAGTAGTGTGACCTGGAATATGCTCTGCATCACGAATACTTATTGGTGATGTTAGCGTGCTGGCTGGAGCAGTAATATCGTTTTTATTTCTCGAAAAACCAACAAGAGTATAGCCGTCACGAACTACTTTACTAACAGCCTGAACGTTGTGCATCTCTGCTGGAAGATAGTCATGGCGCTCAAGCATAGTAGAAACGCCACCCTCAAAATGGCCACCGTTTGCATCAATCACAAGACGATACTGAACATCGTCATTGCCGTCTTTTGGCTGCCAGACTGCATGGAAAGTCAGTCCATTAATGTACTGGAGTTCAAACAACTCGCCAGGTTCCATCTCAGTACCGTCATCTGCCACCCATTTAACAATTGCATGACCGTCTGGGTCAGTTAGACCAGAAGGAGTGTATGCATGTCCCTCAAAATCTCCAACAACCTTATAACCTTGAAGAGAAACCTCAGATACAAACTGGACTGCCATTTCGTCATCAGGAACATCCTGTCGTACTGGAGGTATATTGCCCTGTGTAAAGGTAAAAGTAGTTTCGGTTGGGATTGATGTTACTGATGTTAGAGCGTTAGTAGCTGCATTCGATGAAGTTTCAGCAAATACAGGAGTTACTACAGCAATAAATGATGAAGTTGCAATAGTTGCTGCTGTCACACAAACAGCAATGCGCCTTTTTGTTTCTTCACGAATAAACATTGACACACCCGTTCCTTTCTATTAGAGCTAATCTCCTGCTCTTATCTGTCTTCTATGGCCTATTTATATTGCAAGCGATTACACACCAATATCAATTCATAAGCCTTTTACGCATCTAGTCCCTATTTTCTTGATAATTAGACAATTTTACAATCTATCTGATAGCTCATAATAATTGATTTGTTTTCTTGAAGTGCATATATCTGATATAAGAATATGTATATTCATTTTATTCACATATTCGTTTGAATTATAAATAAGTATATCTAGCTGCTGGTATTCAAATAGATATTTTCATAAGTATAAAAGTCCTCTTAAGAACTCTTAATTTAACCTCGGGTATATGTCACTCTTTTTGACAAAACGGTTAAATCACACGGGTTTCTCGCCAAAGGGTTATGAAAAGAAGGCAAAATCAGCGCAATCGATTTTTTAGCGTTCTCTTCCAAGGAGACCACATGACCAAGATTCCCGAGGGCTACCGTTCAAGCCTTTCGCTTTACGATACTCAGAAAGCAATTGAGCAGGTCAAGAACGTGTTTCTGACCAAGCTGTGCGCTGCGCTGAAGCTGTCGCGCGTCACTGCTCCGCTGATTGTTGACCCGCTTACCGGCATGAATGACAACCTCAATGGCGTTGAGCATCCGGTTGCTTTTGACCTGCCAAACGTAGGCAAGAACGCCGAGGTAGTTCAGTCGCTTGCAAAATGGAAGCGCTATGCACTCTGGCGCTACAACTTTGCCGTTGGTCGCGGTCTGGTCTGCGATATGAACGCTATCCGTCGCGACGAACAGCCCGATAACCTGCACTCCATTTACGTGGACCAGTGGGACTGGGAACGCATCATCACGCAGGACGAGCGCAATACCGATACGCTGGAAGACGCCGTTTGCCGCATTGTTGAGGCAATCTGTGGCACACTCGACGAGCTCAAGTGGCACTATCCACAGCTCAACACGCAGCTCAGCCGCGAAGTTACCTTTGTGACCTCGCAGGAGCTTGAGGACCTCTACCCTACCCAGACGCCCAAGCAGCGAGAAGATCTGTTTGTTCGCGAGCATCCAACCACCTTTATCGTGGGTATTGGCGGCGCTCTAAACTCTGGACAGCCTCACGACTTCAGGTCTCCCGACTACGACGACTGGTCGCTCAACGGTGATCTGTTGTTCTGGGATGAGACCTTGGACTCTGCGATTGAGATTAGCAGCATGGGCATTCGTGTTGACGCTGAGGCGCTTAAGTCACAGCTGGCAATCGCTGGATGCGAAGACCGCCTCGAACTGCCATTCCACAAGATGCTCATTGACGGCGAGCTGCCCTTTACCATTGGCGGCGGCATTGGCCAAAGCCGTCTTTGCATGCTGCTGCTAGAAAAAGCGCACGTCGGAGAGGTACAGGCATCTATCTGGGACAAGCAGACCGAAGACCGCTGCGCAGAAGCAGGCGTTTCTCTGCTCTAAACAGCGGGCCTGAACACGCAAAGCGAATCTACATCGCGTGTCACTAAACGCGCGCGACCGCCTTCAAAACTAAAAACATTTTGGCGTTTCTCCTGTTAACGCTACAATAGTAACCCAGTGTAATTAAAAGCCACTGAGTCTAACTGGCGATTTAAGGAGCGACTCTATGAATTGCCCCAACTGCGGAGCTGAAATTAGCAAGCACGCAAAGTTCTGTTCCAACTGCGGACAGAAGCTTTCTGACGTCGCGGACGCCGCAGACGTCGAGAAACCCGATGCGCTCGCCGAGTCCACAGAACCCGCACCAGAAACCGCACCCGACAACTCCACCACAGCCACTGAGGCCATCGCACCAGCAGAAGCTGATGAGCCAGCTGAAACCGTAACTGATCCAGACGCAACTGTCCTGGCAGAGTATCCAGTCGATGACGAAGACACAACTGCTGCAGAAACCTCACTCTTAGAGGTGTCGGCAGACGACTCCTACATCACCCCAGATGAGGTGCCTACCGCTGTCACCGACTCGGACGCCGTTGCAGACGCTGACGCGGATACTGACGCAGACCCCACCGTAATCGCAAACTCCAACGCTGCTGACGAGGAGCCCACAACCTTCATTAATGACCCAGATCGCATCAACGTCTTCACCGCCGATGACCTTGATTCAACTGCTATTTCGCACTTTGATCCTTCGCAGTTCACTGTTGTTTCAAGCGGACCTAGTTCCGTTGAGCGCAAGCAAACTGAAGATGGCTCTGATTCTCTGCGTAAGGTGGCATTTGGCCTACTTGCGGCTGTTCTGGTTGTAGGCGTACTGGCCATTGCTTGGGTCATTCAGTCCCACCAAGACGACGCAGCCAAGCGCAGCGCCGTCCAACAGCGCATTGCAACCTATCAGGAGCAGATTGAAAGCGTTGGCGTTGATCCTCGCAGTGACAGCAGTCGTGTTGAACTTCTTAACCAGTACGAGAAACTCAATGAAATTGAAGAGCAGATTCAGACTGATCAGAAGAACGGACAGTTCCGTGTGCCTAATGGCAGTGACGATACAGGAATCAACGTTCTGAATAGCTCAATCTCTGATCGACAGAAAAGCATTCGCGACTGGTTTGAGGCCGACTACAAGCGCAGGCTAACCGCAAACAGCTTCAACGACACAGATACCGCAAATACTATGGATCAAAAGTCTGTGGCAAATAAGCTTGTTGAGCTACAGGCTCTTCTCGGAGATATTGAGCACGAGAAGGTTATTTGGGGAGACGACACAGGCAACAATTCAACCTATGATTCATACCACTCTCGCGTATCTGACCAGATAAAGAAGGGTGAAACTCTTAAATCTGGCGTAGCCGAGAAGACCAAAAAAGAGCAAGAACAAAAAGATAAGGATAAGAAGTCCGAAGAAGACCGCAAAAAAGCTCAAAAATGGGTTGGCACCTATAGCGGTACCGGCACCGACGGCAAGCCGATGGAGGTTGTCATTCAGAAGGACGGCACGGTCATTTGGCGCACTGGTGGTCAGCCAGAGGTTCGTGGCACCTGGACCGGTGACGAGTCAAAGCTTGAACTTAACTTCAACGGCCAGGTCAGTGGCAGAAGCGAGCCGTTCACCCTCTCTTCCACCAGCGGTGGAAGAACCGTAACCATCAGCTCTCAGAGCAGCACCTGGAATACTGACACACTTTCTAGGAAGTAAGACATACTAGAAAACCGCACGTCACACTCCACAAAATATGGCGAGAAGACCGATCGATCTTCTCGCCTTATTGTTTACAAAGTGAACGCCGTTCTACACGGTAGTCGTTCTTCTTGCCAAACTCCTACGCATCAAGCGCGCGCTGTCCAAGCACCAAAGCACCTAGAATGCCCTGGTTTCCCTCGCAACCTCCAGGAACAACGTAATTCTGTATGTCTTCTATCTCTGGAGTGTTAATGTAGCCGTTGAGGTACGTAACAAGTTTCTGCTGGATAAGCGGGAACAGTTGCTTCTGCTCCATGACGCCTCCGCCCAAAATAATGCGCTGAGGTGAGTAGCACATTACATATGTGGAGAGGGCTTTTGCAAGGTAGGCAGCCTCAAGCTCCCATACCTCGTCTTTCTCGGTAAGCTCAACAGCTGGAAGTCCCCAGCGCTCTTGAATAGCAGGACCTGATGCCAGCCCCTCAAGGCAGTTCTGGTGATAGGGACACTTTGTCTGCTGCCACGGATCGTTTGCCTCACGTTCAACGAGGATATGACCAGCCTCGGGATGAAGCATGCCGTGCTGGAGCTTTCCTTCAAGCAGCACGCCAGCGCCAATTCCGGTGCCAACTGTCAGGTAGACAACGTTATCAAGGCCGCGAGCTGCACCAAAAACTGCTTCTCCTAAACAAGCTGCATTAACGTCGGTATCGTATCCAACAGGGACGTTCAGTCCATCCTTCAACGCCTGCAACAGATTGAAGTTGCGCCAACCTTGCTTAGGAGTCGAGAGGATCTTTCCGTAGCTAGGCAGGTCAGGATTGACTCCCGTGGGGCCAAATGCGCCAACACCTAGAGCTTGAATAGAGCGAGCTTTGAACCAGTCCACAATCTTTGGCAAAACAGACTCTGGCGCCGCCGTGGGAAAGACCTCACGCTCGCAAATTTTTCCGTCTGGTGTACCCGTGGCAAGAACAATCTTTGTTCCGCCAAACTCAATACCACCAAGAAGCGTCTCTGCACACATGTTTTTCTCGCCAGTTACTTGTTAAGGAGCTTCTCGTACACGTCAATAAAGTCCTCAGCAATAATGCGGAAAGACTCGGCCTGCATAAGCTGGTCCTCAGCGTGGAGCAAGATGAGCGAGAACTCAACGTTGCTGTTATCAATTGCGGACTGCTGCAGCATGTTCAGATGCGTGCTATGGCCCTCATTAAAGATCTCTGTACCAGCAATAATATCTGCACGCGCGCCATCAATATCGCCCGTTTTTGCCTTCTGGATAGCGCCAATATACATTGACTTTGCTGTTCCAACGGTAGCAATAATCTCAAAGGCTGCTTCTTGCGTAGCAGTCATGCCGTCATCTAAATCCATTTTTACCCCATACTCTTTTCTTGAGCACCTGGGAGCTCAGAAAATCTTTTACCGCTTATTTAATAAGCTCCAGTGCGTCGTCAAGGATTTTTGCAGCGTTCATCCTGCCGTAATCAACCATAGGAATAACAGCTACAGGAGTAGATCCTGCTGCAGCCTCAACGTCTGCCTTTGCATACGCAATCTGAGGTCCAAGCAAAAAGACGTCTGCGCCATCGATAAGCTCAAGTGCCTTATTAAGAGGATTTGCAATAATCTCTGCATCCAAACCACGAGAAGCAGCCTCTTTCTGAAGCTTCTGAACAAGCAGGCTCGTGGACATTCCGGCATTGCAAGCAAGTAAGATTTTCATGTGATCTCCTTTTGATAAGCCAGCCACCAAATACGATGGCTGGCTTCAAGTGATACTCAGATTATAAGCTTACAAACTACTCTGCATCCTGAGCGTTCTCTGCAAGAGCCTCAGCCTGCTTGGCCTGTGCACGCTCGGAAATCTTCATGAATGGCAGGTAAATTGCCATGGCGAGAAGAACCTCGATGACCTGCCAGATAACGGCACGAATGTCGCCACCGGTTGCCAGCCAACCACTCAGGAAGACTGGGGTTGTCCAAGGAACCATAGCAACGCAAGGGTTAATCCAACCAAGGTTGGTGAACAGGTAGGTCAGGCCGATGAACAAATCTGGAACAAGAACAAATGGAATCATCAAAGGAAGGTTAAAGACGATTGGGTAACCGTAAATAACTGGCTCGTTGATGTTGAAGATACCTGGAAGAAGAGAAAGTGCTGCAACATCTTTGGAAGCCTTGTTCTTAGAGAAGACAAAGGTGTCAAGAAGCAGCATCAGAGTACAACCAGAACCGCCGATCAGCGCAAAGGTGTTGATGATCTGCATGTTCATGTAGTGGTCCTGAGGAATTGGCTGACCAGCTGCAAAGGTTGCCATGTTGTCAACAATAAGCATGGTCAGGATTGGCTCAATCAGAACACCAGAGATGGTGGACTGGTGAATGCCAAGGCAGAAGAGCAGGTTTGCAAAGGTGTAGATGATGATGACTGCAAATGGACCAGCATTCATGAGGCCCTTCAGTGGGGCAGAAATGCTTGTTGCAATGATGGTCATAAGGTCAGTGCCAGCGCAAACTGCAAGAAGAGCAGAAGCAATACCAAAGACGGTCAGGGTCAACATCATAGGAATCATGGTGTTAAAAGAATCTGCAACCGCTGGTGGAACGCCCTCACCAAGGCTGACCTTCAGCTGCTTAACGCTGGAGAGCTTGATGAAGATGGTGGTAGAAAGCAGGCCAATGATGATTGCACCAAAGAGGCCGTTAGTACCGGTGAAGGAAGTGGAGAAAGCACCAGTTACATCAACGCCAGTAACTGCATAGCCGGTTGGCAGAAGCTTAGCAACATCAGCTACAGGAAGTGCAACTGCTGCTGCAGCTGCATCAGCGGCGTTTGCTGCATGAAGAACAGCACCTGCAGTAGCAACAATGCTCTGAGGCATCATGATGATAAGTGCAGCAATACCAATAACAACGCAAGAGATTGCGTTTTCAAAACGCTTGTTACGAGCGAGGCAATAACCAATAATGCCTGCAAGAATAACTGCCGAGAAACTCAGAGTGCCCTGAGCAATTGCTGCGCCCCAAACCTTGAAATTAGCCAAGGTAACTGGGTCATTTGCAAAGATGAGTGGGAACAGAACGTTGTTGATCAGTACTGCAATACCAGCCAAAATGTAAATTGGGCTGACAGTTGCAAATGCATCGCGCAGGCTTCTCAAATGAACTTGATTACCTACTTTTGCAGAAACTTCTGCAAATTTATCTAGAAACGATGCTTGGCCATTATCTTTTGCCATGAGCAAACTCCTTTCACGAGTTTCTAGTCAACTATATGTGTAGTGGCAACTTGCTTAAGCCACTCAGCTGATTTCTTAAGACGACGGTTGTAGTTATCTTCCAGATCAACCTCGACAAAGCCATAACGGTTCTTGAAGGCATTTGCCCAGGACCAGTTATCGATGATGGCCCAGTAGTGATAACCACGGCATTTTGCGCCGTCCTGAATTGCACGAGCAATCCACTCAAGATGACGACGGACAAAATCAACGCGATAATCGTCTTGAATTACGCCGTTTTCGTCTTTCTTAAGATCTTCTCGCTCTACGCCCATGCCATTCTCGGAAATAAACCACTCAAGCTCTGGATACTCATCACGAACCTTCATGGCAAAGTCGTAAAGACCCTGTGGGTAAATCTCCCAGCCACGGGATACATTCATCTCTGCTTCTGGCCAGATATATGGATCAGCAAAGTTTGGAATGCCATTCTCGTCAGTATCTTTTGCAGGAGCTTGAATACGCTCTGGGTGGTAATAATTGCAGCCCAGCCAATCCACAACGCCGTCGACAAGAATAAGTTTGTCCTCAGGGCGAATAGGCAGGTCAACACCACGGGTCTGCAGCGTATCGATGACATCCTGTGGAAGCTCTCCCTTAGTTACCAGGTCAAGCCACCAGCGAATGTTGACGCCGTCGGTCATACGTAGCGCCTCAAGATCTGCCTCAGATGGATTCTCTTTGGTATATGGTGGTGCAAAGCAGTTGATGAGGCCAATGCGAGAGTCCTCAAGCATAAAACCTGCTGCTTTTGCACGGCGATACTCGCGCACGCCAAGTGCGTGAGCAAGTGAAATGTTGTACTGAACTGCACGAGCACGCGAATAATTCTTAACAAAAGGGTACCAGCCACCAAGTGTGTAGCGGACCTCTGGCTCAACAATTGGCTCGTTAAAGGTAAACCAATAACGAATCTCTTTTCCAAACGTTTCAAAAGCAATGCGTGCGTAATGCGCGTATGCCTCAACAACCTCACGAGACTCCCAGCCACCGCGGTTGAAGAGGTATTCAGGCATATCAAAGTGGTAAAGGTTTACAAAAATCTCAATACCAACCTTCTTAGCAACAGCAAAAAGGTGGTGATAGTACTTCTCACCCTCTGGATTAAGGTTGCCGTTAATGTCCAACAAACGGCTCCACTGAATAGAAGTGCGAATGGAATCCAAGCCAAGAGACTTAAGAAGCTGAAGATCGTCTTCCATTCTTTCTGTAAAGTCATTTCCAGCGTAGGAACCAACGCGGTTGTGGAATGCATGAATGTCCAGGTTAGACCAGGTGTCCCAAAGGTTTGGCAGCTTTCCTCCGTCTTGCCATTTACCCTCGGTCTGTGGACCAGACATTGCCCCACCAAAGAAGAAATTCTCAGGCAACTGATACGACATGTCCATCCTTTCTCAAAAGTATCTAAACCTGACATGTCAACTTTCTAAAACAGATATGTTAGGTTTTCCATGTAGTATACTAATGCAAATCAGATAGAATGCAAAGTAAAATTTTGCTACCTAAGGAGGTGTCATGAATAAGTACGACTTGATTGTTCAGGATCTTAAAACTGATATTACTATAGGCACATATCCTGCTTATTCTCGCCTGCCTTCTGTTGCTCAGCTCTGCGAACACTATGAAGTGAGCAAAATTACCATTAATAAGGCACTAGAAGTTCTTGAGCAGCAAGGACTTATTTTCAGGCGAAAAGGCTCCGGCACTTTCGTCAAAAAGCTGGAAGAAGGAACACAAATTAAGCCAAGTAAAGAAATCTCCGGTCAAATGGAAGGTTTCATGGCTGAACACGCTGCCCGAGGCGAGCGCGTTAAATCAAAGGTCTATACCTTTGAAGTTGAGCGTCCCTCTGAATACATTGCTAAAGCTCTTGATATTACTACCGAAGATTTTGTATACAGAATTGTGCGCGTCAGACTTGTTGAAGGGACTGCGCAGGTCATCGAGTATACCTACATGCCCATTAGCCTAGTTCCCAATCTTAAAATGACCCATCTAGAGCACTCGATTTACAACTACATTGAAGACGAAATTGGACTTAGAATTGCTAATGCACACCGTGTTATTAGAGCAGTCATGCCTACTGAGGTTGAGGCTTCGAGGCTAGAAATTAGCACGGGCGACCCCCTCCTGGAGGTTGAGCAAATCGGTTATATCGACGATGGTCGTGCGTTTGAATATTCCATCTCGCGACATGCACATGGCTATGAGTTCATGACTATTTCTATGCACTAACCCCCTGGCACAGCGACACAAATAAGGCGAGAAGACCGATTGATCTTCTCGCCATTTTTTGCGTGTGAACAACACAGACTTACTCGCCCAGGATGACGTGCCTAAACTCGCCGTCCTCGTAGATTCCGCAGCTATGAGTGCCGTCCTTTGGAATGCCCACAGAACCTGGATTAAACACGGTGACCTCTGGGTGGTCAGCGCTCTGCATGTTAACTTTTCTGTGAGTGTGGCCGTACACAAACGCGTCCATACTTGGCGTCTGAGGCCATTTATCAACGCTGTTGTGAATGCCAGGGCCAAAGACATGACCGTGAGTAAAGAAGATAGTGAACTGCTTGCCCGTCTTTGGATCTTTATCAAACAAGATGTTGTAATCAGCCATGCAAGGGAAGTCCAGAACCATCTGGTCTACCTCTGCCTCGCAATTTCCGCGGACCGCAATGACCTTATCGGAAATGCTGTTCAACATCTCAATAACGCGCTTTGGTGCGTAGTCTGCAGGAAGATCGTTGCGAGGGCCGTGATAGAGCAGATCTCCAAGAAGCAAAACGTACTTTGGCTGCTCCTCCTCGATAACCTGCATGAGCTTCTCGCAATAGTCGGCAGCGCCGTGAATATCTGAAGCAATGACAACCTTCATCAACGTATCCTCTCTATACGTGTTTCTACACGTAGCTTCATACGCGTGTATCAATAAATTATTTTATGGTATTGATAGCGTCTAACCAGTTACAAGCGCTGGCAATTCGGTCACCGTGCAAATGCCTGCTTAGAACCTACCAGTCATCCTTGCGTCAGGATCAGCCTCGGAAACACGTTGACGAAGATCTGCAATAGCCGCAGGTATCTCGTCTGTGTTGTACGGCGTCATCTGGTACACCCAGTTAATCCAGTTGCGATACAGCAAGTTGGCATGAGCGCGCCAGGTAAACAGTGGCTGCTTTTCTGGATCGTTATCAGGGAAGTAATTCTCTGGCAGGCGAATAGGCAGACCCTTATGGAAGTCGCGCCAATACTCCTCTGCAAGCGTGTCTCGATCATATTCAAAATGCCCAGTTACAAAAATCTCGTGAAAGTCTCTTGTGGCGAGAAGTGCAGGACCGCTGGTAAAGCCCTCAGAGAGCACCGCAAGCTCGGGGTGGTCTACCAGAGCTGATGTCTCAATCGCAGCATGACGAGAATGCGGCATGTAATGTACCTCGTCAAATCCATTAGTGAGGAAGCAATACTCATCGCATAAACGCTGCGGAAAAATACCAAAGAGCTTAGCGCCCAGCATCTTCTTAGGAATATCGTGTAGATAATACAGGCCAGCTAGTGCACCCCAACACAGGTACATGGTAGAAAAGACATGCTCCTGAGACCAGTCAACAATGCGACAAAACTCATCCCAGTAGTCAACGTCCTCGTATTTAAGGTCCTCGATAGGAGCTCCCGTGATAATCAGACCGTCGTAATTTTTATCTTTGAAGTCATCAAAAGTTGAATAAAACGTTACCAGGTGGTCAGCGGCAGTGTTTTTAGATTCATGCGAAGAGATACGCATAAAGTCACACGTTACCTGAATAGGAGACTTTGAAATCAGACGGAGAATCTGCGTTTCAGTCTGAATTTTCTTGGGCATTAAATTCAAAATTGCCAGGCGAAGTGGACGAATCTCCTGACGCTCTGCAACTTCTTCTTCAAGCGCAAAAATACGCTCTTCTTGCAGTGTCTTCTTAGCTGGCAAACCATCTGGAATATTAATAGGCATGGTAACTTCCTTTAGCTAATCGTTGCACATAAGTATACTTGTTTGTATGGAAATAACTTTTGCCGAGCTCGGGCTAAACGAGCAAATTCTGGCAGGCGTAGCAACACTTGGGTTCAGCGCGCCTACTCCCGTGCAAGCCGCGGCAATTCCCGCTGTCCTGGCGGGCAAGGATGTTGTTGCGTCAGCGCAAACGGGAACGGGTAAAACTGCAGCGTTTATGTTGCCTACGCTGCAGCGCATTGCTGTCGAGAAACCCGGTGGGGCCGAGAAGCTCGACGCCAAGGAGCCCAACGCGAGCGCTAAATCCAACGCGGCTGCCGGGCGCGGCGCCAAGCGTAACGCCAAGTGCAACGACGCCAAACGCAACGCATATCCCCGTGCACTCATCATCACACCAACGCGAGAGCTTGCGGCACAAATTGACGACGTTGCCAAAAGCGTTTGCGCATCCACCGGTCAGCAAGCTGTCATTGTCACCGGTGGCGCTCGCTACAAGCACCAGATAACCGCGCTGCAAAAAGGTTGCGATGTGCTGGTGGCAACACCTGGCCGCCTGATTGATCTTCTCGACAAGAAGCATACAAGCCTAGAGAACATCCAGGTGCTGGTGCTTGACGAGGCAGATCGCATGCTTGACATGGGATTTTGGCCAAGCGTCCGCCGCATTATGGAGCAGCTGCCCAAGGCGCACCAAACGCTACTCTTCTCGGCAACGCTCCCCGCGTCAATTACCTCAACCATAGATGCACTGCTCAAAGACCCAGAACGCATTGAGATTGCAAGAACCGGACAGACTGCGGCAACAATCGAGCAACATTTGTGCTCAGTTACCCAAGGACAAAAACCGCAGCTCTTGAAGGCACTTATCGACTCCTTTGATCCTGCGCCAGAGCGTGTGTTGGTGTTCTGTAGGACAAAGTCGCGCGTTGACAGCATTTACAAAAACCTCAAAGCCGCAAGTCTCAAGGTTGATGTTATGCATGCAGACCGTCCGCAAAAGGCTCGCGCAAGAGCGCTGGAGCGATTCCGCAGCGGCGCTATTCAGGTTCTTGTTGCAACCGATGTTATGAGCCGCGGCATTGATATCCAGGGCATTGACGCCGTCATCAACTTTGACGTGCCGCTTGACCCTGAGGATTACGTTCATCGCATTGGTCGAACGGGTCGCGCGGGAGCCGCAGGTCAGGCGTTCACTTTTATGGGACCAGATGAGGTCACGCCACTCAGAGAAATTGAATACTTTACAAAAGCGCTCATTCCTTCATGGGATCTACCTGGCTTTTCTTATGATGCGGGGCGCATTATGCTCCAAGACTCCCGCTCTACCACCAAGACCACCCGTTCGATGTTCTCAGGCTCAAGGTCAAGAGGCAAAGGATTTGGATTTGGCGGCAGATATGGCCGACACACGTAATCTATAATCAGATGCAGTCAGCTCATACAGTAAAGGAATCAAAATGGGCCCTTTTAATGGCGTTGGTGTAATTTTTGCTCTTGGAGCAGCAGTTTTACACGTGGTCGTATTTTATCTAGAGTCATTTGCCTGGACTTCCGACGGCGCACTCAAGGCCTTTAACATGACAAAAGAAGAGGCAGAAAGCACCGAAAAAATAGCTTTTAACCAGGGATTTTACAATCTTTTTCTTGCCATTGAGGTCTTCGTAGGCGTCTTCTTAATGGCTACCAGAAATCCAGCAGGTAAAGTGCTTGTCACCTTTGCTGTTTGTTCAATGGAATTTGCCGCAATTCTTCTCTTTGTGACTTCTCCCGACAAACGCTCTGCAGCTATCAAGCAGGCAATATTCCCTCTTATGGCTCTCTGCAATTTTTTTATGTAACTTTTTGATCATCGGCGCTGGGCACATACAAGCGCTCAGCCTTTTGTAAGCGCTTCTCGCGAGAAGGAACATCATGAAGCAACTCCGCCCATATCCACAGGTTATTGTCACCAAGAAAGCAGCTCGCGCGCTTGCGAGCGGACATCCTTGGGTCTTTGAGGGCGAGGTCATCCGTGTAGAGCCATCTCCAGAAAGTGGCAAGCATGCTCAAAATGGTTGCATTGTTGATGTCTTTGAAGAGAACGGTACCTACCAGGGAACCGGTCTTCTGTCAGAAATGAGCAAGATTCGCGTCAGAATTGTGACAAGAAACGCCAACGATAGGCTCAATGAAGCGTTTTGGAGTCGTAAGATTAGCTGGGCGTGGGAACATCGTAAAACCACTATGGGAAACCGCGCTCTACCTGGGACTGAGCCCGATACCAATTGCTGTCGTGTCATCTTCTCTGAGGCCGATGGCTTTCCTGGCTTAATTGTTGACCGCTACGAGAATGTGCTTGTTGCGCAGGTAGGAACCGTTGGCATGGAGCATCTGCGTGATGATATCTATCCACTGCTACTTGAAGTTTTCTCTGCAGACGGCCAGGTAATCGACGGCATTTACGAAAGAAATGACTCCCCCTCTCGCCTTAAAGAGGGACTTCCGCAATATAAAGGCTGGTGGATAGGTACTTCTCCTGACGAGAATGGCCTGACTGCAGAAAGCTCTCTTACCCTGCCTTCAACTCACGTTCTTGCAACCGAAAACGGACTCAAATTCAACCTTGACCTAGAGAATAGCCAGAAAACCGGCTTTTTCTTAGATCAAAAATATAACCGCCGAGCAGTCCGTCAGCTTGCACAAGGTCGCCGTGTACTGGATTGTTTCTGCCACGTTGGTCCTTTTGGTCTTAACGCCGCAGCTGGTGGAGCAGAATTTGTCCGCTGTGTAGACGTTAGCCAAACTGCCATTGACCTTGCTCGCCACAATGCAGAACTCAACGGTTTGGCAGACCGCATGGACTTTACCTGTGCAAATGTTCTTGAATACCTCCCAGAGTTAGCGCAAGACCGCGCTCAGCTCAAAGCAGAGGGAGGTCCGTTTGACCTCATCATTCTGGATCCACCCGCATTCACTAAGACACGCGACAAGGTTCGAAGCGCCATGCGTGGCTATAAGGAAATTAATGCAGCGGCCATGAAGCTACTGCCCCGAGGTGGCTACCTGGCAACTTGTTCCTGCTCACATTTCATGACCAGAGATCTTCTCGCCCAGGCAATTGCTGAGGCAGCTCACCATACCAACGTGCAGCTCAAACAAATTGAAGAGCGACAGCAAGCTCCTGACCACCCAATTCTTTGGGGTGTTCCCGAGAGCCACTACCTTGATTTCTTCATTTTCCAGGTGGTTTAAAAACCCAAATCTTATTTGCTTTTACGACGCTCTTTAAAGAAGGCTTTGAGCTGCAAGGACGCTTCGTCTGCCAACACTCCACCCGAAACCGCAAACTCGTGATTAAGTCTTGGATCACCGCTCACGTCAAACAACGTGCCCGTTGCGCCGCCCTTGGGATCAAACGCGCCAAACACGCAGCGATCAATACGAGCATTAACCATCAATCCTGCACACATCAAGCAAGGTTCCAGTGTTACGTACACCGTACAACCCGAAAGCCTCCAGCGTCCAAGCTTTTTTGAGGCCTCTTGCATGGCGAGAAACTCAGCGTGTGCAGAAGGGTCGTTATCTATCTCACGGCGATTATGTGCAACGGCAATAACCTCTCCATCGCACACTACAACTGCTCCGATAGGCACTTCTCCTATCTGCGCTGCAAGTTCTGCCTGTTCAAGAGCAAGTTTCATGTACTTCTGATCAAGAGCAGTCTGTGGGGTCAAAGGCTCTTGCGCTTCGTTACTCATAGCTGCTCCTCACTTGTCTGCTTGTTGCCGTAAATCTTACGCAGTTCTGACGCGAATCCGTCACGAACCTGACGCTTATCTGTCGCGATTCTGACG
>OKVG01000374.1_pt1 | contig 37882 bp, 39 predicted proteins | sample 1606981 | NCBI WGS metagenome assembly OKVG01 (sample SAMN03281018, study PRJEB24777) | human gut metagenome | isolation source: fecal sample PR128 from 1 month old male Malay infant, vaginal delivered... | reverse complement strand
CAAACGTCACCCCAGCATATTGGGCTGCAAACGGACATCAGCGTCAAATAAACAGTGATATTTTTAAATTTATCACATCTGTCTGGGGAATACTTGTCCACGCGGTGGGAAAAAAAGCCCCGTCGGGTGCGTTGGACACACCCGGAACAAGGGGCTTTCAACGGTACAATGCGGGGTTGCGCGGCACGCAAGACCATTGAAAGCCATAACTAATTACCTATCCGTGGACATTATGTGGACATTTCACGCATCGGCGCTACCTCTCAGCGGGTTAAGCGAGATCGCGTCCTGAAGATATTCCGGTGCAAAGTGAGCGTAGGCCATAGTTTGCTCAATTCGCGCATGCCCAAGGATCCTCTGTAACGTAATGATGCTTCCCCCATTAATCATAAAGTGCGTCGCGAAACTGTGGCGTAGTGCATGCGTCGCCTGGCCGGTCGGAAGATCAGGTTTTACTTCCCTGAGTATCTGCCTGAAGTCAGAATAAGACGCCTTACCAAATAACAACCCTCGCTTACCATCCGCTATGAGTTTTGCCACTTCCGCTGAAACTGGAACAGTCCGCTGCTTGTTACTCTTGGTTTTAACGAACGTCACTCGGTTCTGTATGATGTTTTCTGCCTTGAGTCGAGCCGCTTCACCCCAACGAGCTCCTGTACTTAAACAGAGAACGGCTATCTTCTTGTTGTCGCCATCCAGTCTAAAGAGCAAGTGCTTGATTTCGTCCTCTGTCAGATAGCCAGTTTCGGGGACTTCTTCTTTCAACTTCTTCCTGCCCCTGATCGGATGTTCACCCGAAAACAACTCGGCCTCGATAAGCGCGGTGAACATGCCACTGATGCTGTTGAGGTCACGGTTGATGGTAGAAGCTTTAATGCCCTGGCTTCTTCTTGCCGCGTAATACTGACTAATCAGCGCTTTCGTAATCTGAAAAGCACAAGGATCGTCGGTAATCCTGCAAAACACGTCTAACTTGTTGCGGTTTATCCTACCGTGCTCCTCATGCTTGCCTTTCAAATTCCACCAAAGCTGTATCAGTTCAGACAGATGCCGCTTATCCGTCGGTTTTGATAACCATTCTTTGGTGTGGTGGTTGAACTGGGTATGCTTCTCGAAAGCTACCGCTTCACTTTTCTTATCAAACTTCCTGCGGATACGCTTTCCATTGCGACCAGCAGGCCTGATGTCCACTTCATATCGACCATCATCGAGTTTCTTAATAGTCATAAGAAAACCCTCCGATGGGTGCGCTTGCCTTTAGGCCTTAACGCGTTGCAATTATGTGATGAATACTTTTCGACCAATAATAGACATTTGAAATGTATGTAGGACTGGTTAATTGTTAACCAGTCTTTTGGTCTGAGTGCTGCGAGGTTGTTAAGTCTTGCCCAAAGTGTGCGAGGGCCGGTGCGATTTGACCGGCTTCAGGCGAAACCTGATCGGTCATAAACCACAGGGTGTATTTCATGAATCTGGGGTGTTGTAGCAGTCTCATTATCGCTTCAACGCCTGGCTTTTTATCACCCGCTTCATAGCCACAAAATGAGCCGTAAGCAATGCCAGTTAATTCACTGATTTCTTTCCTATTTAGCCTTTCGGATTCCCTAATGAGCTTGATTTTTTCATGAACTGGGGTTGACATGGGTCCTCCATAAGATGATTATTCTCTTATAAGGAAATAATTTCCGAATAAGGAATTTCCACAGATAGGCAATTAAATACAATTAAGAGCAATTAATTACCCAAAAGGAGAATGTAACAGATGAGCAAACAGCTTGTAAGTAGCACGGATGCTGTGCCTTATCAGGAGTTCGCCAGACTCATCGGGAAAACCCCTGCTGCGGTGAAGGGCATGATCGAAAAAGGGAAGCTTCCTGTAATCGAGATGACCGATCCCCAGTCTACTTCTGGCCGTGCCGGCGAATACTGGGTTTACCTTCCAGCCTGGAACAACGGCATGAAACTGGCCTACGAAAGTCGTCCAAAGGAGATCAGGGAAGGGTGGTTGATGTGGCTTGGTCTCGGTGAGCCAGGTCGATAGCCGGTTTCAGGGGAGGAAACATGAAGAACGGTAGCCGCGGATCAGTATCACAACTCAATAGCAAAACCAGCCTCTACTGTGGTTTTACTATTCTGAAACTCCCACGCAAAAAACCGTACAACCGCCAGCGCTATCAAATTACGCACACAGGCCATTATTACGGCATCGACTTTGCTTTATCAGAAGCATGTCGAACGATTGACAGAATCATGAGTAAAAAGCGGTTTATTGCTTTTTAATCTCTGGGGGCGAAAATGAAACTCGAATATGCAGACAAAATTAACTCGCTATTACAATGCTTCCATTTCAATAAAGAGTTTCTGGAATGGAATCATGATTACTCTCTCCAGCTTTTACGCCACGGAGTATCCCACCTTTATCATTTCGCAATGCTTCAAGGCGAGAATGATGAATGCACTCTTGAAGAACTCCGCAACATCATTATTTCCGTGACCGATGGTGATATCCCTAAACCATACGACCTGCTATCTCTGGACGCTGAGCAACTGAAGAAGGCTATGAAGTTTGTTCAGCCGCAGGCGGTAACCGTAGAAGTTACCCCGGAGATCCTAGAACACCTGAAACTGGGAGCTAGAGCCTCCTGGCGGCTGGAGCCCCCTCGCTTTAACTGATCATCGGAGTACGCCATGTTCACCGAAGAAAAAACATCTTGGGAACAGGAAATGCTGATTCGAGAAGCAGTGGAAAGTGCCGAGCAGGGGTTCACTGTACATCTAAAAAATGGTGCTCGTATCACCATTAGCTCAAAAAGCCCGTCTAAAGATTTAATAATTTACGGGCTCGAAAAAGCAATTCGCGGTAATCACGATCGCGCGCGAATGACATTTATTGATTTCATGTATTACTGGCATGAAAGGATATTTAAGCAGATTAAAAGAAAATCGCGTCCAAACAATTAATTAACCTGCTTTAAAAATAACGGCATTCACTTTGCCGGGGATTCGTTTTGCCTTTTTTAGGAGGTTGCATGTCGGTTACGTCAATAAAGCCGGAAGGCGGAATAAGCGATCCAGAGTTTATGGGAATCAGCACCAATGCGCGCAAAAGCGAGCGCGCCCACTTACTCGGATTGTTGCGCATCCGCATGGGCCTGCTGAAAGAGCAAGGCCTTACCCCCGAAGAGATTTATTCAGCACTTGAGCAGTGGATAGCCAACCACGAAACAATCACCAGCGAGGGCAGTAGACCATGAATCACTTAATGATCGATTTGATTAACGTTAGTAAGAAACCGTCATCACCTCTGTGTGCCATTGAAGCTGTGTTTTTTGAACCCTCAACAGGGCAGATCGGAAAGGTTTTTTATTCTTCGATAGACATTCGTAAATCTGAAAGCTTGAAGGGCTGTATCAGCATTAGTACGGCATTCGATTGGATGAAAAAAGACTCTCACTGGCGCGCCGAAGTAATGAGCGCAACCGAAGCTGAAGAAGATGCACTTTGCAGCCTTGCTGCTTTCATCGCCGACAATACCTGTCCCCGGAACGCGGCGTTATTCGTTTGGTTCAAAGATGCCCCGGAAAAACTGGTTTCACTTCGTTATGCCGTGGATCGCTTAGAGATGTCAGGCATTTTCCCTGAAGGCACAAAATACCGCTGCATTCGTTCACTTCTCGACCTTGCTGCTGCCACAGACTATGCGCCTCATGCGAGAAGCGCACTGGCACGTTACACGCTCACTGACGCGCGATATCGCGCGGAGCAAGTCTGCGAAATCTGGCAGCGCTTGACCTCTCCACACATTGGAGCGCTGTGAGGGCCGCTATGCATTCGCGTTTATCTGTTGTTTGTAACGCGCCGTTGCCTGTTTGTAAGAGGGCGCTTGCCGCCCTGAATTGCTTTGCTTGTGGACAGCGTAATTACACCCGCGTCAAGCCACACGCCTATCTCGTGATCCGCATTGGTCTCCGTTGGCGTTTGCTAAGCAAAAACGGTGGTAAGCAGTGGCGACTGATGACCCATGAAACCTATAACCAGGAATGTCGAAAATGACTGAAGCTCTTCTGAAGCTAATTCTTGGAGGCGAAGAATGTCTCTAATCAAATACCCAAAAATCTTGTTTCAAAAGGACACATACAGCGTTTTATCTGTTTCTGGGGGAAAAGATAGCCTTGCAACATGGTTACTTGCTGTTGAAGCAGGAATTAACCATAGCGTTGTATTTGCTGATACTGGACACGAACATCCTCAGACCATGGAGTATCTCGATTATCTCGAAACGAAACTAGGGCCGGTTGTTCGCGTTAAAGCCGATTTCTCTGATCGTATCATGAAAAAAAGGGAGTTTATTAGAACAGCTTGGCCGATTTCACTGGTAAATGAGTGCGGACTTACAGAGGAGCAAGCGGATTATACAGTAGAGCGAGCGCTTAAAATTTTGTGGCCCACTGGAATTCCTTTTCTGGATCTCTGTATGTGGAAAGGGCGTTTCCCTTCGACTCGGGTGCGTTTTTGTACTTTTGAGTTGAAGCATGCCCCTATCAAGAACCAGGTTATTGATCCGCTACTTGATAAGTATGACAACGTAATTAGTTGGCAAGGGGTACGAGCACAAGAGTCTCCAGCAAGGGCTGATTTACCTGAATGGGAAGAAGATGCAGATGATAGACCCGGCTTATGTATTTATCGTCCGATCCATAAGTGGCTGCATGATGATGTTTTTGCTATTGCACGCCGCCATGGCATCAAGCCGAACCCCTTATATTTACAAGGATGCGGGAGAGTTGGATGCATGCCATGTATCCATGTCACTAAGGGGGAGTTAGCAGAAATTTTCGCTCGCTGGCCCGGAGAAATCTCGCGAGTAGCTGAATGGGAGAAACTTGTCGCTGCTGTAAGCCGTCGCGGTAACTCAACATTTTTTCCGTCTACAAACGATCCCCACAAATCGGAACGTCGAATTGAATTTATCACTCTAGAGAAGTACGGGATTGAGTCATATCGCGACTGGGCCATGACGACAAGAGGGGGGCGTCAATTCGATTTATTGGCTGGCATGAATAATGGCGTCAGCTGTTCAAGCATCTATGCGGGCGTATGTGAATGACAAGCCCGAGTTTTGCCTGGGACTGGAATGTCCCGTTAAAGGCCATAAACCCATATGCTCTGGCTAAGCCAGCAAGAAGGCCCTCTGCGCTGGCCGTTTGGATTGCTCTTTATGAGCAGGATAAAAGCGATCAACGCGAGCAGGCTGAAGCAATGAGTCGTGCAGCAGAAGAGTACCTCTTTTCTGTTGCACATTGCGATCCCTGGCGCTATGACGAACTGAATGATGCGCTGATTGAGAAAGCTAAGCGACATGCGGAACTCCATCGTGTTGATCCTCTTACCCTGATTCGTGATGACGTCGCCAGCCTACCAGGTTTCCTGCGCAAGCCGCTGGAATCAAGGATTAAGTATTTGGAAAAATCAGAAGATCCGCGCCATTTACCTACCTATCTGAATGAGGTCATTACTCCCTCATTAGTGAGAATTGACAAGGTCCGCGCTAACCAGGCGTCGCTGTCATTCCAGGCCATGGCTGGCAGGGATAGCCTTGATCAACTCCTTCGACTTGCTGAACTGAATCAGCGGGAGGTTAAGCGGCTTTCAACGCTGGTCGCAGCGCACATTGATATGATTTTTATCCAGCTTTGCGACGAGATGCTGACCGATGAATTAGCTTCTCCTATCGTAATACTGGAGCTCTATCGTCGTGTGGCGGCCGAAGTGTCACGCCTCGATGTTATCCCGCCGGGTTATGAAGCGCTCCGCAGCAAACATAATCGCCGCAACCCGATTAACTACGAGTTGATACCGGGCGCGCTTGCTCGTATGCGTTGTGCTGACTGGTGGCAACGTAAGCTGTGGCAACTCCGCAACGAATGGCGGGAAGAGTTGCTTCGGGCAGCGTGCCTTGTTCATCGGCACGCATCACCTTATGTCAGCCATGACATTCTGTTGCAGAAGCGGGAACAACGCCGTAAGGCGATGGATTTTTTCCGCAACCATGATCTGATTAACGAAGATGGCGACACGCTCAGCATGGAGGATGTGGTGCTTGCAAGTGCCAGCAATCCAGCGCACCGTCGTAATGAGATGATGGCCTGTGTCAAAGGCCTGGAATTGATAGCTGAAATGCGTGGCGACTGCGCCATGTTCTATACCATCACCTGTCCTTCTAAGTACCACGCCACACTGATGAACGGGAAGCCTAACCCTACATGGGATCACTCGACAGTTAGGAAAAGCAGCGACTATCTGGTTGATACGTTTGCGGCATTCCGTAAGGCAATGCACAAACAAGAGCTGCGCTGGTACGGCGTCCGCGTAGCCGAACCACATCACGATGGCACTGTGCACTGGCATTTATTGTGTTTTATGCGCAAAAAACATCGACGTGCAATCACAGAGCTGCTGCGTCGTTTCGCTATCCGAGAAGAACGCGCCGAACTTGGCAATAACACTGGCGCTCGTTTCAAGTCAAAGCTGATAGACCCGCGAAAGGGGACTCCGGCCAGTTATATTGCAAAGTACGTCAGTAAAAACATCGATGGGCGTGGGCTGGGTGACACCGTCAGCAAGGAGACGGGTAAATCACTACGTGATAGTGCCGAGCACGTCACTGCGTGGGCATCGTTGCACCGTGTTCAACAATTTCGTTTTTTTGGGATTCCAGGCCGCCAGGCGTACCGCGAGTTACGATTGTTCGCATCGCAGGCAACTCGTGCAATGAAAACCAGCAAACCGGGTGCTCCGGTACTTATGGATCCAAAACTGGACGCTGTGCTCGCTGCTGCTGATGTTGGCTGTTTTGCCACTTACATCATGAAGCAGGGCGGTGTACTTGTTCCCCGCAAAAATTACCTCATTCATACCGCCTACGAGCCGACAGTCGAACCAGGAACCTATGGCGATCACGGGATTCGTATTTATGGCATTTGGTCGCCAATCACCGGTAAGGAAAACAAAATATGCACGCATGTCCATACCTGGAAGATGGTGAAGAAGGCTCCCGCTAACCCAGGCGCTGAAAGCGCCGCCCAGGGCGACCCCGTCGCCCCTTGGACTCGTGGCAATAACTATCCCCAGCCCCCAAAAAGGGGAGGCAAAAGATTATTGAATAATCCTCAACTATTGGAGTCGCAGGAGCTAGAAGAAGAATCGGGACCGCTGGATATAAATAAATTACCGGTTAAAGAAAGAAAAGCCGTTACTAGGCGTCTTCATGAAGCATGTAGAGCCAAGGGAATGCCATTGAGTCACCCAAAACGGTTTGATAAATGACCTATGACGTGTTGATTAAGCGACTTTTACCTCCTTGGGGGATTAAGTTCAGATGAAATTGACGCTGAACATTTTCTGAACGCCAGAAATCACTGTCTCAATCTCTACTGAGCTGTTATGACGGAAATTACAAACTACTATCCATAACAGGTGAAAAAACATAGCATTTCCATGCAACATATTGAAATTATTTGGTTTTTTTAAGAAGAAAAAGCTAATTAAAATTCTGGATTTTTGACCCTATTCATTGAAATTAATTTTTTCTCGAAAATGAGTAATTATACGATTTACATAATGCCATCAGTTTGATAACTTAATCTTGCACATAGGGGCAGATTTGTAGGTTGTGGTATCGCAGCCTGTGATCTAAATGTGAGAGGGACTCGCCTTCTGACATCCTTGTTTCATCGTTTCGTATAACTCTATGCTTTGCGTAAGAGTGCCCCTATGTGTAATTCTATCACAGCAGGGAATGAAAATATGGTTGCTCCAACTACTATTGAGCGGTTAAGGCTTATCACCACCCGGCAAGAATTAGCTGCTTTATTAAATTTAAAACCTCATTTCTTAACCAACATCCTTTATAGAAATGGAGTCAACACACAATACAGCCAGTTTCGAATACCAAAAAAAGATGGAAGCTTTAGGCTAATATCATCTCCTTCATCTAAACTCAAAGATATTCAAAAGCGTTTAGCAGAACTTCTTTACGAATGTCAGGCGAATATACATTTTGAAAGGAAAATAAACCCTGTATTATCACATGGTTTTGAAAAAAATAAAACCATTGTTACAAATGCAACCAGACATCGAAATAAAAGGATATTGTTGAATATTGATTTGGAAAATTTTTTCGAGTCAATAAACTTTGGCCGAGTTCGTGGTTTTTTTATTGCGAACAATGATTTTAAATTATCACCATTAATTGCCACAACTTTAGCGCAAATTGCATGTTTTAATAACAGCCTTCCACAAGGAAGTCCTTGTTCTCCAATAATCAGCAATTTGATATGCACTATTCTTGATATAAGATTAAGCAAGTTAGCTCAGAAAAATGGATGTCAATATTCTCGATATGCTGATGATATTACCTTTTCCACAAACAAAAAAGAGTTTCCCCAAGAACTGGTAATTGATAATGATGTTGTGAATGTCGGGGCTGTGTTACTTAAAGAAATCGAACGTGCAGGTTTTAGAATAAATCATAGAAAAACAAGATTGCTTTATTCAACTTCCCGGCAAGAAGTTACTGGGCTAACTGTTAATAAAAAAGTTAATGTCGACAATAGATATTACAAAAAAGTAAGAGCTATGGCTCATACTTTATACAAGGATCAATCATTTTCTATTATAAAGGAAAATGCAAAACCGCAAAAAGGGACGTTAAACCAATTAGAAGGCATGATGTCCTTCATCGATAGCATAGATAAGTATAACAATAAATTAAAACTAGCTAACAAACAACCTCAAAAGTATCAATCTTTTAATTATGGTTTGAACTATGAAGGAAAACTTAATCGTAGAGAAAAAACACTGAGTAAGTTTTTATATTATAAATATTTTCATGGATTACACTTACCGACCATACTTGTCGAAGGTAAAACAGATAGAGTCTATCTCAAATGTGCTTTAAGATCACTTTTTTTAACTTATCCTACATTAGTGAAAAAAAACAATGCTACAGGCAATATAAATTATTCGCTTAATTTTTTTAGGGAAAGTACAAGAACAAGTTACTTTCTCGATATATCAGGGGGGGCGGCTGAATTTGAGAAATTTATCACTCGTTATCCAGAACAATATAAGCGATTTAATCATACCCCTCTGTATCCAGTCATTATGATTTTGGATAACGACAGTGGCACTAGAACCATCGTTCGAAAAATATCTAAAACCTTAGGTGTAACTGAGGACTCTATTAAAAAAAATAGCTTTACCCATATTTTACATAATTTATATATTGTACTGACGCCGCTCCTTCCAGGAGATAGGGACTCATGTATGGAGGATCTTTTTGATAGTTCTGTATTAAGTGCCGTTATTGATGGTCGGTCATTTGATAAGTCTAATAATTATAATAAAAACACGCACTATGGAAAAAATGACTTCTCATTGAAGGTTATTAAAGTTAATGAAAAAAATATTAATTTTTTAGGTTTCTTACCAGTACTAAATGCTGTACGAGATTGTTTAGTGCATTATAATAACATCCCTAAATGAAAGTAATACGCTAGCAGACTAATGCTAGCGTATGTATTGATAAATTTAAATAACACGCAGGCATCTTAAAGCTAAACGTAGCTTATTAGCTTTTAAAGAACAGCCATTCTATTACTCTGAAGTTAAGCACCTGGGAGTTCTGTCAATAATTGTACGGGGCGCCCCGGAGCTGGAGAAAAATCATCGCCAGATCCGGCGGTGTCAGCAGCTGGCGGCGACTCTCCTGGCAGTTCAGGGGCAGAAGTTCCATTGAATATCGAGGACCTGAGGCGATATTCACGCCAGCAAAGGCAGGATATTACCAGCAGGCTGAAAACTTCAGGTCGCGAAAGCGCAGATCAGGCGTTCATACGCACGGCACGCGGACTGCGCACGTTGCTGAATGATGATTCGGCGCTGGAATGTGGCCCGAAAGTGGTCGCGGCGCGTGATATAAGCATTACCTAGGAGGAAGCTGATCGGCGCTGGCGCGCGCAGCTGCCGATCGAGGCACAGCGGCGGGCGGAAAACTACGCGGCGACTGCCTACGCTTACCTGGCGCAGAAAGCCGAGGCAGAGCATAAAGAGAATGCAGAAAGAAAGTGCGCAGGCAGCGGGGTCTGTCAGTGATGACCTGATTGCCAGCGTTGGCACACAACTGCGCACCTGTAGGATGTTTATAAGTGATGAAATGGTTAAATCAGTCGCTAATGGGGCTAGTATTAGGCATGTTGGAAATTTGCTTGCTGTAAAAAATGGAGTGTTACATGGAGTTAATGTGTTGGGGACGGGCATGGAAAATAAATCGACTAGTGAGTATATGGGGGGATTAGATTGATTTCGCGATGGAAGTATGCGATACGAAATAAAAAGAGATAGTGATTTTTAAATCTACGGTAGTGTATTGCGGATGTAATTTTTTATGTATGCTGTAGATTCTAGTATCACTACAGCATAAATTTTTTATGGCAGCTCCACTAAAGGCCCTAATAAAGAGCCCTATATTCGCCACTTAGATAATTCTTTTATGTGAATAGAGAACGATTCATCTAAGGCTTCTAAAGGGATTTTGTATTCAACATCATCTACAGTCACACAAAAGTCATAACTCTGAGATTTATTTATATAATCTAGAATTAAATGACTTTCAGTTATAGTTAAACATTCTTCTTCTAATTTGCTTTTTGCTTTATAAGCAAGATAACGATGGTAGGGTATTAGCATAAATGAACCTTTCGGTTTTTTTAATGTCTCGCCAAACTCATCGCGAAAATTCTGGATGCTACTTATAATAATATTATTATAAATATATCTGGCAATGCCTAAGAAATATTCAGTGTTGTTGTTTTTCCTTTCAATAAACATCACAATTAATGTACACAGATCAGACAGAGTGGTTAACGGAGTTTTTAATGAGAATTTTGTATCTTTAAATAAATATTCGATATCTATAATTTCTTTTATTTCAAACTTATCGGGCTCATGAATGAGAGTGTTCCTTATTATTTTTGCAATTCTAAAGAGCTCCCAAAGGATTATATCAAAGTCATTTTTTTTGGGGCTTTTTTTGTATTTATAATAATAACTTTTTCCTGCCAGTTTGGGATGGTTGGAATCAATGTAAAAGTCAAACATTGAAAAGATTAGCAGGAATTTTGCAATAGGATTATTTTCTATGCTTACCCTCCTCCCTGACATCATTTTAAAAAAAACTTCCTCTTGTCTTTGGCCATTCTCACATAGTGTGACTTTGGTTACTCCTGGTCGATTAAGCATTAATCCTGCATCTTCTAGAAGCATTAGTGTTGATGTAATGTAGCTCATGAGTGATTATCCTTAATTTGCATAAGTACAAAGCATAAAAGGTTTTTATACTCTCATGCTTGAAGTTGCATGTGCGTTAGCTGCATTCGTTCACCCCAGTCACTTACCAGAGTAAGCTCCTGTGGATTCCCTCACTTGCCGCCTTCCTGCAACTCGAATTATTTAGAGTATATTTGCCCTTAGTAGAGTCATTTTACAATAAGCGTCAAAGTTTGATGAAATGATATTTTTAGCACAACAGTGCACAAATTTGCACAATTTTTTTGATGTATTTTATCCCCTTTAAGCCCATACGGGGCGCGGTCTGAGGTCGGTTTTGTGCGTGCACGGAAAATGGAAGGATAGTTGCGCGCAGGTGACGGGGGGCAAGCCCCCGCAAACGGGTCAGGGCAGGGAAGGCGGCAGAATACGCAATTTCACGGTTTCTGCGTCACGGTGAGCGGTCGTTTTGGTTGGCGGCATGCCCTTGCAGGGAAAAAGCAGCGACGCGCAGAGGGGCGCTGATGCGGGATTTTTTCAGCAGAAAAGATGAGGCCAGCGAAAACGCTGGCCTGTTATAAATGGATGATGTTGTTTAAAGAAACTGAATTGTCTGGCGGTTATTTCTCAGCGGTAAGCAACGCGTAAGGGTTAAAGCGGATCACTTCTTCTCCGATCCACTCATTGACCACCTTCAGCGCCTCCATTACGGGCGTCAGCTCGTTGATAGCGTAGACCCGTGCGGCTTTCTCGATATCCCCAAATGAGCCGTTTCCCTCTGGCATGGCGCCCATCAGCTGCGGCGGGATACGGTGCGCTGCGAGTATGTCGTCACGTGTGGCGTTCTTAATGTTGATAAACTCATCTTTCGCAGTGATCTGCTGGAAGGGGAGGATTTGCACGCCGTCTTTGCCGCCGCCTGGCGCATGCAGCAGCAGGTTTTTAAATGCGCCTTTACCACGCGCGCCGGTCAACGTCTCTTTGACTGCCTTCATGCTTTTATCGTCAACCTGTCCGGCACCAATATAGACAATGCATCCGGCGTGAGATCCGTTGTCGTAGTACAGCTTACGGAACATGTCAGCGGAGTGGGCCAGGCTGGCGGCCAGCAGCGCTGCCATATATTCCGGCATGCCGTAGACCTCCTGATTGATATCAGGGTTCAGAACGTGACAAACCGTTCCTGATTTGAACGTGTGCTCTTCTTTCCAGCGCCGGATAAACCAGTATTGATCGAGATCTGTGCTCCCACGCCGGGTGTACTTCGCAAGAGAGTGTTTGAAGGGAAGCGGGCCGCTCAGGCGATTACGCGGCAATTCGAGATAGGCATTGCCAAACGTGAACCAGTCCAGCGCAAACGCGGAAAAGGTCTGGCGATTGAGCAGTTTGTGCGGGATAAAACAGCCGGTGAGCACATTACGTTTGAAATACAACGCCGACTCATGCCAGGCGCTCTGGCGCGGAGCTTTAGCCAGTCCGTAAAAATCTACTGGTGTCTCATAGTATCGCCCGTTATCCATGCAATAGAGATTGTCCAGCAAATCGGCCATATCCCGCACGGGATAAGGGCCGTCAAAGCTGAACGCTGTCAACGCGGGATCGGCCTTCAGTGACTCCACAATGTCAGGGCCGGCGGTGCTGGCTATCGGCTTTTTTCCGTATTTCTTTTTCAAAGTTACCATCCCATTGCGAAACCACCGCCGCCACTTTCCTGGCCCAACGGTTCATTAATAATCGAAAGCATGGTTGCCCACGCCATATCACCATGGCTTACGCCGCGCGATCGGTCCGTTTCGTAAGTGATGAAACCGCCGGGCGTAACAACTTTGCGAACAGAGTTAAAGGCTCTGACCAGGCCCTGCTCGCTGCGGTCATATTCCCAGCGGCCGGCGCGGACGACCTGCAACATTTTGAGGACAAGGGCGCGCTTGGAAGAGAGGCTCATCTGGTAGCAAATAGCCGCCGGGAACCAATTTTTAACAATCTGCCAGACCGCCTCCCCGACGCCTTGTCCGTCGATGGCGATGTGAGTGACGTTGTAGCGCTCGGCAGCCTCTTTGATGACCGCCGCCTGCTGCTCAAACTCCAGCCCTCGCAGTTGCTTCAATTCAACCGTGCGAAACCGGCCGCCAGCCACAAGGGGAGGGACAGTTACGGACAGAGCACCGGCATCACCATTGCCGCTGCCGCCGTTGGCGTCGTAGCCCAGCCACACCTCACGTTGGCCCATAGGGCGACTGGCGAACGGTTTCCAGTCGGGCCAGTCGTCATACCCGTCAGCGCCGCACCCCAGTAACTGGCTAAGATTGAACGCGCTTTCGCCGTCTTTGACGAACTCGCACATGTACAGGTTTTCAAATTCATCGGGACTGTTTTCGTCCCTGATTTCATCAATGTCGGTGTAGTCCCACCCGTTGTTGATAGCGTCCTGAATAGTGACGATCTGCCGCCACGTTTTATCCGGGTAAAGCACGCCGCTATGCGTTTTCTTCCAGGACACGTCGAAATCAACCCGCTGCGCTTTAGGCCGTTTCGCATTCCATCGATCGCCGGTCCAGAACTGATAGGCTTCATGGCTTTCACTCGATGGCGTGGAGAAGTACGTGCGAGTTAAGCCTTTTAGCGTTGCCATGGCGCCGGCAACCTTGCGCAGGTTGATAAAGTTTCCTGTCCAGAAAAACTCATCAAATCGCAGGTGGCCGGTGTACGACTGCGCCGTCGCCGCCGACGTCCCGAGAAAATGCAGCTCTGCGCCGTTTGACAGCGTGATTTGCTCGCCGCCTTTAAGTTCGACGTCCACCTCTTCAGCCGCTTTGCGGATGAAGTTGCGGAACTGTAGCGCCTGCTTTCGTGATGCTGACAGAAAGATTTGGTTGCGCTGGTAGTCGTGCTTAACGTCTGTTCTCAGTGCGCCCAGCAATGCCTCGCGGGCAAAGTACCAGGTTGCCCCAATCTGCCGTGATTTGAGGATCATCCGGTTACGCTGATCTCGTTGTTCGTACCAGCCGCGCTGATGCCATGCGAGAGAGTCGAGAATTTTTAAGCGCAACGCCTCGATCTGCTCCTCGGAGAAGTGGTTTTTCTTCTTGCGACGACTGGTTTTCTTGTTCCCGGTAGCCGCCGCATTTTGCCCGGTATCCAGCCTTTTCAGCTGCCGGGTAAGCAGGTCAATCTCTTTGAAGTCGCCGCCGGTCTTGTTGTCTTTTGCATTCAGCAGGCAAAGGCGGGCGTCAATGGATTGGGTGACGCGCTGAATTGGGGGCGTTTCGTCCCACTCGTCGCGCTTTTTCCACGAATAAACCGTGTTTGAGTTGATACCCATGAGTCGCGAAATTTCGGCGGGCGGGTAACCCTGCCAGTAGAGCTGCTTTGCCCTCAATCGAATAAACGCATCCTGAATCATCACTTCCCCCTTTTGAGCAGGGAGATTACCTGCGCGCGATCCCCGCGGCTCGGGCTTTCAGGTCTGGCCGTTCTCCGACAACAAAACCGCGTGGCGCCGGGCTTTCAAGCTCTGCGATGATGCAGCGACTGACATAAATCAACAGGATAAAACGACATGGCCAGCACGACTAAACCCGCCCGCAAAAAGTTTCGCGTTGCGGTTTCCGGCGCCACCGTTGACGGGCGCGAGATCCAGCCGCAGCACCTCCGCGATGCGGCGGCGAGCTACAACCCGGCCGTTTACGGCGCCCGCGTGAACGTGGAGCACTATCTCTCCATGCTTCCTGACAGCAATTTTGGCGCCATGGGGGATGTTGTTGCTTTAAGCGCGGAGGATATCACCGAAGGGCCGCTGGCCGGTCGTACGGCGCTCTATGCCGAGATCGACGCTTCGGCACGAATGAAGCAGCTCACCGATGAAGGAAAAAAAATCTATTCCAGTATTGAGCTGCATCCGCAGTTTGCCCTTAACGGTAAGGCGTATGTGGTTGGCCTGGCGATGACGGACACCCCGGCAAGTCTGGGGACTGAGCGCCTTAAATTTGCCGCGCAGCAGCGCGCGCAGGTGATGGCCTTCAATAACCAGCAGATCGAGGCGCCGCTGTTCTCTGATGCGCTTGAAGCTGAAGTGATCGAACTGGCAGCTCATCGCAGCGAGGAGAGCGTCAACTGGTTCAACCGCGTGATGGGCATCCTTGGCAAAGGCCAGAAAACCGACGATCAGCGTTTCAGTCAGTTGCATCAGGTTGTTGAAGCCGTTGCTCAATCTCAGGCAGACCAGATTGACCGGTTCAGTGCCCTGGAACAGGACCGCCAACAGGATAAAGCCACCATTCAGCAACTGACCAGCGAACTTAACGAGCTGCGCGGTCAGCTTCAGCTCCAGCCCGCAGAAAATTACAGCGCACGACCGGCGGCAACCGGCAACAGCAGCGCGCAGCTTGCAGACTTCTAAGAGGTAACCATGGAAAACCTGACCCGCGAATTATTTGATAAGTACATTGTGCGCCAGGCACATCTGAACGGTGTCTCACCCTCAGCCGTTGCCAATCGTTTCAGCGTCGATCCGACTATCCAGCAAAAACTGGAACAGGCCGCCATGGAGTCGGATGACTTCATGAAGCTGGTTAACCACTTTGGGGTTAAAGAGCAGGAAGGGCAGAAAGTAAAAATCGGCAGTAAAGGGCCGATGGCGAGCACCAATAACAGCTCGGACGGCACCAACCGCCGTAACCCTGCACCGAACCATAACAAAGAGCCGCAGAACTACCACTGCCGCAAAACCAACTATGACTATGCGCTTTCGTATGCGGAGCTGGATGCGTGGGCCGGTCACCCTGAATTTCAGTCATTAATCAGTAATGCGATGGCTCGTCAGCTGGGGTTGGATCGCCAGATGATTGGCTTTAATGGCACGCATTACTCTGAAAACTCGGACCGCACGACCTACCCGTTATTGCAGGATTGCGGTGTTGGTTGGCTGCAAAAAATCCGCAATGAAGCGCCGCAGCGCATTATGCCGGGTATCACGCTGACCTCCCGTGATGAGAATAACGCGGTAATTGCGTCAGGCACCTACGGCAATATTGATGCCGCCGTGCTTGATGCGCGTCACAGCCTTATGGATCCCTGGTTCCGCCGCGCTCCCGGCCTGGTGACTGTGCTCTCGTCCGATCTGCTGCTGAAAGTGAACCTGCCGAAAGTGAACGCGCTCAGCCAGACCAACCCGAATACCGAACTGCTGGCTGCGCAGCTCATTGTCAGCCAGGAAAAGATCGGCGGTCTGCCGACGGTCTTTGTCCCGGGTATTCCTGAAGATGTCGTACTCATCACCAACCTGAAAAACCTCTCTGTGTACTACCAGAAAGGCTCCCTGCGTCGCTCTATCCGGGAAGAGCCGCACTACAACCGCGTGGCGACTTACCAGTCCAGCAATGATGACTATGTCATTGAAGAGTACGGCATGATTGCCATGATCGACGGCGTGACATTCGCCTGATAATCCCCATCACATGGCGGGCAGCAAGCCCGCCCAGGAGAATGAACCCATGCTGACACCGGCACAAAGACACTTTCAGAAGGTCATGGCAGAGAGGCGGGGCATCAGTGATGAACGTGACGCGGAGACGCGCACCGCGCATGAGCAGATCCTCTTTCGCCTGCTTATGCATAAATCCTCGCTGAGCCAGATCCAGTCCCGCCAGGCGAAGGCTGCTGTAAAGGCCAGCATCCTTCCTGAGTTTCAGGGATGGATTGACGGAACTATCGAGGGCGACAGCGGACGCGCCGATCCGGTTATCACTACGCTGATGGTTTGGGCGGTGGACTGCTCCGACTATGCACTGGCGCTGCGCATCGGGCGCTATGTCGTTAAGCATGGCCTGAGCATGCCGGATGACAACTATCGCCGCCCGGCACCCACGGTGCTGACCGAGGAAATCTGCAATCCCATTCTTAACCTCGCCACCACGGACGCCGGAGCCGATTTGTCAGGCTATATCGCCATGCTGGACGAGCTGGCCGAAATTGTGGCTGACAGTGATATGCCGGATGAGGTCCGCGCGAAGCTGTGTAAGGTGAGGGCATTTTGCCGTCGTGACACGGAAGACGCGGAAACGAAAGGCGAAGCGCTGAAACTCTTCCGGGAAGCCATGAGCCTGAACCCGGGTGCAGGTGTGAAACGGGAGATCGCCTCTCTGGTCAGTACCCTGAAGAAGGCACCGCAGATCAGTGCGGCGGGAGGTTATGCGGAAGATGAGACTTCATTCAGAGATGCAGCGGCACCCGAAACATCCGCAGCAGAAAAAGCCACACGAACACGCAAGCAGACGAAAACGGCGGCCGGCACTCAAAAAGCCACCCGCAAAACGGCGGCAAAAAAGACAACGAAAACCGCCACAAAGTAAACGCCTGAGCGTAATGAACTGGCCCCGCGCCACAGGCGGCGCGCCCGGCGATCTGCCCGTAATGCGGTCTTTTTACCGGACGCCCACCGCCTGACCTACCGGAGAAACGACGATGAGTTTTATCGCACAGCGCCCCGTCAGACCTGCTGAAAGTGATGTGGCAGACGTGGACGACGGCGGCGCACAGATTGCCATCGGAACTTTCTGGCCGACGGTAAAACTCCACGATCTGCGCCTGTCTGCCCGCATCGCCGGTGACATTACAACATCCCGATTAATGCATATGGCAACGGAGGCCGCGCTGCATGTCGCGGATCAATTGAAGGACTGGCGCAAGCAAAGGGAAGCGGAAGGCGCGGAGTCACTGGCTTCTGTACTGCTGACTTCCACCGGTGAACCTGTCGAGCAGATTAACGGAGAAAGCGCAAAAGTTTACCGCTTCCGGCGTGCGGTCTACTCCTTCACGCGCGCCAGCGTACTGGAAGGTTACAGGGACGTTGGCACCACGCCAAAGGGCGATAAGGATGCAGAAGCCCTGGACAGGCAAATAGACGACCTCTGGCGCGACGGGCGCTGGAGTATTTCAGATATCCGGGAAGAACCCCGTATTTACTCGGAGCTTTTCTGATGAAAGTCAGGGCGCTGCAAAACGACACGGTTGATCAGCTCTGCTGGCGTCATTACGGCAAAACCGCAGGTGTCACGGAGAAGGTGCTCGAAGCCAATCCGGGACTGAGCAACCAGATATTTTTGAATGCCGGGCAGGAGATCGAGATGCCCGTGATAACCAGCGAGGTGGAACGGGTAACCGTCCAGTTATGGGAATGACTCTGGATCGTATTAACGAATATTTTGCGTTTGCAACATCCGCCCTGGTGACAGGCGTGGGCGTCATGACCGTCAGCGAAAAACTGGCGCTGGCTGGCCTTCTTCTGGGGATTGTTTCCGCCGTCCGGCTGGCGATTCATCGCCGCCGCATTGAGCAGGCCAGCCAGCGCCGCAACGACCTGATCGAGCAGATTCTCCGCCAGGCGGAAACCCGCAACCTGTCGGACCGCGAGCGGCAGCTGCTGGAGCAACTGCACGGGGATAACCCGACATGAAGAACATCATCAAAAAATGTTCGATTGCGGTGATTGTGGCTCTGGGTATTTCGCTGGCGCCCGGGAGCGTCAGAACGTCGAAAGAAGGGCAGCAGAAAATTGCCGGTTGGGAAGACTGCCGCAGCACGCCTTATTACTGCACGGCGGGTGCTCTGACCATTGGTATCGGCTCCACAGGCGGCGTGGAAAACCGCGAATACAGCAACCAGGAAATAGCGCGGCGCTGGGTTAACGATCTGCAACGGGCTGAAAACTGTATCAATAACAATTTCCACGGTGCCGACATGCCGCAGCTCACCTTTGAGGCCATGACGGATGCCGCCCTGAATCTGGGCTGCACCGGGCTGATGTGGTTCACCGATAAGAACGGACGTAAGCAGAGAACCACGATCTGGAAGCATGCCCAGGCCAGACAATGGCCGCAGATGTGCAACAGGCTGACTGATTTTGTCAATGCGGGCGGTAAGCGCTCCCCCGGGCTGGTTAACCGGCGTAACGATTTTAAAGCCTGGTGCCTGCTGGGCCTGAGTACGCCGTCATGAGGACGGGCAGTGTGATTGTGATGCTTGTCCTTCTGACTGCTGTCTGGTGGCAGACCGACCAGCTGAGCGAGGCCCGGACCCGCAACAAGCTGCTGACCGAAACGGCGACCGGTTACGACCTGGTTATTCAGGAAGTGAAGGCGACCGCCATACAGACCCACAAATTACTGGCAGAGGTGAAAGTCCGTGAGCAACAGCGTAATGCAGAAGGGGAGCACCGACGTGAAGCAATGCAGGCCGCGTTCAATGGTGACGCGTGCGCTGTTACTCCTGTGCCTGACGCTGTCAGTCGCAGCCTGCAAAAACGCGCCGCCCGCGCCGGTCATTCAGCTGGTCCGTGAACCCGTCCCGGAGAGTCTGACCGAAGAGACGTCACGCCCGGCGCTGGATAAGCCAGTGACCTGGGGCGCGGTGGCGATATTCAGCGACAGGCTGATTGATGCGCTTGATGCCTGCAATGCTGACAAAGCGGCGATCCGCCAGTGGGACAGCCTGCGCCAGAACACCCGAAAGGAGCCATAAATGCTGAAGATAAACACACTCCGCGCCGCCATAGAGAAAGCAAACACCTGGTGCCGGGCGAACCCGGAAGCCTGGACGGTGTTTGTTGAGGAGGGTGGCATTGAAACCACCGGTGAAACACCGTCTTTCATGTATCGCTATTCTCTGGTGCTGTTCGTCATGAACTACGCCGGGAGCATAGACGACTTCACGCTCCCGCTGATGGCCTGGCTCTGGTTTAATCAGCCCGATCTGCTGCTGAACCCGGATAAAAACCAGCAGATAAAATTCACCACACTGATTAACAACGACGACACCGCCGATCTGATGTTTGAGCTGCCGGTGCGTCAGCGGGTACTGGTTCAGCTGGATGAAAACGGCGTGCCGTGCGCCGAGCATTTGCCGGAGCCGCGCCCGCGCGTGCTGGCACCCCACGCCACAGGCTGGGGGCTGGTATTTGAAGGCATGCTTCAGGAGGCCGGAGCGTGAGCGATCGGATGTTCAGCGAGCTGGATCAGGTCTTTCAGGACATTCTCGACGGCGCCAGCCCGGCGGGGCGCACCCGTACCGCGCGCAAAATTGGTCTGGCATTGCGCCGTAGTCAACAACGCCGCATCGCATCACAGAAAAACCCGGACGGCAGCCGCTACACGGCACGCCGCCGCAAAGTTTACCGCACCCAGCAGGGGATCAAGTTCTTCTGGAATAATGAGGTCCGGGCGCTGAAAAACTGGTGGGGCGGGCACGGTAAATATGGCCGGACAATCACGGGATTTGATGAGAAACGCAGCGGTATACGCACCTTCTACCGGGCCGATATCGAGCGCTATCTGGAAATCAAAACGCAATCAGCGACGCAGACGGAGACAAAAAAAGCGCCGATGTTTACCCGTCTGCGCACCCTGCGTTTTATGAAAGTCAGACCGGACGCGGGCGGCGTCACCGTAGGATTTGATGGCATTGCTGCGCGCATTGCCCGTATTCACCAGTACGGCCTCCAGGATGAAGTAGGCCCGGGCGCTTACGCGCAGTACCCGGCCCGCGAACTACTGGGCATGACCCCGGCAGACCTGATCGCTACGGAAAACGCTGTTATCAGCAGCCTAGGCGGTGCGTCATGAATGCCGAGCTGATGCGCCTGCTGGAAAACATCCTGCGCCAGGGCGTCGTGGAGCAAATCAGCGCCGACAAGAAAGCGGTGCGCGTTCGCTCCGGCAGGTTGCTGACCACCTGGATCCGCTGGAACGTCACCCGCGCCGGGGCGTTCAGCATCTGGCTACCGCCCTCGATAGGGGAGCAGGTCTGGATCGGTTGCCCGGGTGGCAACCCTGAAAGCGCGTTTGTGATTGGCTCTGTATACAGCGCAGATAACCCGCCAACGGGCAGCAGCCTGCTGGAAATCAGCATCACCGCACCGGATGGCGCGCGCCTGCATTACGACGCTGCCGACGATGCCGGAGCGCTGTCCGTGACCGGCATTAAAACCGCGCATATCCAGGCAGAAACCCGCGTCACGCTGGACGCGCCCGAGGTGGAATGCACAGAAAAACTTAAAGCGCGCACTTTCGAACTGACCCACGGCGGAACGATGGCCGGTGATGTGATCCATTCCGGCGGCGTGTTGCAGTCAAACGGGATTACCGTGCACGAACATAAACACGGTGGCGTGCAGTCTGGCGGGAGTACCACGGGAGGCCCGCAATGACAGCCAGTTATACCGGGATGAACCCGGAAGGCACCGGCGCGCTGACCGATCACGATCAGCTCTGGCAGTCCGTGACAAAAATCCTCACCACACCAACTGGCTCGCGTGTGATGCGCCGGGAGTTTGGCAGCGCGATCCCTGATTTGCTTGATGCGCCTCAGAACGCCGTCACCCGCATGCAGCTGATGGGCGCCGCCACTATCGCGCTGGCGCAGTGGGAGCCGCGGATCAGCCTGACTACCGTCAACGTGGTGTTTTCAGAAACAGGCGCAGTGACCGCCGAGTTGAGCGGCACCATCACGGAAACCATGACAGAAACCAGCAACACCATCAGGTTAAGGAGCTAGTGTGCAAACGTCCGTCGATTTATCTCAGATCCCGCAGCCTGATATCGTCGAGGTGCCCGATTTTGAAACGGTGCTGACTGATATCCGGGCGCTTATCGTGGCGGCCATGCCTGCGGAACTTCAGGCTTCTGTGTCTGCTGCGCTGTTGCTGGAATCTGAGCCGATGGCGGCACTGGCTCAGGCATTCACCTATCGCGAGATCCATCTGCTGCAACGCATCAATGAAGCCGTGCGCGCAGTGCTGCTTTCCAGCGCCCTGGGGGCGGATCTCGATCAGGTCGCGGGGAATTTTGACACTGAACGACTGCTGATTACCGAAGCCACCGACGAGGCGGACGCCGTATACGAAAGCGACGAAGCGCTGCGCGCCCGCACGCTGCTCTCATGGGCGCGCCTGAGCACGGCGGGCGCCCGTAATGCCTATCACTATTTTGCACTGGGAGCTGATGCGGATGTGCTCGACGTGCGCGCCTATGGCCCGGAGACGCATGATCAGGAGGGCCGCGTTTTCCTTTACGTGCTGTCACGTACCGGAGATGGGACCGCCCCGCAGGCTCTGCTCGATAAAGTCCTAGCGGCGGTAAACCCGGAAGACGTGCGTCCGATTACGGATTATGTGGCTGATTATGTCCGCTCCGCTGTGATTGTGAATTATCAGGTGGTTGCTGACATTTACGTCCCTTACGGCGTGGACAGCGCCACGGTGCTGGAAAAAGCCACTGCCGCACTAAACGAATACACCGCCTCTGTGCATCTTATCAACGCCACCGCTGCACGGTCGGGCATCGACGGGGCGCTGCATCAGGACGGTGTTGTCACTGTCGATTTGCATTCACCTGCCGCCGACGTCGTTGCGACGATGGGCGAAGCCCCGCATTGCACCTCCGTTAAAATCAATCTTGTGGTGATGGACCATGACCGCTAATTATCCCGCCAGCATTCTGCCCCCCAACGCCACCGCCGTGGAGCGGGCCATCGACAGAGCCAGCGCCGCCGCGCTGGAGAGGTTGCCTGTATATCTGATCCGTTGGGTTAAAGATCCCGACAGCTGCCCGCTGGCGCTGCTGCCGTGGCTGGCGTGGGAATATCAGGTTGATACCTGGAATATTAACTGGTCAGAGCAAAAGAAACGCGATGCGATCAAGCGCGCCCACTACATCCACCGCCATCGCGGGACGGTCGCCGCTGTCCGTCATGCCCTGGTGGACAGTCCTTTTGGGACGGATATTGTTGAATGGTTCAATCAGAACCCGAAAGGGGATCCGTATACCTTTCGCCTGAACGTGTATCAGAACGATTTGCCGGTGACGGAATACGACCAGCAGGATCTGAAACTGGCGGTGCTGCGCGCCAGGAACCTGCGCAGCTGGTTTTCCGTTCATGTATTTGGCCGACTTCAGGGAACCTCCTATGCGGCCGGTTATATGTACGCCACGGAGAAAATCACGCCGCGCTTTGTCCCGTTGCAGGTGGTTTTACCCCGCTACGAGCTGAATCTGGCCCCTGGTGACGCGGAAACGGTCACGGTGACCATCCTCCCTGAATACGCGGAAGATAAAACCTTTACGGTAACCACGTCGGATAAAACAATCGCGACTGCCCGAATTGTCAACGGCGCTATTCTGGTTACAGGCGTGAAGCGGGGCACCTGTTCGGTCACCGTCACGACGACTAACGGCGTCAGCGCGGTGATCAGTGTGAAAGTGGTCGCGGTAATGAAGTTCATCACCCGCATCGACAGTGCAACCAGGCCAATATTCTTTGCTCATTTGGACGAGGGTTTCACGGTTGACTATGGCGACGGCATTGACAGCCGGGATTACCGTTTCGATCCCACCAGTGAAGCTTCAGGTTGGGTTATTCCTACACGTGAATTAGTACAGGGAAAGGAATACACCATCACGGTTAAGAACACGGAAACTGCCTGTCTGCGCAGCCGTTTATCTAACTATTCTTCGAAACTGAACCCTGTTGTGGAATTGATTAGTGTTACAGGGGAAAGAGGTCATCTTTCAGGGTTCGCTTTGGATACCACCGGATTAATGGCTATTCGTCCCGGAGCATTTGACGATTTGCCAAACGTGAATAACTGCAAAAATATTTTTACCAACTGCTCGTCGCTTACAGGTATTCCGGCATCGTTGTTTTCTCGCATGAAGATAGAGGATTTTTCAGACGCATTCAGAGGGTGTACATCGCTTACTGAGGTTCCATCGGGGCTATTTGCAAACCAGCCCGATGTGATCGACTTCTCATCGGTATTTGCAGGCTGCACCGGCCTGATCAGTATCGGCAATAATCTGTTCCACAGCTGTGTATCTGCGGTGAATTTCAGTTACGCGTTTGATGGTTGCTCAATGCTTGCAAATATCGGCACGGGAATATTTACAGGATGCGGTTCAGCAGGGACATTCTCTTATAGCTTCAGGGCGTGTAAAAATCTTCTTGTCTTGCCTGCTGATATGTTTGCGGATGTTCCGGGTGGCGCATTCACCGGCGTATTCCAGAATTGCACGGCACTGACGGCAATTCCCGCCAACCTGTTTAAAACATGTTCTGAAGCGAATCATTTTGGCGGTGCATTCACTGGCTGTTCGCAGCTTCTTTCTGTTCCTGCCGGTCTGTTTGCTGGTCTGTCGAAAGTGACCTATTTAGGCACGGTCTTTTCTGGTTGCAGTTCGCTGAAAACGGTCGGCGCGGGTTTATTTGCCGGGTGCAGCCAGGCGCAGACATTCGCCTCTGCATTTTACAGCTGCCGCTCTCTTGAAACTGTAGCGAAAGATATTTTCAGCGGCTGCGTAGAGGTGACGACCTTTGCCAGTACGTTTTATGGGTGCAGTAGCCTGACGGCGCTCCCGTCTTTTACTGACTGCGCGAAAGTCACCACTTTCTCATACGCTTTTGCTAACTGTGGATCGCTCACGAAAATTGATGCTGATGCTTTTGCTGAGAAAGCGCTGGTAACGACATTCACATACGCTTTTGTAAACTGTACTTCGCTGGTATCTGTGGGGGACGGCGCATTTCGGGGATGTAGCGCGTTAACCAGCCTGGGCTATACGTTTTCAGGTTGCCGCTCTCTGGTTTCTCTCGCGGGAGATATGTTTGCCGGTTGCGCCAAAGTGACAGCCGTCGATTTCTTGTTCGAAAAGTGCTCCGCGCTGGCTGGACTGCCAAAACAACTATTCAGCGACATGGTGTCCCTGAAAGGCATGGGATCGACATTCCGGGATTGCACTGCACTGATCGCGCTACCATCCGGCCTGCTTGATGGTTGCATCAATCTCACTTCGTTAACGCTGACATTCTCGGGTTGTACCTCACTGGCGGTATTGCCCGGCGATTTGCTGAAAAACAACATTCTGCTGTCCGGTGCCGGATCGACGTTCTACGGTTGCACCTCACTGGTAAATATTCCGCCGACGCTGTTCGCGTCCTGCTCGCTTATTACCTCGTTTGGCGCCACGTTCCAGAATACCGGCGTGGAGGAAATACCGGAAAACCTGTTCAGCGGCAACCCGCTGGTGACCTCTTACGGCCAGACTTTCAGGGGCTGTAAAAACCTGCGCTCAGTGCCAGCCGGTCTTTTTGCCGCCAGCATAAGTGCCACGGTATTCACGAATGTCTTTTCGGAATGCAGTGCGCTGGAAGTCGTCGGGGCGGGATTACTCAACACCACGGCGGTAACGACGGTGGGTTATCTGTTTGACGGCTGCGCGTCATTACACAGCGACGTTAACACGATATTTAATCTTGCGAGTTACCCGGAGATTGTCACTACAACGGCAATATTCAGGAGCTGCGCATTACTCGCCGGCAAAGGCCTGGTATTTATGGGCAAAGTGCCGAACGTCACCGCGCACTATTACGCGTTTTATGCCTGTGCGGGCCTGGACGATTACGACGATTTACCCGGCAACTGGATAACGAACAAACTATGAAAACATTCAATCAATTAAAAAGCCTGATCGACTTTTGTCAGACCGATGCGTTTTTCCTGGAACACCTGAACCGGCTTCAGAGCGCTGGTGTGATTTATCTTGATGAAGGCGATATCGATGCTGACCGCAAGACCGTGAGTGATGATTTTTATGATCAACTTGCCAGCGTGTACGGCATTGAGCCAGAAACAAAAAGTGAGGAGGTATAATGGCCACGGGACTGACACTAACCACGGCGGGCGCCGCCGAAATCGAGGCCGCGTATCAGGCGGGGGAGGTGGTGGATATTACCTCCGTGCTGATCGGCGATGGTGGTGGCGTGACATTGCCGACCGATCCCGATGAGCTGGCGGCGGTGACGGCGCTTTTTGGACAGTTTGGCCGTGAAACCTTTGACTCTGATTCAAGCTATGAGGGGTTTATCAGCGGGCAGATCGTTATCAACTGCCAGGATTATCCGGGTAAAACGCTCAGAGAAGCGGGGCTGGTCAGCGCTAAGGGTACGCTCATCGCTTACGGCACATATCCGGCGACATACCTCCCGGCGCAATCTGATTCCATCATCAAAGAGATCATTCTGACGCTGGTGTTGACACTGACGCACAGCTCAAATGTGAATCTGGTTATTGATCCGGCGCTTGCCACCATCACGCAGGAAACGGGCGATAAACGCTATCTGCGGCGAGCGCAAAACCTTTCTGATTTAAACGATACCGAAGAGGCCCGGGATAATCTGGAGCTGGGGAATTCAGCCACGCGGGACGTGGGTACCGAGGCGGGAACGGTAGCTGCGGGGGATGACTCGCGCATCGACGGCGCACTGCAAAAAGAGAAAAACCTGTCCGATCTGAGCAATCCATCAGAGGCGCTAAAGTCGCTGGGGCTGGACAGCGATGGAGTAGGATACAAGGCTATTGTTGACGCCATTTTTTACGTTGGGATCATCATCTCTGGAGAACAAAGCCCGGCGACTCGCTTTCCCTGGCAGACATGGGTCGACTTAAGTGAAACCTTTGCTGACAGGGTGGTGCGGATTGGTTCTCAGTATGGTAGGACCGGTGGCAGTAACAATGTGAAAATTGAGGCTGATAATCTGCCACCGCACTGGCACCGCTCGGGTGACAGGTCTCCAGGAGCCACGTGGGATCCAAACACTACCCACGGAACAGATAACCAGAAAAGTGGCCCGTTGGCGCTGACTGAGGGAACTTATGTTGATGCAGCAGGCCTGAAGGCGTCAGAGAACAAAGCAATAGATGTGACGAACGAATATTTCTCTATATGTATGTGGAAACGTTCATCATAATTTGGAATCATTAAAGTCTGTTTTATTTCAGCTGAGAGATTTTTAGTGTTTTTGGTGAGTGAGGCTGACATGGTAAGTTATTAGTTAATAATCTATGGTGGCAATAAATTTATTTTCTTGGTAGTTGAAGAACCTTACGATAGCTATGTCAATTAAATACATTGGGTGACATGTTAAAATAAAGGGAGGGCCGCCTCCCTTAAGGTGGTTAAATGCGAAATTCACGTGGATATCGGGAGGTGGTATATTTAAATTTGAACTTCGATGTCTATTATGTCAATGCATGTTTGTGCTTGGCTATGATTTTGTGCTGTATGCCATTCCCCCGTTTGTAACTTGATCTCAGTCAACCCATCAATGGGTATGCAACGCCAATTGGAAGGTGAGTTTGGAGTTACCTGACCTTTACTGCTGCTACCTCCGAATTGATAAAACAACGCTTGCTGCCTACCTTTTTTTTTCCCAAGTGCATGCGGGCACATTTCCCGATAGTGACCTTGGTATACAGCTGTTATCTGTAACTTCTCTCTAATTGCTTTAGCTATAAGTTCATAGTTATTTGACATTTTAAAACTCCTTATGGTTTTTTACCAAGAAGACCTTATGCCGCAATTATTTAAATTAACGATCAAATGGTGCTCTGGCGATAATTGAAAAGATAAGGTAGTGAAAGCAGAACTCCGTTCTGAATTAAATCATAATTAGAGTCTACCTATCGAGTGTAAAAGACTGACTTCAAGAAAAAATTATTAAATAGTCATAGCTAAGCTATCTCCTGCTCTATCTCATCATTTGCGGATGAGAACGGTGTGGTAAGGAGTTTGTCACATTCTAAAATTACGTACTCAGGGATCAGATCAAACCTTACTGGGTCGAGCTGGCAAATGAATTCGTTTTCGATGTGATAAGTCTCATTGATAAACTTACGAATCACTCGGTTATCAATTTCTGGTTCTAATAGCCTGAAAACTTGTAGTTTTTCATACCCGGTCCTACAGTTTTGATAAAGGGCTCTTATATAGTCAGGAGTTGTCACCATCTCAAGTATTTTTGCGTAGTCAAAACCAGAAATACGTTCAGCGATGGTATCGCAGCCTATTTGAAACTTAACTGAATCCATTTTAGGATAACCAGCACCGTCCTCTACCTCCTCACGTGAATCGATGGGTTCAGCTCGACGGTGAAAAAGATTTGAGAGTACCTGATATGCGTCGCCACGCTCGTCAATGATCTCATAATGTCGGCGAAGGTAAATCAGTTTTATCAGGTCGTCACAGTTTGATTCAGTTACAGTCTTGCAGATTTGCGCAAAAGTCATTATATCGCTCTCGCGGATTGGCAATTCTGTAATAATTCCTGCGCTATAACGTAAGTATGATGCCATAACCTGATTATTAAACATCTGTCGGACTGATTTCAGCGTATCAATAATGGGTTCTACATCATGTGTCAACATTAATACTGTGAGGTTTTTTAAGCATTCCCCTGTATTCCGACGAAAAAGCATCTCAAGGATGGCAAATTTTTTATTCTTATCGAACGATGATATGGGATCATCTAATATTATAAGATCGGGTTTACGTGCTAGACACTCATACATAAACAGAACGATCGCAAAGGCATTGCGTTCGCCATAACTGAGGTGTTGGCTCCCGCCACTAAGGTGATGCTCATGATCAACGTGTCGCAGTTTTAGTCTACACTCAGAACCGTCACCAGATATGTCTACTTGATACCTATATCCTGCATATGAAAGGAATGTATTGATATCGGTCATGTGCTTCAATATCAACCTGTTCATACCGGCACGCTGTATGTTGATTTTTCCCTGAAGCTGACCAGCTTGAGCCATAAGTGTATCTAGAGAAGCATTGAGACGATCAACTATTTGCTTAGTTCTGTCGGACTGAAGTTCAGAAAAAAACTGCAGGTCCAGTCGATAGGCTGCTAAAGAAGCTCGCACATTGCTTCCATCTTCGAATGAAAAACTATTAAGAATTTTCAAAGAGTTTAGTAAAGTCAGGAGGCTGTCTGTCTGTCGCTTAATTGTTAGAAGATAGTCTTCATGTCGCTGTTCAAGTCCGCCCTGTAAAGTTGTTATTTCCTTGAGGCGAGCCCGAGCATCGTCATGAAAATACTCACCAAGTTTTTCAATGGCATTGATAATAACAACGAGGTTTTTAATAACAGCTTTGTCGTATTCATCACTAACTTTACGTATTTGTTCAATTTTATCGTGTGAATTGCCTGTACAAAAAGGGCAGCAATCGTCTGAAAGTTCTGAGAAGTTTTCATATCCTTTAGTTTGCCATTCAATCCACTCTACGTTACGTGCGCTTTGTATAAATGGTTGATACCCTTCAAGCCCTGGAGGGATGTGTTGAAGCTTATTACCGCCAGACAGTCCTCTCATACCTGTAGAGGCTCTCGAAAGACCCCTGCTAGTTAGCTTAAAAGCACCACTAAGTTCTTGAAGATGGGTAATGAATAATTCCAGTTCATTGTTATTGGTAAACTCTTGCCGAATTGCCATGACCATAGCTTCTATCTCGCTCTCGGTCTGACTGTAAGCTTCAGTTTTGATAAAAATGTCAAAGCTGTTGCTAATTAACTCGTTAGGCTGGAAGGTGAACTGTGAAACATACTTTTCATCAAAACACATCACTTCGCGAATAATTTCTGCACCGCGCACGCTTGGTATGAAATTTGACGGATTTGATGCACGAAGCTTAAAGGGAAGAAGGGCATTAAGACTTTGTATATCGCCAACAACGCTATGTAGTATCGCGCGAGAAACGGTACTCTTGCCAGTACCATTTGGTGCAAATTTAATGTTTAGCTTATTTTCTGAAAGTATGATACGGGCGTAATCAATATTGTTACAGTGACTGATTTCAACATCCATTTAGAAACCCCTCTAATGGACTGAATTTATGAAAAAAGGCATGTTAACTACAATGCTTTATATATAAGCACCGTTTCGTTTGTTCGTAAACTAGATTTCAGAATCAAAAAGTTATAAGAATGCAAAAAAATAGTGTTACTGATTATTAATGCGCCCTGTTAAGGCTTTGATGCCGGCTTGGATGTACGATGATATGAAAAGCATTGTTGAATAATTGTTAAATTACATTCAGTTATCTCTACCGGTTATGTTTGAATAAACTAACAATCAGAAGTAATTGTTCTTCTCATTGTTAGAGGCTCTTCAGCGTCACTTGAGCTATATCCAGCGTTGTTCCAGCTACCTCCTTAATAGTGCCCATTAGATCCCTAACAGAGGAACTTTGCAGCCGCTCCCGGATATCTTCATCAACCCTCTGTAATGAAAGCGTAAACTCTATCTTTTTAGATTTGCCATAGCGATCAAACTCCTGATGTGTCTCCTGCAACCCCGTGATGACATACATCCCGTAAATGGAACCGACGCCATCAATCAGAGGCCAGGCAAGCCCGGTGTAAGCCATTGTTGAGACAGCACCCAGCGACAGGTTGCCGCCAGTAATTTCAGGGTACAGCAACCCACCCAGCGTCAGCTGGTTCTCACCTGCGCCAACGTACTGCCATTTTGCGCTCCTGCCCACGCGATCATTCTTAACGTGCCGCCAGTTACGGGACAGCTGCAATTGCTGATAGGGCAGTGTCCTGAGTTCAAATACAAAAAGTCCGAATACCATCATCATAGTTATTACTCCTTATTAATCGTTATCCCGGAACGAACCCCGGGTAGCGCGTTGCTGTTTTTCAATTTCTTTGCGTACCGCTTCGCCAACAAGTCGCGCCAGTTCGCGCGAATTGCTGTTCTGAATGCCGTGCAGATGAACGTGAATATCACCGGAAAAACTACCATCTGAAGCCGCAGCCGCCTTGGAGGTGCTTTTATTTCGGTGTACCGGTTGCCATGCCTGCGTCTGTTTAATTAATGGCTCGCCAGCGGCAATAACCGGGCGAGCGCTGACAGCCTGGTGGACAAGCCTCGATTCCTGCCATTCACCACGCACTGCAAAGGCTGGGGGGAGATTTTTAAATACAATGTCACCCGGCCCGATACGTTTTCGCTTTTCCTCATCTAAAAGGCCTTTAGTGTTATCTGCGATTTGGCCCAGTCGCCGCTCTGTTCCTGAGTTGCCCCCGAGCACATTGGGCGGCGTGGCGCTGCCTTTGCTTGCAGGCTTTTCAGATGACCATTGCCACTCCCTTTTAACCATGCGCCCGGATTTTTCATCCCATTCCCACATAACCGGAATAGCCCTGAGTCTGGCCGCTTCCAGCCTGGCTCTTTCAATGCCATCGGGGATGAGATCGAGCTTCTCCAGTAACCAGCCGACGCCTTCCATTAGCTTCTGAAGCGGCCAAAGCAGTACGCTAAGTGCGGTCCCCAGGACTTCGCCAAAAGTCTGCCCGGCGCTGGCGCATTTGTTTAGCGCCTCGCGACTCTCCTCAACGGGCGTTAATACTTTTTTAAACCAGTTCCAGACGTTTTTGACGCCATTCCCAATGACCCCGAAAACGGGCGCCAGCCGGGAAAATGCGTTATAAACTGGCGCGAACCCCTGGATGACGCCTGTAAAAAAACCGCTAAAGAAGGCTTTAATTGGTCCCCAGGATTTCCAGATCAGTACCCCAGCCGCTACAAACGCAGCACCCACTAAACCGATTGGGCTCAACAGCATTGATAATCCGCCGCCCAGCGCCGCAACTCCGCCTTTTACAATGCTGAAGAGAGCAGGGATCCCCGTTAGTCGGATCGCCAGCCCGCCAATGCTTTTTGACAGGGTGCTGATAGCAGTCCCCGGAGAGGTAAAGGCGCCAAGTAACGCGCCGCGCAGTGGTACCATCAATCTGGTTAATACGCCGAGGCGTCCGGCCAGGCCGCTGAGTAAAGCACCCCATCCGCTAATTTTTGCCAGTGAACTGCTGCCCACAGCACTCAATATGCGGAACGCTGATACCGTACCTCCGATTCCGCTCCCGCCGGAGAGAAGCGCAAACCCCAGTCTGAGCTTCGCCAGCGGACCTATCAGCAGACCAGCAGCTAATGACATACCGCCAATTACTGCGGTCAGTGCCAGTGCAGTCCCGCCGGCGAATAACAACGTTTGTGAAAGTCTGGGGTTTTCTTCTACCCAGCTTTGAACAGTGCCAATAACCCGGCTAAGCCCCTGTGTCAGTCTGCGCAATGGGCCGTCTACTGTCTCCGCCACAGAAATGCGGAACGCCTCCCACGCGCTGTCCAGTTCCTTCAAATCGCCGCCAAGGTTGTCTTTCTTCTTGTTAGCGACGGCGAACGCCTCCTGATTTTTATGTGCTTCTGCAATTTGTTCATAGAGTGACTGGAGGTAGCCATCACCTGCGCCGTTGACCAAAGACTGGAGGCTCGTAAAACCCTCTTCTCCGGCGATATCTTTAAAAAATGAAACCTGATCCACCTCGCCGAAGCGGGAAACGCGTTTTTGTAGATCGAGAAGAATATCGAACGCGCGACGCATCTTCCCGCTTGCGTCGGCGGTTTCTACACCCAGCTCTTTAAGCGCTCTCTTTGCTGCCGTAGTAGGGGAGGCCAGTCGGGAGAGCGAGCGACGCATTGCCGTACCGGCCTCGCTACCGCGAATACCCACGCGCGCTAGCGTGCCGGTCATGGCTGCGGCTTCTTCCAGGCTAATCCCAAGTCCCGCTGCTACTGGCCCGACAACTTTCATTGTCTCGCCGAGGCTGCTAAGCGTGGTATTGGTACGGGTAAATGTACCTGTCAGCACATCGCTGACGCGGTCCATTTCTCCGGCATCGAGGGAAAACTGAGAAAGAATGTTTGAGCCGATGTCTGCCGTTTCGCCCAGTTCCATGCTGCCTGCCAGCGCCATATTGAGCACGCCTGGCAGTGCGGCACGGATAGCATCTGGCGTGAAGCCAGCCATCGCGAGAAAGGCCTGGCCGCTGGCGGCGTCACGTGTGGTGAAGGCGGTTTCAGCACCGAGTTTTTTTGCCTGGGAACGCAGAGCGGTCAGTTGTGAATCGCTTTTATCGAGCCGCGTCAGCGCCTGGACGTTTGACATTTCCTCATCAAAACCAACCGCAGGCGACAGGAAGCGTCCGGCGCCGTACCCGGCAGCGGTTGCTGTACCTAATGCTATGGCACCGCCAGAACGCAACTTCCCGGCCATCTGCTGTGCGCCCTCGTAACGTTTACGAGCCTGCGTGACCGCAGCAAGTTGCCGTTTTTCCCGTTCAAGGGATTGGTTATATTGTTCTGTGCGGCGTATAGCGTTACCGATGGTGGCGCTACTACCGGAAAGCATGACGCCATGCTGGCGCAGAGCTGATGTACTCTCACGGAGGCGGGCCACTTCCGTCACGCGTTTTGCGGTCAATCGATCAAGCCGCTCACCCAGTCGGGACATCAGTGTTTGCTGTTTTTCCGTCAGCGTCCCGTTTTTACGCTGCGCTTCTGACAAGCCATCAAAGCGGGCACGGGCACGTGAGATGGAACGGTCAGTTTTGCCGACGGCCGCGGTCATTCGCTGAAAAGTGGCACTGCTCTTTTCGAGCCCTTTCAGGGTAGATTGTGTTTTTCTGAGGGAGTCGGAAAGGCCGCCCGCACTCTGGCGGGCAGCATTAACGGGGCGGGTAAATCTGTCGATAGCGCTGAAAGCAACGCGGATATCAAGACTCTTCATCACTGGCACCACTTCGAAGCGCCGCCCGCTTGCGCCAGGCTATCACCTCGCCAAGATCCATGCCGAAAACTTCAGAGGGCGGCCAGTTAAAAATAACGGCAATATCAGCAACCAGATCGTCGATCTGGTCAAACGCAACGGTGATTACTCGCTCTCCGTCTCCGCCACGTTCGACGCTCCAGGCTCCGGCGGATTCAAGAAAGGGACCAGAAGCTCTGCCAGCCCGATAAAGTCCAGAGTGTGCATTTCGTTGATTTCTTTTTGTGTCAGCGCAGGCACGGTGACTCGCGTCAACAGCGTGGCAATTGAGTCTGCATCCATATTGGCAACGCGGATAAGATTCAGGCCGCGCAACGATCCTGCCTGACTGATGGCGCCGGTGATTTCCACCTGACCGATCTCACTGTCTTTACGAACTACCGGCTGCATCAGCGTGAACAGGTTTTTAGTTTTTTTAGCCATGTTAAAAATCTCCGGGCGGCATCTTTGCCACCCTCTGAAAGGTTATTAATTGCCCATGCCAAGGGCGGAGGTGATGCGGTCCGGGAACATGTTCTGACCGTTCTTTTTGTAGATGAAGTTCAGCAGATCGATTTCGATAATGGGCTGATCATCAATGGAGAATTTGTAATAGGTGGATTTAAAAGTGTAGCTTTCCTCCGTATCTTCCCCCTGTTTTGAATCTCCGCCGTCAAGCTCGGTAAATCGCCCGCGCAACTCGACCTCAACCAGCTGACTGTCGCCGTCGGTGTAATACTCACCCGCAAAGCGCAGCCGCGTGCCGTCAATTTCTGCCCCAAATTCGAGGAAAAGAGTTTTGATGACGCCGCCAAAAACAACAGTGGAATCCAGTGCGCCAGCCTCAAGACCGAGATCAACACTGACCGCACCCAGCATGCCACCGCCCTGATAGTCCTCTACCTTTCGTGACAGTTTGGGGCGAGTGAAAGAGGTCACTTTTCCCAGATAGTTGTCGCCGTTAACAAAGCAGCTAAAAAGCCGCAGTTTGTGAGGAATAGCCATTATTCACCCCCGAGCGACGCGAACGCCGGTTCGTAAAAATCATCAGTAAAGGTCTGGTATAGCGTAAGATCTTCAAGCGGTGGGACCGGGCTGTAGCTATAGCGCACAATCAGTTTTCCCTGGCGCAAATCCGTGGTGCCGTTGTCCAGCGTGTCATACCAGCAGTCAGCGCCGATAAGCTGGCCGGCAGTGACTTTTTTGCTGAGAGCAGAGCGGATGCCGCTTACCACATCTTTCACGTTGGCCGGAGTGAGCGGGCTGTCAACAGAGGTAAATTGCGCCTCCGCAATACTGTCCGCCAGGATCTGCGCGGTACGGGTAAACACCTCAAAAGTGTAGGTTTCGGTGTCCGTGGTGCGGTTACCCCAGAAGCGGAAACCGTCACGCTTGATAAGCGTCGTGATTTCGTTGTTGTTCAGCTCGTTAGCGTCGCTGTCTTCTGCCTGCAATGCCCAGAACACATCCTTCGAAATACCCAGAACGTTATTCACCACAACATTCGACAGCGATTTGTGCCAGCCCTGGCTGTTATCAATAGCGGCGCGCAGGCCGCAGGCGTAAGCCGGGGCGGGAAACGTTTCGTTTTCATCCGTCAGGGGGTTGTAAGCGATGAAGTCCGGCCAGATCAGCATCAGCTCGCGGTAAGCGAAGGTTTTGCGATAAGCAATAGCCTCCGCCATGGTCGCGCAGCCGTTACAACCGGCATAAACAAAAGCCCGAAGATTCTGGGCAATCACGCAAAGCTGTGACGTTACCTCCTCGGTGTCGTAGTCCGGTACCGCCAGGATGCGCGGACGATAGCCGGTTTTGGCTTCCGCCGTCAGCAGGGCATACATTCCCGTATAGCTGTCGCCATCTGTTCCGCCAATAACGGCCTGAGACTGGCTGGCGCCGTTACCGGAAGCCTCTTTCACCCGGACAATTACAACGCGCGGGCTGCACTGATCGGAAATGGCTTTGAGGACTTTGTAAAGTGACCCGGTTTTACCTGCCTTTCCGAGGACGTTACGTACCCGTGTCAGCAGAACCGGCGTATTGAGCGGGAAGGTTTCCGGATCGGCGTCATCAGCAACCGCAACAATACCAATCACGCTGGAATCAATGTCATTGATTGCCTGCTGTAGGTCGGTATTTTCGCGAGAGCGGACGCCGTGAAAACGAGTTTCAGACATAAGTTCACCATCATGTTGCTCTTTGAGTTCAGGGCAATATTCAACGTTAAGTCTGCTGGCGTCGCCTGGTTGCCGGTCTTCCCGTTCGCTGACAACAAAAAGGGATTCAGCCCCGCGCGCGGGCATGGAATCATCAGCAAAAAACGGGGGAGTTATGTCGATAGCAGACACGCTGACAACAGCAGCCGAAGCGTATGTAGAAAAATTAAGTGAGGTCGTAAAAACACCGGATTTTAGTATCACGCTGGGTGGGGTTGCCCTGACCGAACTGGCCGACCGCATCACCTCGCTATCTGTTACAGATAACAACGGTTTTGATGCTGACCAGCTAACCCTGTCAGTAGATGACTCTGACGGGGTAACAGATTTACCCCCACGTGGTGCGGAGCTGGCGGTGTCCATCGGCTGGCTGGGTGAGGCGTTGATCTACAAAGGTCTCTACACCGTTGACGAGGTGGGGCATAGCGGGCCGCCTGATGTTATCGACATCACCGCGCACAGCGCTGATTTTCGCGAAGAGATGAACGTCAGGCGGGAGGTGTCCTGGCATGATGTGACGGTAGAGCGGGTGGTATCGGCCATAGCCCGGCGCTATGACCTGAAGCCGATGATTAGCGAGGCTCTGATCGACATTGAGATCGACCATGCGGATCAGACCGAAGAGAGTGACATGTCGTTTTTAACGCGCATGGCGGAGATGTTGGGCGCCATTGCCACCGTGAAAAATGGCTGCCTGCTGTTTATCTTGCCTGGGGGCGGCGTCAGTGCATCTGGTAGGGCGCTGCCATCGGCTGAGATAACCCGTGCCAGCGGAGATCGTCACAGGTTCCGCATTGCCGATCGCGATGCTTACACCGGCGTGCGGGCGTACTGGCTGGATCTTAATTTCGGCAAGAAAAAACCGGTCAAGGTCACTAAGCGCAAAACAAATACTGCCAGAAAAAAGGCTAAGGAGAAAAGCAGCCGCCCGGAAGGGGATTATATGGAGGGCGCTGAAGGTAACGTGTATGTTTTGCGTAAAACCTATCAGAACGAAACGGCAGCCAGGCGCGCAGCTGCGGCGAAATGGATACAGCTCCAGAAAGGTGCGGCACAGTTTTCGATAACCCTGGCGCGCGGCCGCGCCGATTTATACCCGGGTATGCATCTGACCGTGTCGGGCTTTAAGCCTGAAATCGATACTCAGGATTGGATCATTGCCAGAGCGGAACATGTAATCGGTGATAACGGATTTACCACGAAAATGGAGCTTGAGGCGAAAATAAGCGACTGGATTGCAGAAACTGAACAGTAGCGGCCATAATAGGCGTGAGTTCAACTCCCTATGGGAGATCATCATGTTTGTTTGTCCCTACTGCGGCGCAAACGCCCGCACCCGCACCAGCCGCCGGTTAAGCGAGTTCACCATCCGGCAATACCATCAATGCCAGAATCTTGAATGCAGCGAGTCATTCACGACACTTAACACCGTAGAGCGCAGAGTAACGAAGCGCTCAACCAGCGCAGATCCATTGCCGCCAGGATTCATCCCCGGCGACGCTTTCCCGGCTTCTCATTACGGGAACAGTCAACTTAGTCTTGCAGTATAAAAATAGCCCCCTGGAAAGGGGGCTATTCTTGTCAATGTGGTCGATATGTGGACACTTTTGAAATAAATCCTTTTATTTCAATTTATTAAATTCCAAAAAAAAGCCCCGTCGGGGGCGACGGGGAAAAACTCATTGATTATGGAATGATCTGTTCTCTGGTCAGTTCGAGAACAGGGGCTACTCTACGGGGGAAAAGTGCAGGCAAGATGGAGAAAACGTGGAGATTCAGGCTAAAATCCCCGGGCATTCAGGAAAGGGAGGAACAATGAAAAAGCTACTGGCTATTCTGCCACTGGTATTA
>OKVG01000364.1_pt1 | contig 38581 bp, 37 predicted proteins | sample 1606981 | NCBI WGS metagenome assembly OKVG01 (sample SAMN03281018, study PRJEB24777) | human gut metagenome | isolation source: fecal sample PR128 from 1 month old male Malay infant, vaginal delivered... | reverse complement strand
CACGCAATCCCTGAGCTCTGAGCAGGCCGCCAACTGTACGCCTAGAAAGTTCCCCGCCAATACTGCGTCGACATCACTATGCATTAGGCCAAAGTGTACGACACTTCGATGCGCAGCTTTTTTTTTTTTTTCAAGAAGAAGACGGCATACGAGATTCCTCTACGTCTCGTGGGCTCGGAGATGTGTATAAGAGACAGCATCTTAACAAATCATTAATTGAATATATTTTAACAAGTCAGAAGTTTATTATATTAAACTTTTATAGATATTCCAATACATTATCGCTATATTTGCATAATTAGTTCATTATATCAAACTATGGAGTCTTACAAAGTATTGAAAAACAGAAGAAGTATCCTCAGAATTTCGCAAGAAGATTTAGCTGAAATATCAGAGATAAGTTTATCCACAATCAAGAACATTGAACGAGGGAAAGGAAACTCTTCCTTAAAAACAATAGAAAAAATTTGCGAAGTACTTGGGTTAGAAATTTGCCTAAATGTAAAAAAAACAAGCTAAAAACAGTAATACCTATGAGAGAATTAGAAATATTCTGTAATCAAATTTACGCCAGAATCCTTACTAAACATTCAAAACAAGAATATACGTTTTGTTATGATGATGAATATTTATCAACCCTTCCCTCCCTACCATCTCATTAACTTTACCTAAATCTCAGCAATCCCACACAAACCAATACTAATTCCCCTTTTTTACAAATTTGCTACCTGAAGGAGCAAATAAGAAAATCTTCTGTCGGTTATATAAAATAAACGAAGAAGATTACTTCAGTATGTTATCTGCACTTGAAGGAAAAGATATAATAGGAAGCATAACTGTAAAAACACACTAAAATGAAAGAATTGTATATTTGCCCATCGACTTTGGCTTTGGGCTACAAAACATATAGTCCCGTAGCTCTAAAACGGCTTTTTGGAGGAAAAAAAGTTCCACCTTTTTAGACTTTAGCTTTGAAGAATATAATAATCGGCAAGAAATTTTCCACAATATGGGACATACATCAATATCCGGACTTCAAGAGAAATTTTTAGGAGTTTTAGACTGCAATCATATTCGTCTTGATAAAAGAAATGAATAAATAACATACATAATAAAACCTGTTCCTTGGAATTATTCACTACCAATGCGTGCAAAATTGCCGGTTAACGAATACTTAACCATGCAAATAGCTTCGCAAATATATAAAATAGAAACTCCTGCAAATGGATTATGTTTTGCATCTGCCGGACAGCCTGTATATATAACTCGTCGATTCGATATTAACACTGATGGAAGAAAAATTGCACAGGAAGACTCTGCTGTATTACTCAGGAAAAATGAGTTATCAGATGGCGCCCATTTTAAGCACAAAGGAAACTATGCACTGATAGCGGAAAAAGTCAAACAATATATTCCAGCATGGCATATAGCATTGGAGCGTCTCTTTCAATTAATAATCTTCAATTACTTTTATGGAAATGACTGTGCACATCTAAAGAACTTCTCCTTGTAAAGAAAGGGAGGGGGCTACTTATTATCTCTAGCTTATGATTTGCTTAACACCGCAATCCATATTGACAAAAACATCTTTGGCCTAGAAGATGAATTATCTCCAGCATTAGAAAAATTGATGTACATTCCTAATCCGGATATCCATGCAAAATGGACTTTATACATTTCGGAGAACTCATTGGTCTAAAAGTAGACATCTTACCATAAAATAGTCTTCTACATAGCACATTATTAAAAATAATATTTACAAATATCCAAAATTAAGAAACTACTACTTATATAATTTATGTCCGAAAAATGAGTGATTTTTCGGACATAATAAATGTTAATACGGTATATAATAAACCTGTTTATAAGAGCACATATAATTTATAGAACCAATTATCATAAATGACTAACCTACTTATAGGAAACAAATGAAAATTAATTTTTATTTTAATAGGTACAACCTCTGTTTTTACAAATATAATATTTTTCTATGAATTGCACTTGTGACAAAGGTAGATTCTTTGAAAGTATTCAGATTTCCGTTTTATTTCTTTCTGAAGCTGCACTATTTTTCGTACTTTTATCCCGTAACCTTATAAAATGTAATTTACATGACTGAAAACACCAATTATATTTTCGAAGAACTGTTTAAGGCTGCACAACCTAATCGCGGCCTGTTTGTAATGCCATTGCCTACTGGTGCTGGCAAAACGTATAACTCCTGCCAGATGATGGCTGAGGAGTTGAAGAAGGAAGATGCTAGACGTATCATCTATGTGACTGATGCCAAGAAACAGTTGGATGCTACCATCGAGGATATTGAAAAGAACCTAAAGAAGAATGGTCTCAAACTAAAGGAGCATGATATCTTACGTGTGTACTCACAAGAGGAGCAGTGGGAACGTGCCTTCACCGACCCTGATATCCGTATGAAGATGGAGGGGAGCAAACTGTTTCAAGGTGAAAGGACATTTGCAAACCTGAAACGTTTATACTCGTACACCGATGTTACGGACGAGATGGTTGAGGAGATTGGCAAGAACCGCCTGCATCTGATGGAGAAAGTACGCAGAAAGGTGTTTACTCCTATCCGACAGAAATACAAGAAGGAGCCTGATGAGGTGATAGCCTCTCATATACTCACAGAATGTCCGATTCTGGAGGAACTATATCCAGAACTATTATTCTACAAGAGCAAGATTATCGTGTTGACTGCCTCAAAGCTGCATACCACGGCATCGCCAAAGTTGGTACGTAAAGGTACACAGCCTTACTGGAAGCATATAAAGAACTCATTGGTAATTATTGATGAGTCTGATCGTGTGAAAGAGGCTGCAATGAAGCGTCTGTTTGATTGTGAGTGTGGTCGCAGAAGACGTTTTAACTTCTGGGGATTGTGCTACTTTATCTGTCAGCACTACCAAGAAGTGATGGATATGCAGAAAATGCCTGAATGGGCAGACCACAAGATGAACATTCAGGACATGTTGGAGGCAATAAGGACGAAAAAGAAAGAGTTAATTGATGACATTAATCCTCAGAAAATATTGAGCGGGCTTGAGTTGGAGGAAAATGTAAATCATGGCAACTTTATCTTTTACGACGAAGACCAGACTTTCTCTGCTGAGAATGTTGTTCTCTCTGTTCACAATAATAAGGAGGAATACACATCCTACCTACTCACGAAGAAGAAAACTAAAGACCAAAATGACAAAACTTTATCATTCGTGGCAAACCGCATAATGCTCTTCTTGAAGGACTTTGTACAAATTGTGGATAAGCATGCAGAAGTGTATGCTTCAATAGAAAACGAGTTGCGTAAGAAAAAAGGCACAAATACAGCTGTTGATTTGGAGGGTGATTTGGCATTTTACCACATTATTAAATATATGGGCATAAACGAAGGTAATACGGAGTATCGCTCTGCACTGCAAGAATTACGCAACGGAACCACTTTCCAGACTCCACGTTCTAATAACAGTAAAGAAACCGATGGCAAGTCTATCTATGATAAGGGTATCAGCTTCATCGAGATATATTCTCATGACAATGACCGCTATTCGTGCTGCTTCGACTATCACGAAATGAGGTGCATGCCTGAAAATGTGCTGTTGGAGATGGTTAATCACAACCGGGTGATAATGTGTAGCGCTACCGCTGACTGTCAGACACCTATCCACAACTATGATTTCAATTATATATCAAAGCAAGGCGTGAAAGTGGAGAAGATGGGCAATGAGACTTTGCATAAAATCGAAGAATATATTGCTCTCAACTATGCAAACCCTAAGGTGGAGTTCTCTCTCTACAATGAAGAAGAGACTCAACCACAAGAAATATTGGAAGATTACCTCGGTAAGTGCAGTTCAGCACTGAAGGATTGTTTAGACTTCGTAATGGATGGTAAAAACAAGTTTGACAAGAACAACTCTGCTCGAATAGTAAATATGTTGAATCATTACATGAAGTTTATGAAGAAGCCTGAAGCCAGAGCATGGCTGTACTTCCAGCCATTCTCATATACAGGTAAGAGTAGTATAGGAATAAAGAAAGTGTTGAATATACTACAGCAGGCAAGAGTGACAAAGCGTGGCGAAACATTTGGGGTCAACGTCATGGAGCAGCATGTTATTAACGATGAAATAACAAGAAGGCGCGCGGATATCTATCCTGAATTGAATGTCTGTTTCTTGAGTGGTGAGTATTTCAAGGATGACTTGGAGACTGTAGAGAAACTGTTGGCAGAACAGCCAGGACTAAAGATGTTCTGCTTTGTATGCTACCAGTCTGGCGCTGTAGGCGTGAACTATCTGTTTGATACCGATGCCAAATACCGAAAGAAACACTGTTTGGAAGCTCCAAATACAAAAGACCGCAAAGACACTCGCTGCAACTTTGATGGTATCATTATGGATAAGCCTACGAACTTTATCCCTCTGTTGGATGTGGATGATTACCTCAAAGCTTGCATCTCATTAAGTATTCTGGGAACTGACAACCAGTTGGTATTGAAAGAAAAATCGGACTTCCAGCGTGACTTACTCCGCAGAAGACATCATCGTATACTTGATGACCTAGCCGAAGTGTTAAAACGTAGAGAGATACAGATAAAAGCAGCATTGAAAAGCACACCTGCCTATGATGCCTTTTGCTTAAAATGGGCAGTACAGGCACTAGGACGTATCACTCGATCAACGGTGTTTAACAAGACCATCCATGTGGCTATAGGTAAGGATATGGCATACTCTATGATTATCGCCAGAAAACCAGAAGTTCAGACAGAACTGCTGAAACATGTGCTCAAGTCGATAGATGAAGATCCATGTATACTTGACCGAATTAATGGTAAAGAGTCAGAAGTTGACATTGCATTCAAAAATGGAGAACACCGTAGAGAACGACATATTAGTGAATTGGTAGGTATTAGTTTCAAGGGTACTGACGAATATGCCCGTCAAGCTCGTAATAGGGTGCATAAGATTCGTGAGTATGTGATGAAGCATCCAGAATTTGATAACAGGGAGGATATTGAGACTTCTATGCGCATGTATTATGTGCAAACAGAGGAGGCAAAGAAGATGAACCTGAACTATACAGACTCGTGCGTTCACATGGATGCTATCATGAGGCAGCAATTCATACGAGACTACTTTGAGAAGAACGACTATTGCACTGCATGGAAAGGCAAGGCATGGGTCATCTCACCACAGATTATTCAACAGGTTTACACTGGCTATTTCGGTGAGCAAGTGTTCAAAGTTATATTGGAGAACGCAGGTTGTACCATAAGCTCACCAAGAGAAGAGATTTGGGAGAGGGCCGACTGGGTAGTGAACGACCGACTGTATGTAGATGTAAAATACATGGTGGATGGTGACTTCAACAGGCATGTGAAAGCACAGGCTTGGGAAGGCAAGATAAAGGATTGTGGTGGCAAGTATGCCATAGTCAATGTACCTCGATATGCTGGTAACTACTCACATTCACTTACCCTTGGAAGTAATCCCCAGTTACCAGTTATAAATGGTCTGATAGATGTTGAAACAGGGTCCGTCATCGACAAGAACGTGCAGAATATTCTTGATAGATTAACAACTTAAAATAACTATGGAAAAGATAAGAACCAATCACATGATAGTGGAATTTCTCTGGAAAGAATTTCTGGAGGATTACGATTTCTTCAAGATAGAATATGATAATGTTGACTTCGACAACATTACAAGTATTTATTGCAAACTGGAAGGCTTGTACCCGAACAGTGCTATCTGTGCTTTCAACAAAATGGCTAAGAATACACAATCTGGCGAATCATCCAAACACCGCATATTCCTATTTGCTTCATCCAAGAAGGAGAAACTCACAATGGCACTGCTGCAGGAATGTCTGAAGAAAGTTAATGTCAAAATTAAACAGATTACCTATCGTCCTGCTTACGATGAAGGTATCCATACTAACAATATGCTAAACCTATTGTTGTCAATGATTCCAAATCGTAATAAAACCTTGAGCTATGCCCATGGTAAACTAATTTGTGGCACTTGCAGTAGCATATATAATAAAGGGAGAAGTGCGGGTGAGGAGTTGGGCCTGCATATTAGTTTCGATTACGATAATCTCTTGACTGCGCGCACATTGACTTTTGCCGAGGAAGATAAGGTAAAAAAGAATAACAAGAAAGATTCTCCGGTATATCATTTGGAGTTTGATGAAAAACGAATCTATTTTTCTTCCAAGAAAAAGAAGGGAACGAAGGAATACTATAACCATCCGTCTATTTTTAGAAAAGACAACAAGAATCACATACCTTTCCTAGGATTCAGTGATATAGAACACTTTGAGGAATCGCAGGCTTATCTTATTCGAAGTGTGCTACAGGACTTTCTTACAACCTATTCGAAGTACGTGTTTGTTAATCCAATAGAGTACAAAAAGCCTACATTATTGAAAGCACAGGATGCAGAGTTCAAGAAAGAAGATGAACTGTTGCGTGATATGCTCTCTAGCTCATGGATTGAGATAGCCTGTCATGCCACCGAAACAGGTGTGGAAAAGTTACGAAGTTTGATAGAGCAGAAATCAAGGGAGTATATCAAAAAGCTGTTCGGCAATAGCTTTGAAGGTTGCCATGAAAAGGACAAAAGTAGGAAACAAATCTGCATTCGTATCGTTGGTGATAAAGACCAAGAGGAAAAACTTTCTGATAACGAACACCAAACCTTAGATTATAGACGTTTGAAAGAGAAAATGGAACTGATAGAAAAGAAAATTCCTACCCAAGATGTGATGATTAAATCAGAGATTGAGGCGGCCACTATCAAGAATATCTTCCGCCAAATACTGATTAAGGACTATTGTATAAAGGAGGCACTGCCTCAGTATATGATAGACCGTTTCAAAGGATGCGTCATCACGTATGCAGAGAAAAAGAAAAAGAATCTGTATTACTTTGTACAACTTACCATTGGCAAAGACGGATCGATAGCTTACAAGGTTGGAGAACCGCGATTGACTCACGATGGCATGATTACAGTTTTGGGAGAGAATTTTGAATCGCACGAATATCATATTCCTGCATTTAAGAAGGGATATAACGAAAACTTTATCTATTGCATTGAGAAGGATGGTATCACATACAACATTTATGACACTTGTGAGTTTGTCTTCCCTGAAATGGAGGAAATACACCGGGCACTCGTGGGATTAAAGAATATACAAGTACCAGTTGAGGTATACCATGACCTCATGGATATGGTACAAAGCAATGAGTCAAAGGTACTATGCAAGCAGCGTATTCGTGAATATGCAGATAATGTGTCTCATGACTTGTTCTATTCAGACATTAAGAAACTGGGCAAGGAAGCTCCACCGGAAGAGAAACTTACCCGGAAACTAATGCGATTTGTAACTAGTAAGTATAATATCAAGAAAGGGCAAGACTTCAGAACTGCAGGTCGCAGCGAGGAAACATTGGCTGCATGCGTTAATGTACATTACTGGAAACAGGATGCGAAGTTGTGGAAGTATTGCGCTGGCCCAAATACAAAGGGGAATTTTCATTCTATTAACCACAAAGTGTATGTGCGAGAAATACTCAGCGACATAACCCCTGACGAGGCCTTTGTCAACGAACTGATATACTCGTTGGGGGACGGTTGGAATAAGATAAACGAGTTTTCCGTTCACCCTTCAATTTTTAAATTTCTCAAGGAACGTTTGGAAATATATAAAGCTCAAGAACAATTAAATGAATTAACAAAAAAGGTAAAGTAGAAATACTTTTGGGGAAGATAATGACGCACAAAAAGTACACCATACAGTTTTATTTAATAGGAAGTGCTCAAAATATTATATAAATAAGAAACAGGATTCAGCTATAATCATCTTAAGGGGCGGGACCACCCGTCCCTTGGCGCTGGCCGCTCTCCGACCGATGAGCTTGAGAGAGAACACGTATGACACAGTTTAATTTACGCCCTCTTCGATATATGGCAATTTTAAGAAGATTAGCTGTTTACAATACCCATCATATCTCTGCCCGGAACTTAAAATGGGATATTCCTAAAATAATAAAATTCAAGGCAACTACTTCATTGCGAGTTAGTTGCTTTTTTTGTATTTTTAAGCATTCCCCCCAAAAAACGGTTTGACGGCCAAAACGGGGGTAATTAAAAATAAAAACACATGGTAAAGATACAAAAAATCTCAGAAATCGAACCTAGTTTAGGTTTTACCGAATTCGATATGCTTAAAAAATATCGTCAAAGTTTTGCAACGAGTGAATTAGGCCGGTTCCATTCTCAGTTTCCTTTCTCGGAACTGGCCCGCCAAATACATTTAAAGTCTTCCACTTTGGGCCGTAAAAGTTATTTTTCTCCCGAAGGTAAAATAGCCTTGATGGTCTTGAAGTCCTATACCAACTTCTCCGATTCACAACTGATCGAATATTTAAACGGTAATATTCATTACCAGTTATTCTGTGGTGTTCAGATTGATCCTCTTCATTCACTGACCAATTCAAAAATCGTCAGTGCAATCCGTCAGGAACTGGCGGAACATCTTGATATTGAGTCCCTCCAGCTTATTCTGGCTGAACATTGGAAACCTTATCTTGAAAACCTTCATGTCTGTATGACCGATGCCACCTGTTATGAAAGTCATCTGCACTTTCCTACTGATGTCAAACTCTTATGGGAAGGTATTGTATGGCTTCACCGTCATCTGTGCAAACATTGCCGTACATTGCACATACAACGTCCCCTTAACAAGTATCTTGATGTAAGCCGCGCCTACCTTGCTTATAGCAAACTGCGTAAACGCAGGAAATCACAGCCCAGTATGATTAAACGCAGGTTACTTCAGTTATTGGAAAAGTTACTTGACCAGCTGAAGCAGCTTCATTCATCCTACAGGGACAGGCTTACACTACCCTCCGATTACCAAATACGTTTCTCGGTCATGAGGGTCCTTGAGCAAGGGAAGAATTTATTTGCAGGTAAAAAAGTGTCCGATCGTATTGTGAGTATCGACCGGCATTACCTTCGTCCCATTATCAGAGGCAAGGAAACCAAATCCGTTGAATTCGGCGCCAAAGTCAACAATATACAGATAGATGGAATTTCCTTCATAGAACATATCTCCTTTAAGGCTTTTAACGAAGGAGTACGTTTGAAGGACTGTATTCATCTGCAACAACTGACCAGGGCTGGAATGAAGGCGCTTGCAGCGGATTCAATCTATGCTAATAATGCCAACCGGAAATTTTGTACAAAATATCACATCAGTACTTCCTCTAAGCGTAAGGGCAGAGCTGCCAAAGATGAGCCGATTCGTAAGATCTTACGGTCGAAACTCAGCCGTGAAAGAGCCACCCGCCTGGAAGGAAGTTTTGGAACACAGAAACAACATTACTCACTGGCCAGGATAAAAGCCAGAAACAGGAAAACGGAAATGCTTTGGATTTTCTTTGGAATACATACGGCCAATGTGGTATGTATGATAGAAAAGGTTGAAAAGAAAATAAGAAAGGCAGCATAATCTGACTAAAATAAGAGGAAAACAGAAGAGGTTTTAACTTCCCCTAAAAAAGACATGTACATAATGCAAGGTTGGGAGAAAAAAAATAAAAATATGTAAACAATATTCCATAAAAAGAATGGAAGACTGGGGAATGGGATTATTCCGGATGACACAAAAAAAACATTAAAGCTATTTTTGCACATCATCCGCAAAAAACAGCTTTTACAATAGAAGCAATAATGATGGTTCCTTTAAACACCCATGTTGCTGCATCTATATTTTATAGGGTCAAGAATATTAAGAAACGGGCGAACTATATTCAAAAAATATAGCATGATGTATGAGTTTCTTTATATTGAATCTACAATGTGTACTTTATCGGATACTTACCATAATTTCAGGAACTATCCTCCATCATATATTTTTTTATACACCTGCGTCTCATCTGCTGTTCCCTGCGCTTCAAAGCTCCAGATTAAAGCAATGGGGGTTCTGCAGATAATCGAGATTTATTCAATGACGAATTAGAATTAATAGAAATAAGACTCTCGGCTAATTGACGAGGAGTAAACAGTTCAGGTATTGTAAAAATATAAAATTATAACCCGTCATAATTATAAGTCTTTAGGATTACTACGCATTGTTTTTTGAAATTAACTTTTGAGGCTCTACCAGCAATATTTTAGCAATTCTGAAAAGTTGCCCCAAGGCGGTTACAGACATCTGCATTAGAGTTTCTGAAACTTATGCCAATCTTCTCCACGAACAATGTCCGTTCAAGTTCAATGTTTTTCATTTCAAGGATTTGAATTATTCCGTTCATATCAATTAAATATTGATGTACTTTTATTTGGTTATAAAGACATAAGGCATTCCTCTAAATAATAATGAAATGACGAAGAAGTTATGCCTTCTTCATACTTTAATCTATTTTATTCAATACCTTATCAATCTCTACCCTTGGAATATAAACATAATTTACTACCTTACGTTTAGGAATATTAAAAGCTCTAATTATGCTTTCTAATCTGCATTCCGGAATATTATACTTTCGCAAGCATTCTCCAATAGTATAACATTTGTCTAATTCATAGACTTTTGATGTTTTTTGCTTTTCTGGCACAACAATAGAAGTAAACAATTGTTCTAATTGAGTACGATCAATTCTGGTCAGTCTAATTCCTAAATTTACACCTACAAGCATACCTCTTCGAACCATTCGTCTAACTGTGCTTTTAGAAACACCTATTAACTGAGCAGCTTCCGATACAGAAATATAAGACCTAGTTTGAATATCAGCAATTTTTTCTTTTTTTGTATCCAAAGACTTATTTGCCTCTGCTCTTCTTTTTCTCTTTTTCTCCTTGCACGTAAACTTTTATTATTACAAGCAGCACTACAAAAACGAGTGTTTACATTTCTTGCCATAAAGGGTTTATCACAATATTCACAGATTCTTGGAATTAAAATACTACTGCCTGGCATAACTATAATTTATAATTCACTGCAAAAGTAGCATTAGAATTCAATAAACGCAAATAAGAGTCAATAAGAGTCACATTTTCATTCATTAAGACGCGTGCCAAATACGTGCCAAATATAAGCTAAATATTGATAAATATATCACAATAACCTAATACTGTCTAAACGCGAAAAGAGCCGTAAATCAGTGATTTACGACTCTTTTCCATCATATATTATCTATTTTCTTATAGATATTAGTGGACTTCCTCAAAATCAGCATCCTGAACATTATCGTCTTGTTTGCCATTATTTTGTCCGGCATTTGACTGACCTGCGTTCATATCCGGACCGGCCTGTGCACCACCTTGTGCACCGCTCTGAGCATACATTTCGGCACTTGCAGCCTGGAATGCAGTATTCAGTTCAGCCATAGCGCTATCGATAGTTGTCATATCCTGAGCTTTGTGAGCATCTTTCAGCTTCTGGAGAGCAGCCTCGATCGGAGCTTTCTTATCTGCCGGTAACTTATCACCCAATTCCTTCAACTGAGTCTCAGTCTGGAAGATCAAACTGTCAGCCTGATTCAGTTTATCAATCTTCTCACGTTCTTTCTTATCAGCCTCTGCATTAGCCTCAGCTTCAGCCTTCATTTTTTCGATTTCCTCTTTGCTCAAACCGCTGGAAGCCTCGATACGGATAGCCTGTTCTTTACCAGTAGCCTTATCCTTTGCAGATACTTTCAGAATACCGTTGGCATCAATATCGAAAGTTACCTCAATTTGAGGAACGCCACGACGTGCCGGAGCAATTCCAGTCAGATTGAACTGACCGATTGATTTATTTTGTGCAGCCATCGGACGTTCACCTTGCAGAACGTGAATGGTAACTTCTGTCTGATTGTCGGCAGCAGTAGAGAATGTTTCGCTCTTACGTGCAGGGATTGTAGTATTAGCGTCAATCAATTTAGTCATCACACCACCCAGTGTTTCGATACCCATTGACAACGGAGTAACATCCAATAATACCACACCTTTGATTTCATCAGTCAGCACAGCACCCTGAACAGCAGCACCTACAGCTACAACTTCATCCGGATTAACCCCCTTTGAAGGAGTTTTACCAAAGAAATCTTCAACCAGCTTCTGTACAGCCGGAATACGAGAAGAACCACCTACGAGGATTACTTCATCAATATCCGAGTTACTCAAACCTGCATCCTGCATTGCTTTTTTACAGGGTTCAAGACAAGCCTGAATCAAGTTGTGAGCCAAAGATTCAAATTTAGCACGAGTCAGCGTCTTAACCAAGTGCTTAGGTACACCACCTACCGGCATAATATACGGCAAGTTGATTTCAGTGCTTGTAGAAGAAGACAATTCAATCTTTGCTTTTTCAGCAGCTTCTTTCAAACGCTGCATAGCCATCGGATCCTGAGTCAGGTCGGCACCCTCATCGTTCTTAAATTCCTGAACCAGCCAATCGATAATAACCTGGTCAAAGTCATCACCACCCAAATGGGTGTCACCATTTGTAGAAAGCACCTCGAATACGCCGCCACCGAACTCCAAGATAGAAATATCGAATGTACCTCCACCTAAGTCGAATACGGCAATCTTCATATCTTTATGAGCCTTATCAAGACCATAAGCCAACGCAGCCGCTGTCGGTTCGTTTACAATACGTTTAACCTCCAAACCGGCAATCTGTCCGGCTTCTTTAGTTGCCTGACGCTGCGAATCAGAGAAATATGCAGGAACGGTAATCACAGCTTCTGTTACTTCTTGTCCCAGATAATCCTCAGCTGTTTTCTTCATCTTCTGCAGAATCATTGCTGAAATTTCCTGTGGAGTATACAGGCGTCCGTCAATATCCACACGTGGAGTGTTGTTATCACCTTTCACTACTTTATAAGGAACGCGTGCTATTTCTTTTTGTACCTGATCCCAATTCTCACCCATGAAACGTTTGATAGAGAAAATTGTACGGGTAGGATTCGTGATAGCCTGACGTTTTGCAGGATCACCAACTTTACGTTCTCCGCCATCTACAAATGCCACAATAGAAGGAGTCGTACGTTTACCTTCACTATTTGCAATTACTACAGGTTCGTTTCCTTCAAATACAGAAACACAAGAGTTTGTAGTTCCTAAGTCAATACCAATAATTTTTCCCATGATCGTTATTCTTTTATTTATTATTATTTCAGTTTCTTTTGTCCGGTTGTTCCCGCACCCCCTTCAGGAGTTTGTCTTAAGCGGACGACTATAAAAAAACAAACCTTGTGCCAAAAGGTTGAGTAAGATCGAAAATGACAGGACTCTGACAGAAAGTCAGATTTTGACATTCTATTGTCACTTGAAAGATGAAAAAGAGTCAAAGTTACAGGGAAAATGAAATAATAATTCCCCGCCCTGTAACAGACGAGGAATTATCGTTGAGATGAAAAAAAGAAAAAGTAATAGTTAGATCCTGTTTTCGAACATCTCTTATTTCTCTACACCCATCGATATGTCTCTGACAGCAACAAACCTAAGGATGGACTTAGAAAAGCATTCAATATTTGTTCATACAAACTTGTAGATTCAAACAGGTTCTTAAAATTTTTCAATCCATTCTTCAGGTACAGCAACACGAAAACATCCCATAGAATGAAAACGGATCCTTATCCGAAACCCTGTGTCCGAGGTATCCAGTTCGCCCACTAACCCAGTCAAAGGACCTCCTGTAACACGAACCATTGTGGCGGATTCCAAGCAATCGGGTATCCATTCCACAGCGGTATCCATTTGAGAAAACAATAGTTGATAACTTTCCACCTGCCATTCCGGAACACGATAATCCCAGATGTTTTGAGGAATAATCAATCCTGATATTCCGGATAACTGCCGAATGTCGGACAATGACGTCCAAATAAGGACGCAACGAGCTATTTGTGGCCATAATGCCTCCCTGGAACGTCCCTGCCATTGATAAGTAATTTTACGTAGTGGAAGATAGTTTCGGACTTTCCGCTGATCCAGTTCTTGCTTCACGCGTTGCTCTGCCCGAGAAGCAGTAAAAGCAAGATACCAATGACATGACTGTTTTTCTGTCATTTCGGGCCTTTCGTTTGTATTCATCTATTTCTTATTTTGTTAAACTCACCATCGAAGCAACCATCGAAGCTATAGAAGCAATGGAGCTACTCATGCCAACTGCTCCTGCCGTAGTCATTTTCTTCCGTTCTCCTTTGCTGGGCACAATTATTTCACACCCGGGTTCAATGGCATTTGCCGTATTTCTTCTCAATCGGGAGACTGTACCATTCATATATACAACATAAGCACGCCGTTTCAAGGCCCGGTTTCCAAAACCACCGGCTTGTCCTATATAATAATCAATTCCACTTCCTTTCTGATAAAGCACAGTATTGGGGTACATCACAGCACCGTTAACAGTCACGGTACTGACATACTTAGGAACAAAAAGTACGTCACCCTCCCGTAATACCAGATCTTCATCCGATTTCGGCTTTGCCAGAGCTTTTTCAAGTTCAATACCGACAGAGTAAGTCTGATCCACTTCCAAAGAAGATAAAGAGACCGAATCTTTTCCGGTTCCCTTTGTTGCAAACCGAACTGCATCTTGCTTTTGCCGGATTTCATCCGCCGTCATCCTGCGCATCAGACGCGCACCTTTCGCATAGGCGCTCTTCGATAACCCTCCGGCTTTTGCTATCAAGTCACTCAGCCGTTCATTCTTTTTAGTCAGCGCATAGTTTCCTGTAAATGTAACTTCCCCATTGACCGTCACATTTGCCTGCTTTTGATACCCTGGACTTCTACGTACAAACACCATATCATAAGGTTCCAATTTCAGTGTATTGCTCTCTCCTATCAACAGTCCATTTTTCAATTCTACTGTAAAGCTTTTCCCTATCACAGTAGAAGAAGAAACACTTTTAGGATCTTTAATTCGTCGTGACACATCGATACGAACAGTCGAAGCCGATTCCAATAATCCGCCAGCTTTTAAAATCAAGTCCTGAACACTCATATTCCGCGCAAAGGGAAAATAACCCGGTTTTGCCACGTCACCATAAATGAAGAGAACTCCTTCTTTTTCCAATTCCTTTATACTTGAGATATAGAGTACATCATTCTTTTGCAGAGGTAAATCGGGTGCAGTTCCTGCCATAAGTTTTTTCAGATCAACAGGAATCATTTCATGAGACAGATCTTCACGCTCCCGCCTCAACAAGGCTCTATTAAGAAAAGCATCTCCACGAAGACCTTCCGCCTGTTGTATCAGCCGCTTTATAGTCCCCGTCACACTATCCAACTGATACATGCCTGCACGATAAACCGCTCCATGAATTTCTACTTTATTTGAAAAACGTCCCAATACCGCCTCAACGGACACTTCATCGTTATCAGTCAGAATAAAGTTATCGTAATCCTGTTGGTCCACATTATATATTTGCTTCTCCCTTCCGCTACGACGCACCAGACGAACCGTATTCCGATAAGCATCTCCGGTAAATCCACCCGTATAACCAATCAAAGTAGCTAAACTTTCTCCATGTTTCATTTCATAGATCATCGGTCTCTTCACCTTTCCCGATATACCAACCAAATTTTCATAAGGGGATACCAAAACCACATCTCCTTCCGACAAACGTATATCATCTGTAAGTTTTCCTTTCATAATATACTCATACACATCCACATCAGCTACTTTCATACCACTTCGTACGACTTGAATGGTTCGTAAACTGCCTATACGATTAACTCCTCCGGCACGATACAAAGCATGAAACACCGATGCAAAAGCCGATAACCGATACGTACCGGGAACTTCGACCTCTCCCATCACATTGACCATAATGGAACGTATTTTTCCTAACGTCACCTTGATATGTGCCGATTCTCCGGAGATAGCTGCATAAATCTTACTAAATTCATGCCGCAAATATCGTTCAGCCTCCTCCATATTCATACCACTCAGGTAGATAGGACCGATATTCTCCACCATGATATTACCTTCCGGAGAAATAGTCTCTCGTACCGTATTTTCCGAAGTTCCCCATACATCAATAATCACTTCATCCCCCGGCCCCAACCTATAATTTTCCGGAGTAGGAATATTTAAATTTGGCTCAAATGACAAATTCCGGCTGGCAAATATATTGCGTCCAAAAACCTGGAGTTGTTTACTCTGCTCCGTACCATTTTGTAACTCTTCCTGTTGAGCCTTTGTCCATCCGATAAATGATAGCAACAGTAAAAAGACTAATACTTTCTTGCCCATCTTTCTAACTCATTCTATAAAATTATTTTTCTTCTTAAATCTCCGAAAATCATAAAGTATCCATATCAGACAAGCGAGTAGTCCCAATATCACACTTCCAAGAATACATCCTAATAAAACCATAGCAGTTAACTATTTATAAATTCTCAATAAAACATTCTTATTATCAGCACATTATAGTCCAAAAGATGTGTTTTTAAACGTACGTTTAAAAACACATCAAAAACGAGTGATTTATTACGAAAAAGGATACATAAAAATGAAAAGAGAAAATATAAACCCTAACAACTATCACCTATTTGAAAATGAGGTTATTTCAATTAAAATAGAAGTAAAAAACAAGTCTTTTTATTAAACACTTTGTATATTTAAATATTAGCCCTATCTTTGTGAACAAATAAACGTACGTCTAAAAACACATTCCACTTACTTTCTTTCATCCCCGATTTTATAGCATTTTCCCAACTTAGCAGACTTATAATCCGGAATAATCTTGTATTTTTGCGCCACGACTATTCAAAATTCAGATATGATGACCCGATTTTCTTTTGTCCTTTTCGCATTAATCTCACTTCTGCTAACCGCTTGCCAAGATAAGCAGAAAGTAGTTTCCAACACCGAAAACGGGACTTCCGTTCCACTTTCATACGCCCAAGGATTTGGTATAACACATTCCTCCGGATACACCACAATTACAGTATACAATCCCTGGAAACCAGGAGAAATTTATGATACCTACTATCTGGTGAAAAACGAAGGTCAGGCAGTTCCTACTGACGGACTAAAAGTAGTAATTCCTCTAAAGAGTATAATGACCAACTCAGCCACTCATCTGGGATTCCTCGAACTTCTTGGAGAATTGGACAAAGTCACGGGAGTCTGCAACTCAAATTACATTTATAACCCTACTATCCTTCAAGGTGTAAAAGATGGAACAATAAAGGATTTAGGTGACGCTTTCAATCTGGACATAGAAAACCTACTTCTACTACATCCGCAGGCCGTAATGACTTCTGCCTACAATGCCGAGGATGAAAACAGCCGGCGTATGAAACAAACAGGATTACCCATTTTGTATAATATCGAATGGCAGGAGAAGTCCATCTTGGGACGTGCAGAGTGGATTAAGTTCATAGGAGCTTTTTTCGATAAAGAAAAGCTTGCTGACAGTATCTTTAGTCAGATAGCAGAACAATACAATGAAATCAAAAAGAAGGCTGAAAAATTATCATACGCTCCTTCCATTCTTTCCGGACAAGATTATAGGGGAACTTGGTCCATGCCAAGTGGAAGAAGCTACAATGCGCAACTCTTTCGCGATGCAGGTGCCAACTACTATTATGCCAATGACACCACAGTTTCCGGAAGTATATCCAGCAGTATCGAAGAAGCTTTGATACACTTCAACCAAGCTGATATCTGGGTAGGTGTACAAGCCAACACACTCGAAGATTTGGGAAAGATGGATCCCAAATACAAACTATTTAAATCCTATAAAAATGGTAATGTATATCATATAAACAAACGGACAAACATTGCCGGAGGAAACGATTATTGGGAAAGTGGAGTAGCCCGCCCGGATCTGTTATTGAATGATATGATTAAAATCGTTCATCCGAGCCTATTACCGGAGTACGAATTGACCTACATGGATAAATTAAAGAGTAAATGAAACACTACCGACTGTTTTTACTATTAATAGGATTGTTAGTTTTGGCCTTTCTAGCAGATATCGCCATCGGAAGCGTTAGCTTGTCTATACGTGACGTATGGAATACTTTTATCGGTAGCAACGATAACCTTATCTACCGGGAAATCATCTTGAACCACCGACTCCCTAAAGCACTGACAGCCATTTTGGCAGGAGCCTCACTCTCCGTTGCCGGAGTGTTGATGCAAACTCTGTTTCACAACCCACTGGCTGGTCCCGATGTGTTGGGAGTAACTTCCGGTGCCAGCTTAGGAGTAGCCTTACTGACTCTCGGCACCTCTTCTCTTCCGTTGTGGCTCATTACAGGTTGGGGACAAGTGACTGCTGCTATTATTGGAGCTATAGGGGTTTTATTATTGGTTATTATTGTCTCTATCAAAATTCCTCAAACCATCTCGTTACTGATTATAGGTATGATGTTTGGTAACTTTGCCGGTGCCATCGTGAGTATCCTGCAAAGTATGAGTAATCCGGATACCCTGAAGCTATTCATCACCTGGACTTTTGGAAGTCTTTCTTCAGTAGGCTGGGAACAGATGAGCGTGATGGCACCTGTCATTGCCTGTGGAATTCTGACTGCATTACTATTACAAAAACAACTCAACATCTTGCTGCTGGGAAAAAACTATGCCAACGGATTAGGGGTCTCCGTTCCCCGGCTGCGGCTTTGGATTATCCTGGCTACAGCACTCCTGGCAGGAACCTCCACTGCTTTTACCGGTCCCATAGCCTTTATCGGCATCACGATGCCTCACGTAGCCCGTGGCTTATTCGGCAGCCCCAACCACCGCATCATTCTTCCAGCCTCCATGCTCTGTGGTGCCATCACACTGTTAGTCTGCGATTTAATTTCCCAACTACCCGGAATGCAAGGTACCCTACCTATCAACGCGGTTACTGCCTTGTTTGGATCCCCTATTATCGTATGGATCATACTACGGAATTCATATATCAATAAATAGAAGTACACGAATAGACTATTTCCACTGGAGTACAAGACTACTTAATGAACTAATGTGACTGTCTAGTATTCCATTTACAAAGATACTTTCTGCATCAGCTACTATATTCAAACGCAAAGGGGATACTTACAAGCATCCCCTTTGCGTTTGAATATATCACTAATAAGAGAGCAGGTTCCCTCCATCAAGCGTTTTTTATTTTTTCACAAGTACCATTACCAGTGTTCCGTCTGCACTATAAAATCCGATACCTCCTCCGGATAACACATCGAATGACTTCACTTCGTTGATAGCTTTCATCACTTTGCCTTCCACTTCCATATCAGGACAAGCCATCATAGTAGAAATAACATTAGGGAAAGAAATGGAACGGGGATTCTCCTTATCTGTTTCAAATCCTCCATTAATCAAATTACATCCCGCATTGCCATGAATGGACTTCTTCTTCACGTCAAAATTGATAAACGGTTGTTTTTCCATGCCCGAAGGGATAGCTTCTCCATTCACTTCTTCGATTTTCCATTCACCATTCAAAGCAGACAACTTTACATCCGAAGCTTTCTTCTGAAGAACGACTACCGGACGATTGGAAGCGTTGCAAAGAGCCATATTATGTTTACCCAATTTTTTATAACTCTTCACCTGTCCCAATGCATTCAGCACATTTTGTTCTGTCGTCATATCCGGACAAGCCATACGGGTACTCCCCAATCGGCTCATATCGATAGTACCGGGTTTTGAATTGAGATCTATAGATCCCATCATCCGGTTACAACCACTATTACCATATACTTTACCCGTAGCTGTATCAAAACCAATAAACGGCAATTCCTGATTTTCTGCCGGCACAATGGCCGAGCCATTCACTTCAATGATATTCCATTCACCATTTAAAGATGATAAAGAAGCGGCTTCTTTTGTCGAACCGCAAGATGACATAGCGAATACTGCACTCACCATACAAATTGAAAGTAATACTTTTTTCATTGTCATACTGTTTAAGTTAAATATCGGCGCAAATATATAAAAAAATAACATAAAGTTGATACATTTGCCGAATTAAGATAAACAGAACAAACAAACGAATAGTTCAATTTAACAAAATATAATCATGAAAAGACGCCTCAGAACCTTATTACTCCTTCTTTTGATAGCCACCAGAACATTACTTGCACAAAACAGCCATTTTGCAAGTTCCTCCTCCCCCGACTCCCTATCACCCGATGAAGAAACGGATTTCATAACAACACATTTCCCCTTAAAGCAGTTATGTAAATGGACACCCGGAATGAAGTTTATGTTCATCCCCGATAGTAGTGATGAATTCGTCCCCATATTATGCAAATATGAAGATGGGAAAGAAGTCGACAACGATTTGCTCAAAAGTAAAACGCTGGAATATACCGGTTCGGAAGAAACTGTACATGAAACGTATATCGGCAAGATTTATACTTCCCGATTCATATTCCAGTGTGAAGATCATAAATACTATTATGAGATGAAAGATGTCAAACTGAACGATTTGTGTGATCAAAATCCGTATGCCAGCATCCCTGCCCTCGTCTATCTGCAAGATGTAAACAAGGCCAAGGAATTATTAATTGGGAAAACGCTCTATACGCGTACTACCATAGCAAAAACAGACGATGCCAACAGCTATTCAGGATATAGAGAAGTCAATATCGCGAAAGGTTAACCTGTCAAAATTACAACAATAGATGTCGGTAACAAGTCCTTCCCGGTAAAAATCACTTTTATTGACCGCAAGGGAGTTTCTTATTATATTGATGTAGCCATGTCCAGAACCAACTCCGGTATGGAACCTGCAGATTTTCAAGCGGAGAAAAGAATAAACTATTTTCCAAATGCATTTTCTTTCACCAATCCGGATGTCAAAACCAGAGAGTCTATCCAGTCCAAATACATCGGACAGTCTGTTTATCCTCAAAAGACAATTCGGGTCAAGCAAACAGAGTTATTACGTTATACCCCATTACATATCAAAGATGTACAACCTGAAAAGGCAGGAACATCAGCTACACTCCTTCTCACAGATATTCAAGGAAACACATATCAAGTCAAAGTAGATTTGAAATATGATCCGATCCTTAAAAATGAAGATTTCATAGAGGACCTTTTCGGATTCTCCGACATACGAAAGAAATATCCAAACATTAGTGAATCCAACTGGCTTATGCTTGCCAAAGGAGAAGTAAAACCGGGCATGACAACCGAAGAATGCAAATTAGCAATAGGAGAACCGATAGAAATCAGAGTTCGGACAGACACCCGCTTTGAAACCTGGTTATATAGAGGAAAGATATTGGAATTTGAAAATGGCATCTTGCTCCGGGCTAAATAAAGAAACTTAAATCGTCGAATATTCTGAAATAATGCCGTATATTTGTTCCATCAACAATTCTTAAATTCTTAATTTAAAATTCGTAATTAAAGAAATGGGTAGAGTTCTTATTATCGGTGCAGGCGGTGTAGGTACCGTTGTAGCACACAAAGTGGCACAAAATGCCGATGTATTTACTGATATCATGATCGCCAGCCGCACGAAGTCAAAATGTGACGACATCGTGAAAGCCATCGGCAATCCCAACATAAAAACAGCCCAAGTGGATGCTGATAATGTGGACGAACTGGTAGCACTCTTCAACGATTTTAAACCGGAAATGGTCATTAACGTTGCATTGCCTTATCAGGACCTGACCATCATGGAAGCCTGCCTGAAAGCAGGAGTCAACTACCTGGATACCGCTAATTATGAGCCTAAAGATGAAGCTCACTTTGAGTACAGTTGGCAATGGGCCTATCATGAACGTTTCAAAGAAACCGGCCTCACCGCCATTTTAGGTTGTGGATTCGATCCGGGAGTAAGTGGTATTTATACGGCATATGCCGCCAAACATTATTTTGATGAGATTCAATATCTGGATATAGTAGACTGCAATGCCGGAAATCATCATAAAGCTTTTGCAACAAACTTCAATCCAGAAATCAATATCCGCGAGATCACCCAGAACGGACGTTATTATGAAAATGGCCAATGGGTGACCACAGGTCCACTGGAAATTCATAAAGATCTGACATATCCAAACATCGGTCCCCGTGATTCATATCTGTTGTATCACGAAGAATTGGAATCATTAGTCAAAAACTTCCCGACCATCAAACGGGCACGTTTCTGGATGACATTCGGTCAGGAATATCTGACTCATTTGCGTGTGATTCAGAATATCGGAATGGCGCGTATTGACGAAATAGATTACAATGGACAAAAGATCGTTCCGCTGCAATTCCTGAAAGCCGTGTTACCTAATCCTCAGGATTTGGGTGAAAATTACGAAGGTGAAACTTCTATCGGTTGCCGCATTCGTGGTCTGAAAGATGGCAAAGAACGCACTTACTATGTATATAATAACTGTAGTCACGAAGAGGCATATAAAGAAACAGGTATGCAAGGAGTAAGTTATACCACAGGCGTACCGGCTATGATCGGTGCCATGATGTTCTTTAAAGGCGAATGGAAACGTCCGGGTGTAAACAACGTGGAAGAGTTTAATCCGGATCCGTTTATGGAACAATTGAATAAACAAGGCTTGCCTTGGCACGAAGTATTCGATGGAAATTTGGAACTGTAATCAACATAACAATATGCCTATTGGCTATGCCTAACCCTAAGTAAGTCAATCGGCATATTTATTATTGGAAGAATCATCAAAAATGAATGTAGGAGATAAAGCCCCAGAACTGCTGGGTATCAATGAAAAGGGTGAAGAGGTACGCCTCAACAACTATAAAGGAAGAAAAATCGTCCTTTATTTCTACCCTAAAGATAACACTTCCGGCTGTACGGCCCAAGCTTGTAGCCTTCGGGATAATTACGCAGAGCTACGTAAAGCCGGATATGAAGTGATCGGTGTAAGTGTAGACAATGAAAAGTCACACCAGAAATTTATTGAGAAAAACAATCTGCCATTCACCCTGATTGCCGATACTGATAAAAAATTGGTAGAGCAATTTGGAGTATGGGGAGAAAAAAAGCTATATGGCCGTGCTTATATGGGTACTTTACGTACAACTTTCCTTATCAATGAAGAGGGAGTTATCGAACGGATCATCGGACCCAAAGAAGTAAAGACCAAAGAACACGCTTCACAAATTTTATAAATCGATCATTATGGCAAAGAAAGAAGACGAATTAAACTTTGAAACAGATAATAATAAAATGGCATCAAGCGAAAAATTAAAAGCCTTACAGGCTGCCATGGACAAGATAGAGAAAAGCTTCGGTAAAGGTTCTATCATGAAAATGGGTGAAGAAGTGGTAGAACAAGTAGAAGTAATTCCAACAGGTTCGATAGCACTGAATGCTGCATTAGGCGTAGGCGGTTATCCCCGTGGAAGAATCATTGAAATTTATGGTCCGGAATCATCCGGTAAAACGACACTGGCCATCCACGCCATTGCAGAAGCACAAAAAGCCGGTGGAATTGCCGCTTTCATTGATGCGGAACATGCTTTTGACCGCTTCTATGCGGCTAAACTGGGAGTAGATGTGGATAACCTGTTCATCTCGCAACCCGATAACGGAGAACAGGCGTTGGAAATTGCAGAGCAATTGATACGCTCTTCAGCTATTGACATCATCGTAGTGGACTCTGTAGCCGCCTTGACTCCGAAAGCTGAAATTGAAGGGGATATGGGTGACAACAAAGTGGGCTTGCAAGCCCGTCTAATGTCACAGGCATTACGTAAGTTAACATCAGCTGTAAGCAAGACTCGTACAACCTGTATCTTCATCAACCAGTTGCGTGAGAAAATCGGTGTAATGTTCGGTAATCCGGAAACAACAACCGGTGGTAATGCATTAAAATTCTATGCTTCCGTACGTTTGGATATCCGCGGTTCACAGCAGATCAAAGACGGTGAAGAAGTGATTGGTAAGCAGACGAAAGTCAAAGTTGTGAAAAATAAGGTAGCTCCTCCTTTCCGCAAGGCAGAATTCGATATTATGTTTGGTGAAGGCATATCACATTCGGGAGAAATCATTGACCTGGGAGCGGATTTGGGAATTATTAAGAAAAGCGGTTCATGGTATAGCTACAACGACACCAAATTGGGCCAAGGTCGTGATGCAGCAAAACAATGTATCGCCGACAATCCAGAACTTGCTGAAGAACTGGAAGGACTGATCTTTGAAAAGTTGAGAGAGCACAAGTAAGTGTAATCAATAAACAACGATCGGCAGTGTTCTATCGAACAACCGCCGATCGTTTATTATATATCTTAATTCATCATATTCCGTTTTTCCAATGCCAACGGATAATATTTATTCAGCAGCATAGCCCACTCCGCTACCAACTCGATAGGTATGCCCGGACCATTTTCATCGTTAGATTCGGCAAACATCCTTAACCTGTCGTCCAAGATAACCAAACGTCGTATCTCCGGCTCTCTCTCACCTAATACTTCTACAATAATGTCCAATTTTGTTGTTTCATTTTGACTCATAGTATCTATTTTTAATTCAGTCATTAAAAGTACATCTTTTTCGCCAAAGATCTTCATCTTACTTATTCTTTTTTCGCTTTCTTTGTAACAAAATTCCTCCCGTTACGTCTTAAGGATATAAACATTGACAAGAACGAACACATGGATACCGAAAGTTTTAAAAGAGAGTTTCTACCCTATCATCGCAAGCTGTACTGCGTGGCCTATCGGCTATTGGAGAATGCTGCTGATGCGGAAGACTTAGTGCAAGAAGCCTATCTGAAGTTGTGGGATAAACGGGAAGGACTGTCGGTTATCAGCAATCCTGAAGCATTCAGTGTCACTTTAGTAAAAAATATGTGTTTTGATTTGCTTCGTTCAGGAAAGTATGTTCTGTCCCGACAAAGCGTGGAGCTATCAGCCGCCCAAGATGTTTTTCAACCGGACAATCTGGAAGCACGTGAAGGGGTACGACAAATAAAAGATATTATTGCCCACTTACCCGAACAACAGCAACGAATCATAAATATGCGCGATATTAAAGGTTGTTCATACGAAGAGATAGAACAAGTCACTGGATTAAACTCTATAAACGTCCGTGTGCTACTGTCACGGGCAAGAAAAAAGATACGTGAAGAATTTAATAAATGGAATAATTATGAAAGTCGAAGAAATTGAAAGGCTGCTCGCCGAATTTTATGAGGGGACCACTACCGAGAGCCAAGAAGAGGTGCTGAGAAATTATTTCAGAACAACGGAAGTGCCCGGACATCTGCTGAAGGACAAAGAAATTTTTCTCAATCTTTGCCCGGATGCCGACCAAGATATAGAAGTTCCTGCACATCTGGAAGACAAACTAAATCTGCTGATTGACGAAATGGCCGAGAAAGAACAACACTTTTTCCGCCCCAATAACTCCAAAAACAGCTGGCGCTGGATTGGAGGGGTTGCAGCTACCATATTATTGCTTATAGGCATTGGATACGGGATTGACAATTTAAGCAAAAATGTGTGCCCACCCACCCCACAAGATACATTCTCCGATCCGGAAGAAGCCTACCGGATGTTACAAGCAACTTTACTGGAGATTTCTGCCAACCTCAACTATGGACTCAATGAGGTGAAAGAAAGCCAGATAGATATGAGAAAAATACATCAAGAAGTAAGAAATGAAATTAAAAAATAAACAATTATGAAAACAATGAAATTTATTTTGGCATGCGTACTGCTATTGTCTCCTCTGCTTTGCCAGGCACAAAAAAACTTATTCAACAAGTACAATGACATGAAAGGGGTATCCTCTGTTTATATCTCTAAAGCAATGATGGAATTAAATCCGAATCTATTTATGAAGGACCTTTATATAGGTAAAGTAGCAGAACATTTGAACTCTGTCCAAGTGCTCTCTACACATGATAATAAGGTACGTGAAGAAATGGCCAAAGATATCCGTTCATTGGTGCAATCATCCAAATACGAATTATTGATGAAACAAAAAAGTACGGTTTCCGGTTCGGAAGTTTATGTAAATCGCAAAGGAAGTAAAGTGAAAGAACTGATTATGGTAATGAACGGAGCATCTTCTCTAAAATTTGTATATATGGAAGGGGACATGACTACGGATGATATCAAGAAGTTAATGTTATACCAAAGCACCAGTCAAAACTTTATAATATCAGGAGATCTGTTTTATGCAAATAATAAACCGGTTACTTACTTTAAAAAAGAAAATTCGGACAATCAAAAAGACATGGCAGAGTTAAGTGGAACCTATAATTTAAATTCGATAGATATGAATTATAAAGAAGAACTAAGTACCTTAAACGACAAATTAAAAAGAATTGAACAAGGGCTCAAAAACATAAATATAAAGTAGAAAATCATAAAATAGTTATTATACAAAATAAGGTACGATGTATTTGGGCATCGTACCTTATTTTGTATAATAACTATTTATCCTGAAATTAGAACCAATAAATATAGGCCAGAGTGCTCAAACTAATCACTACCCACAGAAGTACTCCTTGTATCAAAGGTTTGATGCCTACGGACTTCACAACATCCAATGAGAGAGAAGCTCCAATAAAGAACATAGTGATAGTCAATGTTTTGCGAGCCAACCCATTGATAGCGGCCCCCAATTCAGGTACACTACCCAACAAATAAGTATTCACAATCATAGCCAATACAAAGAAGAAGATAAACCAAGGAATACTAATCTTCTGCCCTTTACTCTTAAATATGAACGAAGTAGCAAATGCCATCGGAATAATCCAAAGAGCACGTGTCAATTTGATGGTAGTAGCAACTTTCAAAGCTTCTTCACCGTATGCTGCACCGGCCCCCACCACAGAGCTTGTATCATGAATGGCAATTGCGGCCCATGTTCCAAATTCATGCTGACTCATATTTAAAGCGTGTCCGATCACCGGAAATATAAAAAGCGCAAGAGCATTCAATATAAATATAGTCGCCAATGCCACAGACATTTCACTATCATTAGCCTTTACTACAGGCCCTACAGCAGCAATAGCGCTACCACCACAGATAGCAGTTCCTGAACTGATGAGATAAGAGGTGTTACGATCTACCTTTAAAAACTTACGCCCAATGAACCATCCTAAAATCAGAGTGCCAATTACTGAAACAATCGTAAACTCCATTCCTTCTTTACCGGAAGCAAGAGCTGAATGTAAATTCATACCAAACCCTAATCCTACAACAGAATATTGTAATAGATATTTAGATGTCTTTTTGTTAAATTTCGGATGGGCCTGTCCACAAGTCAACGCAAAAGCTAATCCTAGAAAAAGAGCCAATGGCGGAGTAACCCATGTAGAAAATGCTTGCAAACCGGGAATATAATCCAACATTAAAAAGAAAGTCAAAATAGAAAGCAAAGAAACATAGACCGTTTTGTTGTTTGTCCTCAACGTTTTCGTAATAGCTGATACCATATCTTATTATCTTTATTTATTTTTCGGGTGCAAAGATACGGCTACTTGTCGGTATATGCCAATTGCATCTAATTATACTCTATAACTTTTTGTTATGATGCATAGCAAACTGCATCAAAACTTGTGATAACCCACTCTCCTGTCCTTGCGGTTGTGCAAAACAGAACTCACGTAGCATTGGCATACCTTTAATCTCAATAACACGAAAAGTACCTGAAAGTAATTCACGACTGATAGAACGGATAGAAACAATTCCGATACAATCTGTATGTTCTAAAAACAACTTGATACTCTCTGTACTGCCTAAATATAAAAGTACATTCAAGGATGATAATTTCATATTATGTTCGGACAAAGCTCTCTCAAAAACATCCAGTGTGCCCGAACCTCTCTCCCTGAGTACAAGCGGAATTCTGGATAGATCCTCCGGAGTTATCTCATCAGGCAATGAAAGCTTGCTACCTGTATGAACAACTGCCACTAATTCGTCCTGTAAAAATGTAGTATACCTAAGATTGGGCAAGCGACAAATGCCCTCTACCAGCCCTAAATCAATGCGATGCTCCTGCAAAGCAGCCTCTATCTCTCTGGAATTCCCATTCAATAATGAAAGATTTACTTGAGGGAACTTGGCTATAAAATTAGCAAGCAAAGGAGGAAGCACATATTGAGAAATGGTAGTACTGGCACCCAATTTCAAATCGCCTATATATTCGTTATGCAGCAAATGCATTTCGTATTCCAACCGCTTATAGTCCTCCAATATCTTTTCACTATGCTCCTGCAAAAGCTTACCCGCTTCTGTCAAAGAAATCTTATTTCCCTGCCGATCGAATAACCGAACCTGATAACAAGTCTCTAATTCCTGAATATGTTTAGTTATGGCAGGCTGACTGACAAACAGCTCTTGTGAAGCCTTAGTGAAACTGAGGTTCTTAGCAACGCTTAAAAATACTTTCAGACGAAAATCAGACATAAATATAAAGGCTTATTGTCAATATTACAACTCTTCTCCCCTGATTCCCAATGCTTGCATCACGGGATATGCCAACATTTCCCATTGATATCCTTCAATACTCTCCTCCGGTTCATTCATACGGAACTGAATGGTTTCCTTATTCTTGACACCTTTTAACCGTTCCATTACCTTATCACCATATTCTTCATTGAAAGAAACCAAAATCAGCCGTTCCACATCGGCAGAATCTAAAACGATACTCAGCAGATCCAAATATAATTCTTCACGAGATACCATCTCCTCACAAGGTACACTGGCAAAAGAAAATTCTCCGAACTGACTCTTAAATGCCACCCCATTCAATTCTGCCGATAAATCGGAAGGTCGGCAATTAGACAACTGAGCCGAATCTTTATCATATACCATTAATATTTGAATTTGATTATCGCCTACTGCCATACCTGCATCAAGTACTATATAAGTTACCAGTTCCGAGAGATCAATCTCTTGCAGTTCACGCATCAAGGTTTTCTCAAAGTACTTCTTCAGATCCGTCACAACTAGATTCAGAAACGCTGCATCAATCAGTACTACATTCGAAGGAAACTTTATTTTTTCGTCCATATCGTAATTCCTTAATAATTATATTGAGGGCATAAAGATACAACATACTTCTAAAATGCTCTTACATTCGGACACAATTTCCTCTACAAAAGAAAATATATGACATTTTGACTTTTATTTTTCTTAAAAAGCTGAAAAAAAGTCAGTTTTTACCCCATGGCAAATCTTTTGCGCCTCTAATAGTGTTATTGAAAACAAGAATAAGAAAGGAGAACAAACGATATGAACTTTAACAATTTTACCATTAAATCTCAGGAAGCTGTACAAGAGGCTATTAACCTGGCACAAAGTCGGGGACAACAAGCCATCGAAACGGCTCATATCCTGTACGGAGTGATGAAGGTAGGCGAAAATGTGACTAACTTTATCTTTCAGAAGTTAGGACTGAACGGACAACAAATCTCCCTCGTACTCGATAAGCAGATCGACTCTTTCCCAAAAGTTTCCGGCGGAGAACCTTACTTGAGTAGGGAAGCGAACGAAGTCTTTCAAAAAGCAACGCAGTACTCCAAGGAAATGGGCGATGAGTTTGTTTCATTGGAACATCTTTTGCTGGCTTTACTGACAGTAAAGAGCACGGTGTCTACCATCCTGAAAGATGCAGGAATGACCGAAAAAGAATTGCGTGGTGCCATCAGTGAATTGAGAAAAGGAGAAAAGGTGACCTCTCAGTCCAGTGAAGATAATTACCAGTCACTGGAAAAATATGCCATTAACTTAAATGAAGCAGCCCGTAGTGGTAAACTCGACCCTGTGATCGGACGTGATGAAGAAATCCGACGGGTACTTCAGATTTTAAGTCGACGTACAAAAAACAATCCTATATTAATAGGTGAACCGGGTACCGGTAAAACAGCTATTGTTGAGGGATTGGCACACCGTATTCTTCGGGGTGATGTTCCTGAAAACCTGAAAAATAAACAGGTATACTCACTTGATATGGGTGCACTCGTTGCAGGAGCTAAATATAAAGGAGAATTTGAGGAACGACTGAAATCGGTAGTGAATGAGGTGAAGAAATCAGAAGGTAATATCATATTATTCATTGATGAAATCCATACTTTGGTAGGAGCAGGAAAAGGAGAAGGTGCTATGGACGCAGCTAATATTCTGAAACCTGCACTTGCCCGTGGAGAACTACGCTCTATCGGTGCTACCACTCTCGACGAATATCAGAAATATTTTGAGAAAGATAAAGCTTTGGAACGTCGTTTCCAAATAGTACAGGTAGATGAACCGGACAATCTGAGCACAATATCTATCTTACGTGGATTAAAAGAACGGTATGAAAATCACCATCACGTACGTATCAAAGATGATGCAATCATTGCTGCCGTAGAATTAAGCAGCCGGTACATCACTGACCGTTTTTTACCCGATAAAGCAATTGACCTGATGGACGAAGCTGCCGCAAAACTTCGCATGGAGGTGGATTCTGTCCCTGAAGGATTAGATGAAATCTCACGAAAGATTAAACAGCTGGAGATTGAGCGAGAAGCTATAAAACGGGAAAATGATGAACCGAAATTACAGACAATCGGCAAAGAATTGGCTGAATTGAAAGAACAGGAAAAGTCATATAAAGCAAAATGGCAAAGCGAGAAAAGCCTGATGGATATAATCCAGCAGAACAAAGTTGAAATAGAAAATCTTAAATTCGAAGCTGACAAGGCAGAACGTGAGGGAAACTATGGTAAAGTTGCAGAGATTCGCTATGGCAAATTGCAGGAACTGCATAAGGAAATTGAAGATACCCAGAAAAAATTGCACGAAATGCAAGGGGATACAGCCATGATAAAAGAAGAGGTGGATGCTGAAGACATCGCTGACGTAGTATCCCGCTGGACCGGAATTCCTGTAAGCAAAATGATGCAGAGTGAAAAGGACAAATTGCTCCACCTTGAAGAAGAATTACATCAGCGTGTTATCGGACAAGACGAGGCTATTGCAGCTGTGTCTGATGCTGTACGCCGCAGCCGTGCAGGCTTACAGGATCCCAAACGACCTATTGGTTCCTTCATCTTCCTGGGCACTACAGGAGTTGGTAAAACCGAACTTGCCAAAGCGCTTGCCGAATTTCTGTTTGACGATGAAACGATGATGACCCGTATCGACATGAGCGAATACCAGGAGAAGCACAGCGTTTCGCGTTTAGTTGGAGCGCCTCCGGGATATGTAGGATATGACGAAGGCGGACAATTGACAGAGGCGATCCGTCGCAAACCCTATTCTGTAGTATTGTTTGATGAAATCGAGAAAGCACATCCGGATGTATTTAATATCTTGTTGCAGGTACTCGATGACGGACGGTTGACAGATAACAAAGGCCGTGTGGTAAACTTTAAAAATACAATCATCATTATGACCTCCAATATGGGTAGCAGCTACATACAGAGCCAGATGGAAAAACTGAACGGCATCAACAACGAGGAAGTAGTGGAAGAAACCAAGAAAGAGGTAATGAACATGTTAAAGAAAACCATCCGTCCGGAATTCCTAAACCGTATCGATGAGACTATCATGTTCCTGCCATTAACAGAAAAAGACATAAAACAGATTGTCTTGTTACAGATTAAGAGCGTACAAAAGATGCTTGCCGGTAATGGAGTAGAACTAGAACTGACAGATGCGGCTTTGGATTTCCTCTCACAGGTCGGCTATGATCCGGAATTCGGTGCACGTCCTGTAAAAAGGGCTATTCAGAGATATTTACTCAACGATCTATCGAAAAAATTATTGGCACAGGAAGTAGACCGTAGTAAAGCAATCATTGTAGATGCACAAGGAGACGGGTTAGTTTTCCGTAACTAAAGAATTAAAAAGTAATAAACAACAGCGATTTGCCGGTATGCCTTATGGTATACCGGCTTTTCTTTTTTTTAAAGTTCAATAAATGACTCTCCTAACTTCCACCGGATAGGATAAACAGTGAATTACAAGCACATACATACCTTTTTGAGGTAATGTAAAAGTAGCAGAAGATTTTGTTGAGTGAATTTTCCCTATTAACTCACCCTGCTCACTATACAGATATACCATTGTATTAACATCCAGATGCTCTAACGATAAAACTCCGGTAAAATCATCCAGTTTCATACAAATTCCGCTATTTCTTGCTGCTTTCATGCTCTTTTCCTTCCTTCTATCCCTCCCGGTTCCCTCGAAAGAATCTTTCGTATATAAAAAAGCGTGGGAACGTTGTAATTATCGTACCTGAGGCTCTGGACTGCCACTATTCAAATAATGTACAACAACCCACGCTCGATACTATATATTTGCATATACAGCAGAGCATGAGCGTTCGTTACATTATTCCTGAATAGTGAAATTGTCCAGATTTCAAGTACAGAATAATATCTTAAAAACGCTTTTGTTCTTTTTGTGTAATATTCCTCGTAACACTGACTCTTCAGGTTCCGACGGATTGCAACAAAGATAATTAAAAAGCCCTGAATACGACAAATAAGTTCTCTAAAATATTCTATGCAAATTTCATATAGTCCTGCAAGAACAGCTTAAAAAAACTTTTGTTTATAGAGATATAATAAAAAAATAAAAGCACAATACCCTTTAATAAAGGACATTGTGCTTTTAACTAAAAGTGTGGTAGATTTATTCTGCTTCAACGGCAGTCTCTTCACCAAAGTCTGTAATTCCGTTAGAGACTAAGATATTATACCACAAAATCAATTTCTTGATATCATTGGTATATACTCTGTCACGATCAAAGTCAGGCAAAACCTCAGCCAAATATTCACGTAATTGCTCAGAAGTAGCTTTCTTCACATCTATAGAAGCGATAGCTGCATTTTCTTTTTCTTTTATTGAACGCAACACGTCACGTAAAGGCACTTCTGAATCGTTTGTGTACATTGCTATATCTGCCAGAGAGATAATTTTTTCGTTACCATAAGCAGGGAAACGTTTCTTAGTTGCATCAATTGTTTCTACAATCAACATATTTTTACCCTGCGAAATAAGCTTATACAACCCCGGTTTGCCGGAGATAGACAAAATAGTCTTTAACATAGTATATTACTTTTATATTAGTTATTTTTTGCGGAGCAAAGGTAATGAATCTTTTGATATAGAAAAGCAATTAGCTCTAAAATCTGTGGTATCAACGGCTTTTCACCATCGTTTATTATGACGAAAGAAGCCCTCTCACATTTTTCTTCATCACTCATTTGGCTCCGGATACGCTGCATAATCTGCTCGCATGAAGCATTGTCACGCCGCACCGCACGTTCTACCCTGAGTTCCAAAGGCGCGTAGACCATCACTATACAATCAACTTCATCCGCAAAGCCCGATTCTATCAGAATTGCCGATTCCATACCTATTATATCCAGACACTCTTTGTGTGAACTCCATTGCCTGAAATGCTCCTTAACCCTCGGATGTATGATTCCATTAACCTGAGAAGCATGCGTCGAAGAAGCGAAAAGATATGTGGCCAGTAAAGTCTTATTTAATTTGCCGCCAGAAAAAACCTCCTCTCCTACTAAATCACACAACTCTTTACGAATAACAGGATCAGTGGCCACTACTTTCTTTGACTCTTCATCCGAGATATAGACAGGAACTCCCATCACTTCAAGTAAATGTGAAACGACACTTTTACCACTACCGATTCCGCCGGTTATTCCAATTTTAATTGCCATCAGAAGAGAGTTGTTCTATCAAAAAATCAACCTGTTCCGGATGGATTCGCACATGACTTACTCCACGTGGAAGAGATTTCAATTTTACAGTATATTTATCAGTACCCAATTTCAAAAGTTCTTCATAAGAAACATTCACAACAAAGTCACTTGCGTTAACTTCGCGAAAACGACTTAATCCAACTTGAAACGTAACCTGAACTTTAGATGGAAATGCCCTCAATACCTTATCTGCAGGAAAATTGATACCACGTAATAAGACTTCAACCGTTTTCTCCGTATATATATCCACGGGTAAAGTCAAATCAATAGCCCCGGGAACAAATTTGGCCCCCTTTACTCCGGCAAGCGCTATTCGCTGCTTCAATGTATCCATTACATTTTCAAAATTAACTTTTTGCGTATAAGCTGCCGTTATTGTATCCAATATAGCCACAGGGGCATATACCAAAACAGAATCCGGAGAATAGATCGTATCGGAAATATAATATTGGCGCCCTGCAACGACTTTACCTTCCAATTTGACAGGCACTAGTTTAGACTTTCCGGTAGAATAGATATACTCCAGAGTATCAGGCTTTACAGACAGCAAACGGGTCGATACATTAAGTTGTCCTGCTATTTTTTTCTCAAGTTCCGACGCATAAATTTTCACATGATTATCAGGTACTTTCGACTCGGAAAAATCGATATTAACGGGAAAAAAGCTTTTACCCAACATATAGTTCAGCAACACCGTTCCTTTATCTTTTACTTTAATGCGGAGTTCAGAAGGAGGTTCAGAAGTTAAAACCACATGATTGGGCACTCCTTTCAGACGGACAGGAATAGAAAATTCTGCTTCATAATCATTGTTTAACGTTTGAAGCAACCAAAATCCACCTGCAATAAAAAAGAAAAATAAAAAAATTAAGAACTCTCTGCTCTTATCACTAAGCAGAAAGTCCTTAATCTTTCTTGATAATTTTAAATAAATATACTTTATGTTCCTACGTTCGAACATAGGCTTTATTTATTTTTAGTTCCTTATTTCGTAGCAGACTGACTGTTGGCAGCAGAAGCATCTGCAAAAATAGAGTTCTTATCTATCTTAATTTTTACATTAGAAGCGATTTCAAGAACAATGTAATCATCATTGATTTCCTTAATCACACCATGAATGCCACCAGCAGTAATCACATTCTGGTTAACCTGGAGAGATTTGCGGAAATTAGCGATCTCTTTCTGCTTCTTGTTCTGCGGACGAATCATGAAGAAATACATGATAACAAACATTGCTATCAGCATGATCCACATCAAACTACCGTCAGGGCCAGCAGCAGGAGCTTGAAAAAATACAGTTAATAGGTTCATAAAATAATCAGTTTTATTAGTTTTTTAATCTATTTAGACAAAGATATTAGTTTTTTGTCAACTTACCTTCTTTTTTTAATTGATTAACTATTCCGTCCAATGTACCATTGATAAAGCTACCGCTTTTCACTGTACTATAGAGTTTAGCAATCTCTACATACTCATTTAACGAAACGCTGACCGGAATGTTCGGAAAACTAAGAATTTCTGCTAATGCACATTGCATAATAATTACATCCATGAAAGCTACACGATCCAAATCCCAGTTCTTTGTATTTTCACTGATCAAGTGCCGGTAATAGTCGGCATTTAAAATGGCCCGACGGAACAAACGGCGTGCAAACTCCTGGTCTTCGTCATCTTTGAACTCGGGTAACAATGGTTGGTTAGCTCCCTGTTTTTCTTCAAAACGCTTAATGGTCTTCAATACAAATGTATCGACAATCTCCTTATCATCATTCCAATATAAACTCTGATCTTCCAACACCTGATCTAACGAATCATTATTAAAAACGAAAGTTTTATAGAGTTTTCTCCATAATTCACGATCTGCTTCATAAGATTTGTCAGAAGAAGCCATATACTCCTTGTATATATCGGATGCAATAATCTTTTCGTATAATTCTTTAATGAAGTCCTGATCATTAGCCCAGGTCCTTTTCTGATTAGCTATAAATTCGCTCAATTGTTTATTCACTTCGAGTTGTGCAACAAATTTATTTTCCACAAACTTCATGTTAGGATACAACTCTTCTTTAGTCGGCGCTAGTTTAGCTTTCGCTGTGTCGATGCGTTTTTGTGCATATTCCGTCAAAGCAATCATAAGCATCAGCAAATAGTTGTACAGATCATAAGCCTTTGAGAGGCTAAAGAACAACTCTTTCTCCGCTGAGTCTAAATTTTTGCTGCCGTTTTGATAGTAAGCATACACTATCTGTATGATCTTTAGACGAATAAGAACTCTGTTAATCATAATCTTAATTAATACTGTTATTAACGAATTGCAAAAGTAGACATTTTTAATGAGTTTACACAAATAAATCACATTTTTTAATGCAGTATTTCATTCTCTTTCCTTTTTCTTTTGACAGTTTAAAAAAAATATCCAATTTTGAAGCCAATTATAAACAGACCTAACAATATGGAAGATTTTAAAAAGAAAATAGGAACAGACATGAATGATAAAGAGATCGTATTCTCAAAATCAATAAAGGCCGGTAAACGTATATATTACCTGGACGTTAAAAAGAACCGCAAAGATGAAATGTTTCTTGCCATTACCGAAAGTAAGAAAGTTGTGATGGGCGAAGGAGATGACTCTCAAGTAAGCTTTGAAAAGCACAAAATTTTCTTGTATAAAGAGGATTTTGGTAAATTCATGGCCGGACTCGAACAAGCTATCAACTTCATCAATCAGAATCAAGAATATACAGAAGATTCCGAATCGGAGGAAAAAGTCGAACCTGAAAGTGAACCGGAGACTACAGTTTTGGATAGCGAAATCAAGATTGACATTGATTTTGAATAATTAAAGGCATCAATTCTTTGATATTTCAGAAAGAAAGTGTAATTTTGCACCGCTTTTTGCACATCGTGTGATAACCACATCGTGTGATGGTGAATTAAGCAAGCAAAATAACTTAATTTAGAGTAACACAAAAAATTTCAAGAAATGAGATCAATTGAAGTAAAAGGAACTGCAAGAACAATTGCAGAACGCTCTTCTGAACAGGCAAGAGCTTTGAAAGAAATTCGTAACAACGGTGGTGTACCTTGCGTACTTTACGGTGGTGAAGAAGTAGTTCACTTCACAGTGACCAACGAAGGACTTCGTAATTTGGTTTACACTCCGCATATTTATGTAGTTGATTTGGTTATTGATGGCAAAAAAGTAAATGCCATTCTGAAAGATATCCAATTCCACCCGGTAAAAGATACTATCCTGCACGTAGACTTCTATCAGATTGACGAAGCTAAACCTATTGTAATGGAAGTACCTGTACAGCTTGAAGGTCTTGCTGAAGGTGTGAAAGCCGGTGGTAAATTGGCATTGCAGATGCGTAAACTGAAAGTGAAAGCTTTGTATAATATCATTCCGGAGAAACTGACTATTAATGTATCTCACCTGGGTCTCGGTAAGACAGTAAAAGTTGGCGAACTAAGCTATGAAGGTTTAGAATTGCTGAATGCAAAAGAAGCTGTTGTATGTGCTGTTAAGTTGACTCGTGCAGCAAGAGGTGCAGCTGCTGCAGCCGGAAAATAATATCGGTTATCCCTTTAACAAAGATATCATTCAAACGCAGATTAATGCAGATTTTACGATCTGTGTTAATCTGCGTTCTTATTTAAAACAAACAGATTGAAAAGATATGAAATACTTAATTGTCGGGTTAGGCAATATTGGTCCGGAATATCATGAAACCCGCCATAATATAGGTTTTATGGTATTGGATGCTTTAGCTAGAGCAAACAACCTATCATTCACAGATGGTCGTTATGGCTTTACCACTACCCTATCTGTCAAAGGAAGACAAATGATCTTGTTAAAACCCTCGACATTCATGAATCTAAGCGGCAACGCCGTACGTTATTGGATGCAAAAAGAAAACATTCCATTAGAAAACGTATTAATCATTGTAGATGACTTAGCACTTCCCTTTGGTACCTTACGCCTGAAAAGCAAAGGCAGTGATGCCGGTCATAACGGATTAAAACACATCGCAACTATCTTGGGCACCCAAAACTATGCGCGCTTGAGATTTGGTATCGGTAATGATTTTCCAAGAGGCGGACAAATAGACTTTGTATTGGGGCATTTCACGGACGAAGACTGGAAAACAATGGATGAACGTTTGGAAACAGCCGGAGAAATCGCCAAAAGCTTCTGTTTGGCAGGTATCGACATCACGATGAATCAGTTCAACAAAAAATAATTATTCATTTTTCAATTCATAATCAAATGCCTGAAGCAAGAATAGATAAATGGATGTGGGCAGTCCGCATCTTCAAAACTCGCACAATCGCTGCAGAAGCCTGCAAGAAAGGACGAATCAGCATCAATGGGTCGTTTGTAAAAGCAGCTCGTATGATAAAACCCGGAGACGTAATCCAAGTGAAAAAACCTCCGATAACATATTCCTTTAAAGTCCTGCAAGCCATTGAAAAACGGGTGGGTGCAAAACTTGTATCTGAAATGATGGAAAATGTAACAACCCCTGATCAATACGAACTTCTAGAGATGAGTAAAATCAGCGGTTTTATTGATCGGGCACGAGGTACCGGACGTCCAACTAAAAAAGATCGCCGGAGCATTGAGGAATTTACCACTCCCGAATTTATGGATGACTTCGATTTTGATTTCGACTTCGAAGAAGATAATGAATAAAAAATCCCCGACAGCCGTCACGGACACCGGGGAGGTATAAATAAATGGACTTATTTATTTATAAAATTATCCACCCGGCCGATGGCCTATCAGCCGGATGGAGATAGAGGTCAAAACTTAAATCCGATCTTAAATGTCGGAGCGGCCAGCACACTGTAGTTGTGGCTGTCTGCCGACAGATCGCCAAGACCTGCTT
>OKVG01000349.1_pt1 | contig 40233 bp, 32 predicted proteins | sample 1606981 | NCBI WGS metagenome assembly OKVG01 (sample SAMN03281018, study PRJEB24777) | human gut metagenome | isolation source: fecal sample PR128 from 1 month old male Malay infant, vaginal delivered... | reverse complement strand
TCGTACTCCATGAGGGTGACCTGGTGTTCTCTGGTACGCCTTATCAAACATTTACTCATTTCTCAGAGGCAGAATTCCAGGAGCTTGGACTGGGTATTCCTCATGCACTCGCATGGGCACAACGCCTGTCCCACGCTACAGGAATCAACCTGGGAGAACCTTTAACCCTATCTGAACTGGTAGAAGCACTGGTAGATGTGGTGACGACCACCCCTAGCGCCACACAGCCCAACGACCTCACACAAGGAGGTCGCTATGGCGCTTAAGATTTCTGTGGGCCAGTACTATCACACAGATTCGCCCATCCACAGGCTTAATCCCAACGTTAAGTGTCTGGCGGCGCTTCTTTTGATGCTCACAACGTTTTTTATCCGCACGGCACCACAGCTTGCGCTGCTGGTAGTAGGTGCACTTTGCCTACTAGCTCTGGCAAAAATTCCCGTCAAACAAGTGCTTGTGTCAATCATCCCGCTTGCCTGGCTGCTCATCTTCCTCTCGCTCTTCAATTTGTTGCTTACGCGAGAAGGAACGGTGCTTGTTTCCTGGTCAATCTTTACTATCACCGATGTGGGAGCATGGAGCGCGTTTCTTTATCCTGTGCGCATTTTAGCTGCAATTTTGATGGGCGCACTGCTTCTTCTGACCACCACTCAGACTGATCTGGGCAACGCCTTTGAAGCAGCTTGCGCACCGCTCTCAAAAATTGGCCTTCCCGGTAAAGAAATTGCCATGATTTTCTCGCTTATGCTGCGCTTTATTCCAACGCTTGCAGGCGACGCCGTGTCTATTTCCGAGGCTCAAACCGCTCGTGCAGGAGACGTTGCTTCAGGTTCGCTGCCCAAAAGACTTCGCGCAACCTTCTCTATTGTGGTGGCACTTTTAGCAAGCTCGCTCAGGCACGCCAACAACCTTTCCAAGGCACTTGATGCTCGCCACTATGTAGCAGGGGCTTCTCGCACTCGTTGGCATCAACCAACCTTTGGTGCTCGCGAGGTAATTGCCTTGGGCATAACCGCCTGTTTTATCGCCCTTGTCTTTGCGCTGGCGTAAAACGTTCCGACGTAAACTTGCCGGCGCAAATTATGCTGGCGCAAATTGTGTTGGCGTAAAACTTTTAACTAAATAATTTGTATTTTTAACGCTCTGTTACAACCCATTTTTCTTTTCTCGACAACCGCCAATTTGACCACCTAAGTAACGTACAATAAAGCCAGTAAAAGCGTTCAAGGCTTGCATTGAAAGGTGGCCCCATGGTCCTGCGCGTCTACGTCCAAAGAAAATCTGGTTTCGAGGGCGAGGCAAAAGCCCTGCTCAAAGAAGTGAAAGACCTTCTTGGTATTACCGATTTACAACGCATTGACCTGCTTAATCGCTATGATGTTGAGGGAATTTCAGAGGAACTCTTTGAGTCCTGTATCCCCACCGTTTTTTCAGAGCCACAGTCCGATCTTGCCAGCCGTACCATGCCAGAGTTTTCTTCTGAAGGTGCGGCTGTTCATACGTTTGCTGTCGAGTTTTTGCCTGGCCAGTTTGACCAGCGCGCAGACTCTGCAGCTGAGTGTGTGCAGCTCATCAGCCAGGGAGAGCGTCCACTTGTGCGCTCTGCTCGCCTTTACGTGCTAACCGGAAATCTCACAGAGGCAGACGTTGCTGCCATCAAGAACTACCTGATCAACCCCGTTGAGGCTCGCGAGGCTTCCCTTGAGCTGCCCGAGACCCTCAAGATTTCCATTCCAGAGCCTGCCGACGTAGAGGTTCTTAAGGGCTTTAACGCCCTTGACCAGGACGGCCTCAAGGAGTTCATTGCTTCTCACGGCCTTGCTATGGACCTGGCTGACCTCACCTTCTGCCAGCAGTACTTCACCACAGAGCAGCGCGATCCTACCATCACCGAGATTCGCGTCATTGATACCTACTGGTCAGATCACTGCCGCCACACCACCTTTAATACCGGAATTACCGGCGTGCAGATTGATGATGACCTGGTAAAGGCTGCGTTTGAGAAGTACCTCTCCATGCGTAAAGAGCTTGGACGAGAAGATCGTGCCGTCTCTCTTTGGGACATGGCCACTATTGGTGCAAAGTACCTTCGCGAGAAGGGCGTCCTCACCAATCTTGATGAGTCTGAAGAAATCAACGCCTGTACCGTAAAAGTAAAGGTGGACGTTGACGGCAAAGACGAAGACTGGCTCTTCCTCTTCAAGAACGAGACCCACAACCACCCAACCGAGATTGAGCCTTTTGGTGGCGCAGCTACCTGCATCGGCGGTGCTATCCGCGACCCTCTTTCTGGCCGCAGCTACGTCTACCAGGCAATGCGCGTCACTGGCGCCGCAGATCCAACCGTTCCTGTTTCTCAGGCACTTCCTGGAAAGCTTCCCCAGCGCACCATTGTTCGCACGGCAGCTGCAGGTTATTCCAGCTACGGTAACCAGATTGGCCTTGCTACCGGCCAGGTTTCTGAGCTCTATCACCCAGGCTACGTGGCAAAGCGCATGGAGATTGGTGCCGTTGTAGGCGCAACTCCTCAAAGCCACGTCCGCCGCGAGCGTCCAGAAGATGGCGATATCATCGTTCTTCTCGGCGGCCGCACTGGTCGCGACGGCATTGGTGGCGCAACCGGCTCTTCAAAGGCACACGATGCTGGCTCCATTGAGCGCGACGGTGCCGAGGTCCAGAAGGGCAACGCCCCTGTTGAGCGCAAGCTTCAGCGCCTCTTCCGCCGTGAAGACGCTTGCAAGCTCATTAAGCGCTGCAACGACTTTGGTGCCGGCGGCGTTTCTGTTGCTATTGGCGAGCTTGCCGACGGCCTTGACGTCAACCTGGATGCTGTTCCTAAGAAGTATGACGGCCTTGATGGCACTGAGCTGGCAATATCCGAGTCTCAGGAGCGCATGGCCGTTGCGCTTGAGGCAACAGACGTCGATCAGTTCTGCGCATACGCCCGCGAAGAAAACCTTGAGGCAACCATTGTGGCAACAGTCACCGAGGACCCTCGCCTGGTCATGCGTTGGCGCGGTCAGAAGATTGTCAACATCAGCCGCGCATTTCTCGCCTCAAACGGCGCTCCTAAATCAATTACCGTGCGCCTGGCCAAGCCTCTTGCTTACCAGCGCACCTGGGCAGGCACAACTCTTAGCGAGAAACTCCACTCGCTGGTACGCGATCTAAACGTTGCCTCTAACAAGGGCCTCTCCGAGCGTTTTGACTCTACCATTGGCGCAGGTACCGTCCTTATGCCATTCGGTGGCGCTCGTCAGCTGACCCCAGCCCTCTCTATGGTGGCTAAGCTTCCTGTTATGGGCCAGACCAATACGGTTTCGGGCATGGCTTGGGGCTTTAACCCCTACCTCATGGAAGCCGACCAGTTCCGCGGCGCCTACCTCTCTGTTGTTGAGTCCGTTTCCAAGCTGGTTGCTACCGGCTTTAAGTACCAGGACCTCTACCTCACCTTCCAGGAGTACTTCGAGAAGCTTGGCCAGAATCCAAACCGTTGGGGCAAGCCAGCCGCGGCCCTTCTCGGCGCACTGATGGCACAGGTCAACCTTGGTCTTGCAGCCGTTGGCGGCAAGGACTCCATGTCCGGCACTTTTGAGGACCTGGACGTTCCACCAACGCTGGTTTCGTTTGCAACCGGCCTTACCAAGGTGGACAAGATTGTCTCTAATGAGTTCAAGGGCGCAGGTCACAGGCTTATCTCCATTGTTCCATCCTACGATGAGAGCGGCCTTCTTCCCGACAACGAGTCTCTGCTCACCGCATACAAGCTGGTCAGCACCCTTGTTCAGTCCAAGAGCGCCCTCGCCATCACCACACCAGGTTACGGCGGCGTGGCCGAGGCTCTCTTCAAGAGCTGCCTGGGCAACAAGCTGGGCGTTGAGCTGGTCCCAGAGATTTCTGCTGATGCGCTCTTCTCGCCAACTTACGGCGCCTTCATCGTTGAGCTAGCAGACGGCGTATCCGTTGACGACGTCGACGGCGTGTGCGTGGCTCCTCTGGGCGTCACCACGTCCGAGTACGTCTTGAGCGCATGTGGCGAGAAGATCGACCTCTCCGAGCTCCAGGAAGCATGGGAGCGCCCACTTGAGGAGGTCTTCCCGTACCGCGGAGGCTCCGACGAGGCTGTGGAGAAAATCAGCTTCGACGGTTCATCCACACGACACTCCTATGCTGGTCCAGCCCTTATCGCACCTGCTCGCCCACGCGTCATCATCCCCGTATTCCCTGGCAACAACTGCGAGTACGACGTTGCGCGTGCTTTTGAGCGTGCAGGCGCTGACCCAACCACGCTGGTCATTAACAACCTGACACCTCAGGACATTGTTGAGTCCGCAAATGCACTGGCAGATTCCATCAAGAAGAGTCAGATTGTCATGATTCCAGGCGGCTTCTCCGGTGGAGACGAGCCCGACGGATCTGCTAAGTTTATCTGCGCACTCTTCCGCGCACCTCAGGTTACCGAGGCTGTCCGCGAGCTTCTGCAGCAGCGCGATGGCCTTATGCTGGGCATCTGCAACGGCTTCCAGGCGCTCATCAAGCTGGGCCTTGTTCCTTACGGCGATATCCGCCCTATGGACGACACCTGCCCAACGCTGACGTTCAACACCATCGGCCGCCATCAGAGCCAGCTTGTTCGCACCAGCGTTGCCTCTACGATGTCCCCATGGCTCTCCAAGTGCACACTTGGCGACATCCACACCATTGCTATCAGCCACGGAGAAGGCCGCTTTGTTACCTCCGACGAGCTGCTTGAGACACTCAAGGCAAACGGCCAGATTGCAACGCAGTACGTTGACGCAACAGGCGCTCCAAGCATGGACTTCTCCGTTAACCCTAACGGCTCCGTCCTGGCTATCGAGGGCATTACCAGCCCCGATGGTCGTGTCCTGGGCAAGATGGGTCACACGGAGCGCTCCGGCGCGGGCCTCTACAAGAACATCCCCGAGCTCACTGTCGGCGACCAGTTCCAGCCTCTCATCGAGAGTGGCGTCGAGTACTTCAAGTAAGGCGCGAGTGCGACCACGGCAACGCCGCGCGGGAGCGACAACCTCACAGGTCAGCGACGCGTTCGGGTCGCAAAGCGATTTCAACCCGGTATCCATTTCGCGTGGATACCGGGTTTCTTGTGCGGAAACGCTGGGAGTGGACGGGTTTCTCGCCATGCGGGCGGTGCGAGCCGGGATGAGCTCGGGACGAACTTGGAATGCGTCTGGAACGAGCCTGATTTTCTCGCCAAGTCTGAACGATTTGCCTGAAAAGCGCGCCAAGTCTGAGCTATTTGCCGGTTTTTCTCACCATGTCTGAGCTGTTTTACTCAGACATGATGCAGTTTTCAGGCTCGCAAATTTGGAGACAGCTACCCCGTTAGAACGCGCCTGATTTCTTTAAAGAATCTGTAACTTCTGCCTAAGAATGTAAAAGAATCTGTGGATTTGCCTGATTTTGTTAAAGAATCGGTGCCTCAAATACAGAATCTTTGCACTTTTTAGGCGCACCTGGCAAGAAAGGCGCGCAATGGCAGAAGGGCCCGCCTGCCGAGAAACCCGCGCGCTCCCCGCGCGCCCGCAGCAGCACCTGGCGAGAAACCCGTGCGCTCGCAACGCACAACGTTTCGCGGAAAAGCCGTATACTTATGACTATATAAGTCCACGAAAGGATTGATATGTCTGACGCTCTAATCCCACAAAATTCCTGCGTACTTGTTACCGGCGGCGCGGGCTTTATTGGCAGCCATACCGTTGTTGAGCTGCTCAATTCCGGCTACGAGGCTGTTATTGTTGACGATCTCTCCAACGCTTCGGCAAAAGTTGTCGACCGCATCAAAACCATTGTGGGAGAAGAAAACGCCAAGCGCCTTTCGTTCTACGAGGCAGACGTCAACGACAAAGATGCGCTGAACCACATCTTTGACGAGCACGCCATTAACTTTGTCATCCATTTTGCCGGCTTCAAGGCTGTCGGCGAGTCCGTTACCAAGCCTATCGAGTACTACACGAACAACCTGGGCAACACCCTCACCCTTCTTGATGTCATGAGAAACCATGGCTGCAAGTCAATTATTTTCTCGAGCTCTGCCACTGTTTACGGAGACCCAGATAGCCTCCCTCTGACCGAGCAAAGCCCCAAGAAGAACGCAACCAACCCTTACGGTTGGACCAAGTGGATGATTGAGCAGATTCTCACCGACGTCCACACCGCAGATCCAGAATGGAACGTTGTCCTGCTCAGATACTTCAATCCTATTGGCGCTCACCAGTCCGGCCTCATCGGAGAAGATCCTGCAGGTATTCCAAACAACCTGGTTCCTTATGTGGCTCAGGTTGCCGTAGGCAAGCGCGAGGCTGTTCACGTCTTTGGTGACGACTACAACACCCCAGATGGCACGGGCGTTCGCGACTACATCCACGTCTGCGACCTTGGCTCCGGCCACGTAGCTGCACTTAAATGGATGGCCGGTCGCACGGGCGTTGAAATCTTCAACCTGGGCACTGGCACCGGTAGCTCGGTACTTGACGTTATCAAGGCTTTCTCAAAGGCTTGTGGCAAAGAGATTCCTTACGTTATTGAGCCTCGTCGCGCAGGTGACGTTGCAACCAACTACGCTGACTGCCAGAAAGCTGCTGACATGCTTGGCTGGAAGGCTCAGTACAACCTTGCCGACATGTGCCGCGATTCCTGGAAGTGGCAGTCGATGAATCCAGACGGTTATCGCGGCTAGGACTTCCGTGAACTTCACCGACTACCTCACACAAAAGCTCCCCGCCGTCGAGGCAGAGATCATGCGCGGACTCCCCACGGCCACGCTCGCAGCAGCGGCGACGCTCCCGGCGGGCGCGACACTCCCGGCGGGCGCGACGCTCGCGGCAACGGCCACGGCCTCGCCCGCGACAGCGTCCTCGGAGCGCACTCGCGCGGACCTGAACACCTACCTCTACCAGCCACTCGCTCACTTCAGCGCGGGCGGCGGCAAGCGCGTGCGTCCGGTCCTCTGCTGCCTGGGTGCCGAGGCTGTTGGAGGCTCGGCCGAAGCCGCTCTGCCCGTAGCCTGCGCCATCGAGGACTTCCAATCGGCGGCCCTTATCCACGACGACATCGCAGACAAATCAGAGCTGCGCCGTGGCGAGAAGTGCCTCTACAAGACACTCGGTACCGGACTTGCCATCAACGTTGGTGATTCTGCGCTGGTCAATGTTGTCAGACGCGTTACCGTGGCCGACCACCTCTCTGACCAGCTAAAAATTCGCGTTATCGACGCCCTTCTCGCCATGCAGGAGCACACCCTTGAGGGTCAGGCGCTCGACCTTGGTTGGGCTCAAAACGAGCGCTGGGATATTACCTCTGAGCAGTATCTTTTTATGGCGCTCTCCAAAACCGCCTATTACTCTGCCGCATATCCCCTGGTGCTAGGCGCGCTCATCGGTGGTGCTAACCAGAAGACGCTCGATGCACTCAAAGAGTTTGGCCTCAAGGTAGGACTTGCCTTCCAGCTGCAAGACGATCTTCTTAACCTGGTCGGAAACGCCCAGGTACAGGGTAAAGATTTTAGGTCAGACATCACTGAGGGTAAGCGCACGCTTGCGGTGGTCTACGCACTTGAGCATCTTGTCCCAGCAGAAAAGACAGAGCTTGTCTCCATACTTTCTGCGCATACAGGCGATACTTTGAAGCTTCAGCGCGCTGTGGAGCTTATGGAAAGCGCTAATGCGATAAAATTTGTCCGCACGCACGCTCTTGCCTTAGTTGATGAGGCAAAACACGTGCTTGAAAACGTGATACTTACTGAAGACGCTCGCGACACACTTTTGTCTATGGCAGACTTCTTTGTGAACCGAGAAAGGTAATTATGGATCCAATTACTCCTGGTAGCACTGGTGCTGCCGTTGAAGACATTCAGGAACGCCTCGTAAAGCTTGGCTACACCATCGAAGACGATGAGCGCCAGAGCCACACGTTTGGCAAGTCAACTGCACGCGCGGTTGCACGCTTTAGGCTTGACCATGACCTTTCTCTTGGAGAAGAAGTAGATGCCTCTACCTGGGCAATCATGGTCGATGAGGGCTATGAGCTAGGAGACAGAACCCTCTATCTGCGTCTTCCTAACTTCCACGGCAATGATGTGCGTCAGCTGCAAGAGCGCCTCAACATCTTGGGTTTCTCGTGCGGAAAAGTTGATGGCCATTACGGTGTTCACACCGAAGCGGCCGTTAAGCTCTTCCAGGAGAGCGTCGGCGAACTTGCTGATGGCATGGCATTCCAGGACACCCTCGATGCTATTGAGCGCTTGCGTCACGTTTGGTCCGGTAAGCAGGCAAAAGGTCCTCATCCACAGGGCCCTATGGGCTTTGCGCGTGCTGCCAACGTTCTTGAGACCACCTGCATTGCCATTACGGGAGAAGATCCTATCTCTAGAAACGTAGCTGCCCGCGTCTATAACCTTTCTAAGGCAACTACCGAGGCAAGCGGCATGACCATGATTGATCGCGCCGATTCCCCTACTGATGCAGCTACCATTTTGGTTCTTACCACAGCCTATGCCCCAAGCATGCCCGCGCGCGGACAGGTAGGTATTGGCTCTGTTTCTATGGAAGAAAATGAATCGTTGCCAGCAAGACTTCGCACTGCTATTGAATCTGCTGATGCAACAGGTTCCCCTATCAAGATTGTGCTGCCAGAAGGAACAAACGTTGACGGTTCATTTACTACCGCAGACGCACAGACTTTGGCAGTTCTTGTTCTTGATGCAATTTGTGGAGCATTTGCTTCGCTAAGCTGATACACTTAATAGAGTTGCGGACAAAACCAACGTAGTGATTACATTGGGGTATCGTCCAACGGTTAGGACACGGGTTTTTGGTGCCTGGAATGTGGGTTCGAATCCTACTACCCCAGCCATTTTTTACGCAACTTTTGTGTAGGGACGCACTCGTATCGAGTAATACGAAGTACTTTGGAGGCTTACGTATGCCACTTACTGCGATTGTCCTCGCTGCAGGCGAGGGAACGCGCATGAAGTCCCACCACCCTAAGATTGTGCACAAATTACTAGATAAACCCCTTGTTTGGTGGAGTGTCAACGCTGCAATTACTGCTGGCGCTGACCGCATCATTGTGGTTGTTGGTAACCACGCTGACGAGGTTAAATCTGCACTTTCTTGCTTCCCTAACCTTGAGTATGTTGCCCAGACCGAGCGTCTTGGCACCGGCCATGCCGTCAAGGTTGTAAAGGATGCTCTTGGTGGCTTCAAGGGACCCGTTGTTGTTATCAACGGTGACGCATCTCTGTTGCGCGCACAGTCTATTCTGGACCTTGTTGCAGAAACTAAAGCTCATCACAACGCATGTACGGTACTTACGATGACGCCACCAGACCCAACCGGATATGGTCGCGTCATTTCTTCTAACGGCCAGGTAACTGCCATTGTTGAGCACAAAGACGCTACACCAGAGCAGCGCGAGCAAGAGCGTGAATGCAACGTTGGCGTGTACTGCTTCTGTGGCGGAAGACTGACCGCAAACATCGATCTTCTCGGCAATGACAACGTGCAAGGCGAGTACTACATCACCGACATGGTGGGTCTTTACGTCAGCCAGGGCGAGCCTGTTGCTGCCGTCCACGTTGACGACTACAAAGAGGCGCTGGGCGTCAATTCCCGCTCCGAGCTTGCCGTTGCCACCCGCATCATGCAGGAGCGCATCAACGAGCACTGGATGAGCCAGGGCGTCACCATGCTGGACCCAACCTCCGTTTGGATTGGCCCCGAGGTCACGCTTGGCATGGACACCGAGATTCTCCCGCAGACTATGCTCTACGGCAAGACCTCAATTGGCGAGAATTGCGTGGTAGGCCCAAACACTCGTCTAACCGATACGGTTGTTGGCAACGACGCTGTTGTTGATGAGACTGTTGCTATCAACGCACAGGTAGACGACTTTGCCACCTGCGGTCCTCGCGCGTACCTGCGCCCAGGCACACACCTCATGCCTCACGCCAAGGCAGGCACCCACGTTGAAATCAAAAATTCAACTATCGGCGAGGGCTCCAAGGTTCCTCACCTCTCCTACATTGGTGATACAACCATGGGCTCTGGCGTCAACATTGGCGCAGGTTCAATTACGTGCAATTACGACGGTTACCACAAGTTCAAGACCCACATTGGCAACAACGTCTTTGTTGGATCCGATACCATGATGGTGGCACCCGTCTCAATTGGTGATGGCGCACTTGTGGGGGCAAGTTCGTGTATCACAAAGGATGTACCAGCAGATGCGCTTGCACTCGAGCGCTCTGAGCAGAAAATTGTTGAGGGATACGCCGCCCAGAGGCGTCACAAGCTTGAGAAAGAGGACTAGATGTTCGAGAACCTGAGTGAACCACTGTTAGTTGCTAGAAATATCAAGCTCTACACCGGTACAGGTAACCCTGAACTGGCTCGTAAGGTTGCAGACATTCTTCACCTAGAGCTACAAGGTCTTCTCCTCGAGAAGTTTGCTAACGGAGAAATTTACGCTCGCTTTGACGAGTCTGTCCGCGGCGACGAGGTCTTCTTCATTCAGTCTTTGGCAGGCGTCAACGTCAACGACCTGGTTATGGAAACGCTGATTGTTGCTGACGCTGCAAAGCGCGCATCTGCTAACAGCTTTACTGTGGTTATCCCTCACTACGCATACGCTCGCCAGGACCGCAAAGCCGCTGCTCGCGAGCCTATTACCGCTCGTCTGATGGCAAACCTGCTTGAGAACGCTGGCGTTGACCGCGTTATCACGCTTGACCTGCACCAGGGTCAGATTCAGGGTTTCTTTGACATCCCCGTTTCTCACCTGACTGCTCTCTACCTTCTAGGCGATTACTTTAAGAGCAAGCCATTTGACTGGGAGAATACCGTTGTTGTCTCCCCTGATATGGGTCGCGCAAAGGCAGCTAAGAAGCTTTCCGACTACCTGGACTGCGGCCTTGCTATTGCACATAAGAGCCGTCCTCGCCACAACGAGAGTGCTGTTATGGGCATCATCGGCGACATCAAGGGCAAGACCTGTATTGTTAACGACGACATGATTGATACCGCAGGTACCCTCTGTGCTTCCGTTGTTAAGCTGAAGGAAATGGGTGCGGGCGACATCTACGTCTGCGCTACCCACGGCGTCTTCTCTGGTCCTGCAATCGAGCGCCTCAACAACGCTCCTATCGAGGAGTGCGTGGTTACTGACGCAATTCCTTGTGCAGCAGCAAACAAGGAAGGCTCCAAGATCAAGACGATTACCATTGCAAACGAGATTGCCGAGGCAATTTACGCTGTCTACACCGACCGTCCTGTCTCCGACATCTTCGGCGGTGACTTCAACCTGTAACGCCGCAGGTCAACGGCGCATTCGGGTCGCAAGGCGATTTCTACCCGGTATCCATTTCGTGTGGATGCCGGGTTTCTTGTGCGGAAATGCTGGGAGTGGACGGGGTTTCTCGCCAGGTGGGCGATGCGAGCCTGGCGCGATCAGCGCGCGCCTGCTGCGAGCCTGGGCGCGATCAGCGCACGCCTGATGCGAGCCTGATTTTCTCGCCAAGTCTGAACAATTTGCCTGAAAAGCGCACCAAGTCTGAGCTATTTGCCGGTTTTTCTCACCATGTCTGAGTAAATTTACTCAGACATGGTGCAGTTTTCAGGCTCAAAAATTCTGAGCAGACGGTCTATCTTGCACGTGCCTGATTTCTTTAAAGAATCTGTAACTTCTGCCTAAAAATGTAAAAGAATCTGTGGATTTGCCTGATTTTGTTAAAGAATCGGTGTCGCAAATACAGATTCTTTGCACTTTTCAGGCGCACCCAGCAAAAGGCGGGCGCGTTTGGCGAGAAACCCGTGCGCTCGTAACCTATCGTCAGCGGTGCACATCCTAGCAGGTCGTTCCACTTTCGGAGTCCGCGAGGTCAACGTCGGTTGCAAGCGCCGCTTCCAGCGCAACCTGCAGACCGCGAGTCATCATCTCCAGCGACATGCTTGGAACCTGGCGGATCTTCTCGCCCGCAGTACCCTTCTCGCCCGCGGCGTTCTTCTCGACGACCTGCTCTGTTGCAAACGGTACGTGCAAAAACGTTCCGCGAGTCTCCGGGAATCGCGTGGCCAGGGCGTGAAGGACCTGGTACATGACGTCGTTGCACACGTACGTGCCTGCGGTATACGAGACCGCCGCAGGAATTTCAGCCTGTTTCATGGCGGCGACCATGGCGTTTACCGGCAGCGTTGCAAAATACGCGTCGGGAGCACCGTCGATAATGCGCTGCGAGAGCGGCTGCTTGCCCGCGTTGTCGGGAATGCGCGCATGCGCCCAGTTGATGCCCACGAATTCTGGCGTAATCTTACTTCTTCCGCCCGCTTGGCCGACGCAAAGCACAATCTCAGGGCGTTCCCCTTCAAGCGCGTCGATAACTTTCTGAGCACCAACGCCAAACTCGACAGGTACGTGCAGCTTTATCACCTGAGCTCCGCTAATGGTCTCGGGCAGTGCCTTCACAGCCTCCCAAGCTGGATTGATCTTCTCGCCATCGAAAGGCTCAAATCCGGTAACCAGAATCTTCTTCATCTTGCCTCCGCACCTCTGTCGGTCGTTGCGCGTCACGGTCGCCGCGGTCCACCGCGCGCTCAGTTCACGCTGGTCGAACCTATCATTTTCCCTTACCATCATAAACGTACACATCTCAAACAGAAGGAGATTCGATGCACGGTAACAAAATTGTGCTCGTGGCGGGCCTGGGAAATCCTGGCGAGAAATACGCTCGTACCAGGCACAATGCCGGTTTTGCCGTCGTCGATGCCCTTGCTGAGCGCCACAATGTCTCGTACTGGAAAAGTGAGGCAGGCTGCCAAGTCGCAGAGATCACTCTTCCCGCAGCTCCTGGCGCCGCGTCTGGCGAGAAACGCCGTGTACTCCTGGCCAAACCTCAGGACTTCATGAACACCAGCGGCGGTCCCCTCTCTAAACTTGCTCGTGCGCACCACCTTCAACCTGCGCAAATCCTGGTCGTTCACGACGAGGTTGACCTTGCAGAGGGACAGCTCAACTTCAAAGAAGGCGGCGGGCTCAACTCGCATAATGGCCTACGTTCCATCGCCGACAAGCTCCAGACCAGGGATTTTATGCGCCTGCAGTTTGGCATCGGTCGTCCTCCTGGAAAGATGCCGGTGGCAGACTACGTTCTGCGTGAGCTCAAGGGAAACAACCTGGAAGACTTCCTGGTCACCGCCCAGACCGCAGCCGATCAGGTGGAGCAACTCCTCCGCAGCTAGCGGTCGCGCGTCGCTACTGCACGCCCTCTCGGCGCCGCACCCGCACGTCCGCGCAGCCCCGCCGGGCTTCTCGCCCTCTGCAGCTAGCTGGCAAAACATTCTTCGAAATATTTATGCTCATTCATGAATTACTCATGCCTTGAATCATGCGCAAATAGTACAATAGATATGTTGTTTGCGAATACGGGGTTACCCAGACCTCGTATGCGTGAGATACATGCGTCACCTGCTACTGTCTTCTCGCCAGAAGGCACGCTGTTGTGCGGCGCGTCAACTCACTCGCAGTTTTATTGTGTTAGGAGAGGAGTACCGCTGAATGTATAAGATCCTCGAAAAGACTCAGTTCTCCGAGAAGGTCTTCAAGTTCCGCATCGAGGCACCACAGATGGCCAAGCATGCACATGCTGGTCAGTTCCTGATGGTCCGCGCAAATGAGTGTGGCGAGCGCGTTCCATTTACCTTTGCGGATTGGAATCCTGAGGAGGGTTGGGTCGAGTTTATCTTCATGGTAATCGGCAAAACCACCAAGATGCTTTCTACCTACGAGGCTGGCGATTTCCTGCAGGACGTAACTGGTCCTTTGGGTGAGCCTACCGAGATGGGTGAGGGCAAATGGGCAGTTATCGGCGGCGGCGTTGGACTGGCTATCGCCTTCCCTGTTGCCCGTCAGCTTGTAGCAGCTGGCCGCGAGGTCCACGCTATTATGGGCGCTCGTACCAAAGAGCTGCTGCTGCTTGAGGATCAGTTCCGTTCCATTCTGGACGACGATCACATCCACATCACCACAGATGACGGTTCTCTTGGCGAGAAGGGCGTTGTAACTGCACCTCTCGAGCGTCTTCTGCAGGACAAGCAGGTCGACCGCGTATTCTGCGTTGGCCCAGTTCCTATGATGAAGTTCTCCACTCTCACTGCCGAGAAGTACGACACACCTATCATCGCTTCCCTGAACCCAATCATGGTCGACGGCACTGGTATGTGCGGTTGCTGCCGTGTTGAGGTTGGCGGCGAGACCAAGTTTGCTTGTGTTGACGGTCCTGACTTTGACGCAACCAAGGTTGACTGGAACGACCTTCGCGCACGTCAGGCAGCCTACCTCACCGAGGAAGGCCAGTCCATCAAGGCTTACGAGGAGACGAGGTGCGCATGCCACAAGTAAACGGTCGCTACATTCCAAACGTCAAGGCACCTCGTACAGCTGACAACGAAGAGCCAGCTGCAGAGCGCGCACAAGACTTCCGCCCTGTCGACAAGGGTTTCACTAAAGAGATGGCAATTGCAGAGGCAAACCGCTGCCTGGATTGTAAGAATCCACTGTGCGTTCAGGGCTGCCCTGTAAACATCAACATTCCTCGCTTCATCGAGGCTATCCGTGCAGAGGAGTTTGGTCGCGGTCTTGACATCATCCGCGAGTCCTCCATGCTTCCTGCAGTTTGTGGTCGTGTTTGCCCACAGGAGAACCAGTGCGAGGGCGTCTGCATCATGGGTAAGCGCAGCGAACCAGTTGCTATTGGTCAGCTTGAGCGCTTCCTTGGCGACCAGCCTGAGCTTGCTTCTAAGCCAGCTATCGCTCCAAAGAACGGCAAGAAGGTTGCAGTTGTAGGCTCCGGTCCTTCCGGTATTGCTTGCGCTGGCGAGCTTGCTCGTAACGGCTTTGACGTTACCGTCTTTGAGGCATTCTTCACTGGCGGCGGCGTTCTTGTCTACGGTATTCCTGAGTTCCGTCTTCCAAAGGCTGTTGTTAAGCGCGAGATTGACGGCCTTCAGGAGCTGGGCGTTAAGTTTGAGTTCAACTCTGTTGTCGGTCGTATCACCGATGCAGAAGAGCTCTTTGAGCAGGGCTTTGACGCAATCTATATTGCAACTGGCGCTGGCCTTCCAAAGCTTCTCAACATCCCTGGTGAGAACCTGCCAAACGTCTTCTTTGCAAACGAGTACCTCACCCGCGTTAACCTCATGAAGGCTAACAAGTTCCCTGAGTACGACACCCCAACCAAGCACGGCAAGAACGTCGTTGTCTTTGGTGGCGGCAACGTTGCTATGGACGCTGTCCGTACTGCTAAGCGTCTTGGCGCTGAGCGTGCAATCATTGCTTACCGTCGTACCGAGGAAGAGATGCCTGCTCGTCGTGCAGAGCTGCACCACGCAAAGGCTGAGGGCGTTGAGGTTCTTCCTCTCGTCTCCCCTCTTGAGTTTGTCGCTGGCGAGGACGGCGCAGTTTGCGCAGTTCGCGTCCAGAAGATGGAGCTCGGCGAGCCTGACGCTGATGGACGTCGTCGTCCAGTACCTATCGAGGGTGCTATCGAGGACATTCCTTGCGACGTTGCAATTTCTGCAATCGGCACTAACGCTAACCCATTCGCAAAGATGATCGGCGACATCAAGCTCAACAAGTGGGGCTACATTGAGGCTGACGAAGAGGGCCGTACTTCCGATCCTCGCATCTGGGCTGGTGGCGACATCGTAACTGGTGCTGCAACCGTCATTCTTGCAATGGGCGCTGGTAAGGTAGCAGCCGCTTCCATCACCAAGCACCTCGGCTAATCCGGCTTCGACTGCGTAGCCGCAGCTCACAGAGCTGGCCAACACGGCTTCGGCTCACAGAACGAGCTAACATGCAACAAACAAAGGCCTGGTACCACACGGTACCAGGCCTTTTTCATGCCGAGAAGTGCCGCAAGTCCCACGCGAGCGCACGGGTTTCTCGCCAGATGCACCGTAACGGCATGCGCGCCTGAAAAGTGCAAAGATTCTGTATTTGAGGCACAGATTCTTTTACAAAATCAGGCAAATCCACAGATTCTTTTATGTATTTAGGCAAAAGTTACAGATTCTTTGAAGAAATCAGGCGCGTGAATACAGACTGTGCAGATATAGTTTTTGAGCCTGAAAACTGCATCATGTCTGAGTAAAACAGCTCAGACATGGTAAGAAAAACCGGCAAATTGTTCAGACTTGGCGCGCTTTTCAGGCAAATCGTTCAGACTTGGCGAGAAAATCAGGCGCGCAGCAGGCTCACTCCGGGCTCGCACCGCCCACCTGGCGAGAACCTCGTCCACTAGCAGCGCTTTCGCACAAGAAACCCGGTATCCACACGAAATGGATACCGGGTCAAAATCGCTCTCAACCTACGCTCGCACGCGGCGCTGACCTGCGGCGTTGCCGTCGTTACGCCCACACGCGCCACTGACCTGCGGCGTTGCCGTTGTATCTCTCGCACGTGGCTACGAGAGCAGAAACTCCCTGACGCGAGCGGCAATACCTTCAGCGTCCAGGCCAAAGTGCGAAAGCAGCACGTCGCCAGGAGCGGAGGTGCCAAAAGTGCGCATGCCAGCAAAGCGCATGGGCGTGGGCAGCTGCTCAGCCAGAAGCTCGGCAACTGCAGCTCCAAGGCCTGTTGCCACGTTGTGCTCCTCAACGTATTGAGCTCCTACTATTGTTTTATCTCTACAAACCCGCTTGGAGTCATTTCAAATACGGCATCATACTTTGATTGTTGTGCAACATTGAGATGATGAGTTACCTCAATCATGGTAACTCCGCTTAGACTAAGCAGGTTATTCTCGACCTCAGTAGCCATGCGTGTGTCCAATGCAGACGTAGCTTCATCAACAAGCAGTAACTTCTTTCCATACAGTAAGGCTCGCGCAATAGCAATCCTCTGTCTTTCACCTCCGGAGAAGCGCTTTCCGTTCTCTTCCACTGGAGTGTCAAGTCCTTTTGGAAGAGCTGCAACTACCTCTGAGAGACCAGACTTTTTAATAACTTCACCGATTTGCTCACTCGAATACGAACTTCCCAGCGTAATGTTATTTTTTAGCGTATCGTCAAACAAATACACATTTTGGTGAATCATTGCCGAATCACATAAAATATCTTTTGAACCGTCAATCAGAATATCTCCACTCTGAGGTTTTATCTGGCCTGAAATCAGTTTTAAAAGCGTGCTCTTTCCACTCCCGCTTTTTCCGATAATCGCATACTTCCTCCCAGCCTTAAAGCACGCAGATATTTTAGACACTCCGGAAATTGAATCAGGATACTTATAGGTAACATTTTTTAACTCAATTTCATGCTCTACATCATAGTGCCGTTCCTTATTGTCAAACGGAGTTTCTTCATCGTCGCGTATAACCGCCTTCAAAACCGGATAGGCCGCTTTAACTTTGCCAAGCAATGAAGCAAATGTTGAAGCGGGCGCAATTACCTGACCGGACAGCTGGGTCACAGCCACAACGCTACCAAGAGAAACAAATCCTTGCACTGCGAAGATACCCGTTATACCCATAATAATGAATTGAGATGAAACTGAAATTGCTGTAACAAACCCAGATATAAGAGATGTAACTTCAGATAAATGTGCCTTCTTACCTTCCAACTGCTGCGCAACCAGTAAGTGACGATTTGTAAAGTTGTTTTCTTTATGAAATGACCTGATGACATCAAATCCAAGCGATATGTCACGAATCTGTCCGTTATACGAAACCGTATTTTTTACGATCTCTTCTTGGCAATGAGTAAGTTGTTTTGTAAATACTCCGGGAATGATTGTTGGAATTGCCATCACAAGTATCGAAATCACTGCCACTATTGGATTAATATACAAAAGCAAGAGGCTCGCAATAGTAATTTCGCAGCACGAAGCAAATGCATCAAGCAGCCCGCCAAGCCAATCTTTTTCAATAGTATCCATATTCTGACTTAAAAGAGAAAAAAACTCAGCACTGTTTTCATTCATATTTACAGCATCTTTTCTCCGCAAATAAGCCTTAACGGCAGAATTTCTCATCTTAATTACGGTGTCGCGAACCAGGCGGGCGCGCACATATCCCTGTAGTATAAGAAGGATACCGGTTGCTATAGCATATATACAGCACAAGCCTATAAATGTAAGTAACCGAGCAATATCTCCTAAAATAATGACTTCAGAAACCGTATTGAGAAGTGAGCTCAGTAAAAGAGCCACGCCGGCAACGACACAAGAACTTACAATTTGTACTAGTACAAAAATAATCACGTTTCGTTTGCCGGCATTCTTTAAAAGATGCTTTATATTTTTCATTCCATTCCAATCGCAGAAAATCATCTAAATGACCATCACAAAATGATAGATACCTCTTTTAATAAATCTAAAAGAAGTATCTATCCCGCACTTTTAGTGCTTAACTACAATAACAATGATGGTCATATGTATCGCCTCTCCCTCTCTTTGATGAATACATCATCTCGAAAGAAGAGGAGGCTATCCATAACATCTCGTGACAATTCTTGTATTACCTCAAATGTTAAGTATCCATGCAAAGTATCAAAATAATAAGCATGGCACGTAAAAATTTTAACTTTTGGTAATGAAAAATGTAGGCTGCCTTGCTCACTGTCTCTGAGCGCTTAGACTTGGTTTTAAGCCCTAGGTTTAATTTTGAGCGCTTAGATTCTCTTCAACAAAAGCGCGCACCATTTCCGCATTATCATGTTGGCCAATAAGTTCCATGTACGGAATAATCGTCTGCATTATTGAAAGCGCCTTGTCAGTATTTCCACTCCGGAATTCAGACCGACCAATCAAATAAAAAATCACCGGTAAAAGTATCTGCTCATGGCTTTCAATACTCAAATCTCTTGCCAGATACGCATGCTGAGCAGCTTCTTCAAACCTTCCCTCAAGATCCAAGCAGGAAGATATATTAACTTCAAGGTTGATGCGGACAATCGTAAAGTCATTGCTGCTTGATTGCTGATCGGAAAGGTTTCTTGCAAGTTCTTCTCCCACTCGAATAGCCTCAATACGAGCTTCCTTTTGCTGAAGTGCCACAACCATCAAGCCGATTATTTCAGCTTCAATAGGAGATAAAAGTTCATGTCGAAAATCAGATAGGTCAATATGAGGCTTTGTAAACTCCAAAGCCTCACGTAACTTAACGTATGAATCTTCAGGATTCTTGTTCTGCTTGAGTTGTGCGGCTGCCTGTATAAGTAAAACTGACTGCCGCTCCAATGCATGAGATGCATCATTTTCACTCAAGCCCTCCAGCAAGGATAGGCCTTGTTGGATTTTACCTGCTTCTATAAGCAGACTTGCTCGTCTTGTAATCTCATTAAAGCTACGTTGGCAATCACTTTGATAAAAAACGTCACAAAGTTGATAGGTACTCGCCCCAAGTCTGCTCAACAATGCGTCGAGAATTACCTTGGAGGGCATCTGGCGGCCATTTTCAATTCTTGAAAGAGAAACCGGGGAGCAAATACCCTCTGCAAGCTGCTCCTGCGTCAATCCCTTACTATGACGAAGAGAATAGATGGTCTCTCCTAAAGAATTCCCTTTCAAATTTCATCCCGTCTTTAATCGCTTGCACCATCAAAATATGACAAAGGCTACGAGAGCAAAAACTCCCTGACGCGAGCAGCAATGCCCTCGGCGTCCAAACCAAAGTGCGAAAGCAGTACATCGCCAGGAGCAGACGTGCCAAAGGTGCGCATACCTGCAAAGCGCATGGGCGTGGGTAGCTGCTCGGCCAGAAGCTCAGCAACTGCAGCTCCGAGGCCTGTTGCCACGTTGTGCTCCTCAACGGTTACTACATGACGGGTCTTCTCGGCAGATGCCAAAATGACTTCCTCATCCAAAGGCTTAATGGAGAACACGTCAATAACCTCGGCAGAGATCTTCTCCTCTGCCAGCAAATCTGCTGCGGCAAGTGCCTGAGCAACCTCAACGCCGCAGGCAGCAATCGTAACGTCTGTGCCCTCACGCAGGACATTTGCAAAAGGCAGACCGCCCTTGAAGGACTCGTCGTAGATGTCGGCAACCTTGTGGCGACCCATGCGCACGTAGAAAGGGCCATCTGCCTCGGCAGCAAGTCTGAGTGCTGCCTTGGTTGCGTTGTAATCTGCAGGAACAAGCACGCGCATCTGAGGCAGAGCGCGCATCATGCCAATGTCCTCAAGGGACTGGTGGGTAGCGCCGTCCTCTCCTACCGTAATACCTGCGTGCGTAGGACAAATCTTCACGTTAAGGCCGGAATCGCAGACGGTGTTTCTAATCTGATCGTAAGCGCGGCCAGTTGCAAACACGGCAAACGAGCCGGTAAACACGGTGCGTCCGGTAAGCGAAAGTCCTGATGCAACGCCAACCATGTTCTGCTCGGCAATGCCCACGTCAACCATACGCTGTGGGAAGGCCTTCTGAAGGTCGGCAAGCTTAGTAGAGCCAGAAAGGTCTGCATCAACAGCAACGATGTCGTGGCCCTCGTTTACCAGCTCAACAAGAGTCTGACCATATGCTTCACGAGTTGCTCTAGACATTGGCAACCTCCTTACCTTCACCCTGAAGATCAATCAAAAGAAGCTCTCTAGCTGCATCAAGTTCTTCTCGCGCAAGGTCAGCCTGCTCGGCCGAAGGAGCGTTTCCGTGCCAGGAAGCCTTGTCCTCCATAAACGAGACACCCTTGCCCTTGACGGTCTGGCAAATGACCACGGTAGGAGCCGTGTTTCCTGCCTCGCGACCATCTCGTGCGGCGAGAAGGGCCTGGCGCACCTCGGTGACCTCGTGACCGTTAACGCGCAGCACGTTCCAGCCAAAGGAACGGAACTTCTCGTCAATATCACCAAGAGAGCACACGTCGGTTACGTGGCCGTCAATCTGCAGATTGTTGAGGTCCACAATGGCAATAAGATTATCCAGCTTCTGGTGAGCAGCAAACATGCATGCCTCCCAGTTAGAGCCCTCCTGCAGCTCGCCGTCGCCCAGAAGGACAAATACCTTCTTGGCGCGCTCGCCGCTTGCCAGAGCGTCCATAGAAAGGCCCAGAGCGCATCCTGTAGCTACCGAGAGACCCTGGCCAAGAGAGCCGGAGCAAACTTCAATGCCAGGACATGCATGGCAATCGGGGTGACCCTGCAAGCGACTGCCAAGCTGACGGAGGGTAACCATATCCTCATCGTGGAGCCAGTCAAGCAGGTGGTACGCAGCATACAGCACAGGAGCTACGTGACCCTTGGACAGGAAGAACCTATCCTCGGTATGGTCCTCTGGGTTGTTATGGTTGTACTTCATCACTCCCGAGAAGAACAGTGTGGCCACAATATCTGCCGCACTCAGCGAGCCACCGGGATGGCCTGACTTGCTCTTCTCAAGCATATCAATGACATCGCGCCTCAGCGTATTAGCTGCAAGCTTGAGCTCATCATCGGTGAGGTTGCGCTCGGGTAATGCAGATGTTCCCATTCTCATCCTCTCAAAACAAGTACGCCCAACCGAGGCTGGGCGTACTTCAATCACTATTATTGCTGAGCCTTAACCTTTTCCCAGTCTGCCTCAAAAGACTTGAGGCCAGCATCGGTCAGAGGGTGCTTAAGGCACTTCTTCAGAGCTCCAAATGGAACGGTTGCAATATCAGCACCAAGCAGAGCTGCCTGAGTCACGTGGTTAGGCGTGCGGACAGAAGCCGTAATAATCTCTACGGTGTGATCAACATTTTTATCCCATGCATAGTTCTCGATGCAAGAAACTACGGTTCCTAGCTGCTCAATGCCGTCCTCACCGATGTCGTCAAAACGACCAACAAAAGGTGAGATGTAACGAGCGCCAGCGTTTGCCGCAAGAAGAGCCTGAGGTGCCGAGAAGATCAACGTCATGTTGACGCGGATTCCCTCAGAAGCAAGCTGATGAGTAGCAGCAAGACTCTCTGCACAGATAGGAAGCTTAACAACAATGTTTGGAGCAAGAGAAGCCAGGTGACGGCCTTCCTCAATCATACCCTCAGTTGTTGTTGCCGTTGACTCAGCAGAAACAGGAAGTCCCTCGCAAAGCTGAGCAATCTTGACCATATGAGACTCAAAGTCAGCTAGCTTGCCGCCAATCTTTGCATACAGTGATGGGTTGGTAGTAACACCTGCTAAGCAGCCCCAGCTAAGGGCCTCAGAAATCTCGTCGATATCTGCCGTGTCAATAAAGAACTTCATGGTAAATCCTTTCCTGTACAAACTTAAACGAGTTTGGAAACGTACGTCGTACTAAGAAAGAGCTCATCCACATTGTACAGATTCTTATGTACTGTCTGTGGCGAGAAACCCAAAACAAGTGCAAAAAGGCCGTTTACCCCTCAAACGCCTTATCAATTTTGCTGCGAACGTAGGTGGAAGCAAAGACAAGATCTTCCTTCCAGTTCTCGTTGCCGGTGTACCACATCTCAGCAACAAAGCGTCTAACACCCTGAGGAACAAGCTGCGACAGAGCTCCCTCGTAGTCAGTGGTGCCTGTAGAGAATGGAATCTCGCGATAAGCGCCAGCAACAGTCTCTTTAAGGTGAGCTGCAAAGATGTGACCTGCACCAAGAGCAATATCGTCAGCAACGGTGTTGCCGTACATAAACGATGCATTGGTGAGGTTACCAGCGTCGGGATACACACCAAGATACGGGCTATTGATAAGGCTTACATAGTGCATGGCCTTCTCGACCGTATCCATAAACGGAGTCTCCATGGTCTCAAAGCCCATAACAATGCCCGCCTGAGCAGCCATTTCTACAGCCTTTGCCAGATTCTCCTCAAAGTACTTGCGTGTATCCTCTGCGCCGTCCTCGTAGTACACGTCATAACCAGCAAGCTGGATAGTATGAAGTCCCAGGTCACCTGCAAGGTCAAGTGCCTTCTGCATAATCTCGAGGCTGCGCTCACGAGTTGCCTGGTCGCGGGAGCCAAAAGGATACTTGCGGTGACCAGAAAGGCACATGGAACCCAGGCGAACGCCAGAGTTTACCATTGCCTGACGGACTGCCGCACGCTCTTCACCAGTCCACTCAAGGCGAGAAAGACGAGCGTCAGACTCATCAACGGAGATCTCAACATAATCAAAGCCAGACTCCCCTGCTACGCTGAGGCGCTCTTCCCAAGAAAGATCAGTTGGAGTGGCCTTCTCGTAAAGTCCTAGCTGATACTTGGACATATCTTCTCCTTTTAAAAACAGGCGGCCTTAAAAAAGACCGCCTGACTGAAACAGATTCTACTCACTGAACAGGCTTTAGTGATTACCCTGTCCATAGTAGGCATTTGGACCATGCTTGCGCATGTAGTGCTTGTCCTGAAGGTACTGTGGTGCCTCCTGAACCTTAGGGTTATTGAGCTCGGTGAGCGTTGCCATCTTAGCAACCTCCTCGATGACTACAGCGTGATACACAGCAGCCATTGCGTCTTTACCCCAAGAGAAAGGACCGTGGTTGTGAAGGAGCGTTCCTGGAACCGCAATTGGGTCCAGATGAGCAAAACCCTCAACAATAACGTTTCCGGTCTCAAGCTCATAGGCGCTTTCTACCTCGTCCTTGGTAAGGCTGCGCACACAAGGAATATCTCCGTAGAAATAATCTGCATGTGTGGTGCCATAGCAAGGAATAGAGCGTCCTGCCTGTGCCCAAGAAACAGCGTGGGTTGAGTGAGTGTGAACAATTCCGCCGATCTTATCGCCCCATGCACGATACAGGCATGCATGAGTTGGAGTATCGGAAGATGGGTTGAGCTCACCCTCAACAACGTTGCCGTCAAGATCACAGACAACCAAGTTCTCTGGGCTGAGCTCCTCATAGGAGACGCCCGATGGCTTGATAACAAACAGACCACGCTCACGGTCAAGTCCAGAAGCATTACCCCAGGTAAAAACTACCAGGCCATGCTTTGGCAGGTCCATGTTTGCTTCATACACTTCATCACGAAGCTCTTTAAGCATCATAGAGACTGCTCCTTAGAGAACGCTACGGAATGGAACGTTTGGCTCGTGATCGAAGCAATCATGGAAGCCACGGTCGTGATGGTAAGCAAAGCGGTCCTTATCTTGTGGATAGGTGTAGTGGCCGCCAACCTCCCAGAAGAATGGGTGGAACTTGTAGTCAAGACGGTCCTTACGCATCTCCCAAAGAACCTTGATCTCCTGGACGTCTGCCTGGAAGTTAGTCCAAACGTCGTGGTGAATTGGGATAACAACCTTGGACTGAAGAGCCTCAGCCATGCGAAGCATATCGGTTGCTTCCATCTTGTCCTGGATACCAATTGGGTTACAGCCAAAAGCGCCAAAGCAGACGTCTACGCCGCCAAACTCCTGAGCGATGTCTTTACCGTGCTTAGCAAAGTAAATGGAGTAGTGAGAGTCGCCGGAGTGATAGATGTTTCCACCAGGGGTGACAAAGAGGTAGTTAACTGCCTTCTCGTCCATATCCATTGGGCACTTACCCCAGAGGTCAGGGCGGTTCTCAGAAGTATCAGTAGTGGTAACGATGATGGTACGGTCAAAGGAATCGTATGCAACGATCTCCATGTCCTTAACCTTAACACGGTCGCCAGGCTTGACAACAATGCACTGCTCGCGTGGAACGCCCCAGCCAACCCAAATGTCAACGGCATCCTTAGGACCAATAAATGGTACTGGGATCTCTTTGCCATTCTCGTCAGTAGTGGTCATGTTGTTGTTAACAACGTGAGCTGCAAGCTCCTTGGACATGTGGTCCTGGTGAATGTGAGTTACTACAACAGCGTCAAGGTTCTTGATAGCAAATGGATCAATAACAAAGGGAACGTTACGCAGGTTTGGCTGCATCTTACGAACACCAGCCATGTTTGCCATCTGGTGACCAGGCTTCATGAGGCCGTCACCGTGGGTGCGCTTACCATTGCCTGCCCAGAAGTCGACAGCAACGTTTGCTCCACCAGGAGTCTTAAACCAAATACCAACGCAGCCGAGCCACCACATCTCAACCTGGCCTGGCTCTACTACGGCATTGTCAATCTCTTCGTTGAGCCAAGTTCCCCACTCAGGGAAGGTGCTCATAATCCAACTGTCGCGTGTGACGTCTTTCAAACCTGCCATTACGCGCTCCTTTCTAAAACATAGGACTAGTACTTTGATGTATACGCAGGTAATTTGAGCGGCGCTCAGGACTTTGCCTGCATGCTCAGAAGCTCATCCTGAGCGCTCGCTACAAAACGCAGCCCTACTCCACTACTTTGTAGAGAGCCAGCTGGTCTGTCTCACGATATGCAGCAACAATGTAATCGCTGCCGTCATGCCTATACACCATGCAGTTTGCTGGTCCGAGGTCGTGGTCGATAACGTCTACGGTGTACTCACCGTCAACGTATCTAACAAGCAACAGATCGCGACCATCTTTACGGTTGCCAATGACTGCGCACTTCTCGCCGTTCAGCTCAGCTGCCCAAAGCGCGTGAAGGAAGCTGCGCTTCTGTGGGTCGCACCAAACCTGCTCATAGCGATCGCGAGTCTGGCCCTCATGCCAAATTGCCAGCGTGTCACCGTGGAACTTGGAGAAGGTAAGGATCTCCAACTTGCCGTCGCCGTCAAAGTCTGTTGCAACAATATCGCTTGTTGGCTGGACCAGAAGGCAGGTGACATCCCAAGTACCCTCAGGGGTGGTTGGTGGCACATATCTAAACACGCCTGCTGCGGTTGAGATCAAAGCATACGATTTATCAGGTGCAGTCCAGAAACCGTGATTCTGAACTTGATAGTTAGCAACACAAGTCAGCTTAAGCTGGTTGTCTGCTGTGTACTGCTTAAGGTTATCGCTCAGAGGAGCAGCCCAAACAGCACCTGGAGTGCGCCAATCGTCCTTGACGCCTGTCTCAGCTCCACCCTTGATAGAGCAAGCAAGAACCCAAAGCTGACCGTCAGCAGCCTTCAGGATGCCAAAACGGTGAACATATGGGAGGTCGCAGAGAATCTGCTCAGACCACGAACCATCTGCCTGCTTGGTATAGGATGCGATTGCCGCATCGTCTCCACCAAAGTTTGGCGAGAAGAACTTGCGGGTTGCAAGGAACTGATCTTTCCTGCCGGGGACCTGTGTGATGGTCATGACTCCGCCAGGGCCTGGAGCGACAGTCTCTAGAGGCTCACCATCAAGCGTAAAACGACGGATTGGACCGTCCTTCTCGACAGCAGCTAAAAAGCTTGGTGTGTCTTCTCCCTCAAACATGCCAAGTGCATAGCACTTAGGCATCTCGGCAAGAATTTTCTTTTCAAAAGTCATTAAAGTGCTCGATTCTTTAGAAACCTAAACTATGCGGAAAACTTCTCTGCAGCGCCGGTTTCCTTGAGCTTCTCTTCCATCTCTGCATCAGAAAGAACGTTACGCAGACCAATGACGGTAACGCCAGCCTTAGCAGCATCCTCGTACATGTTCAGGAAGTTAAGTGGTGCAAAAACAATGTCATACTGACGAGCAGAGCTTACGCCCTCAGACAGTGCGCAGTGGTGAATCTTATCGACGCCCATGTTGAGCTTCTGAGTGACGCGCTCAGCGGTCATCTTCATCATCAGGGAGGTACCTGCGCCGTTAGCACATGCGACCAAAATCTTTGCGTTCATGTTGACTCCTTCGATCAAACAAACTGATTACGGACACATTGTGTTTGTACCCATTTGGGCGCTATGCGCATCGCTTTTAGAGCAAATAGTGCATCAATCAATGTGCCGAGTATTACTAATAACCCTGAGCAGATGGGGGTCTGCTCAGGGTAGGAAGAAAGAGGGCTACTTGCTTTCCGCACTAGCTGCGGCGGCCTTCTGTGCACGGATTTCCTTGCACTTCTGGTAATCCTCAACCTCCATGAAGTACGTGTCCTTGTTTGCACGGTACTGGAGCTGTGGGATTGCGATAAGAGCAATAACAACAATTGCGAGACCTGCGTAGGACAGGAACTTCATGACGCCGGTCATGATTGGCCAGACAACTGCCCAGTCCCACATGCCAAGGTATCCACCGTATGCAGCCATGCCAACCCAGCCAGCGATAAGAGCTGAACCAAAGACCTGGAGAAGACCAGAGATGAAAGGCATGATAAGAACTGCGCGGAGGCCGCCCTTGTTGTTTGCGTAAACGCCGATAGTAGCGTTATCGAAGAACAGTGGAACAAAGCCTGCGATAACAACAACTGGAGACTTCAGAAGCAGCAGAGCTGCGATTGCCAGGAACTGGCCAGCTGCACCCATGAGGAAGCCAAGGGTAACTGCGTTTGGAGAACCAAAGCCATAGGTAACTGCGCAGTCAACGCCTGGGACGGAACCCTTGAGGAGCTTGTTGGAAATACCCTGGAAGGAGTTGGTGAGCTCAGTAACGAAGGTACGAACACCAAGCTGCAGGATGGAGAGGTAAACAGCAAACTGGAAGGAAGTGGTCATGATGTAGAAGAAGAAATCCTGACCCTGCTTCATGAACTTGTTCTCAAGCAGGAAGTCCTGACCAAGAACAGCAAGGATGACGCCAAAGAATGCTGTCATAAGAATTGCAGTTGCAACGAGGTTCTCGTTGAAGATCTTGAGGAAGCCTGGGAGCTCAATGTCCTCAATGCGCTTGGACTCCTTCTTGGAGTGCTTGGAGAGCCACTCGGAAGCCTTGGATGCGCAGTAAACACCAAACATCTGCTGGTGAGCAATAGTAAGACCAGCGCCATCAGTGAGGTCTTGGGTAGGTCCAATACAAAGGTTGGAGCCAACTGCCCAGTAAAGGCCAAGGAGAACGGTCATAACTGCAAGGATGGTAACGTCGTTAAGCTGTGGGAAGCAGAAGAGGATAAGCCAAAATGCAGTTGCTGCCTGCTGAACCTGGACGTGACCAGTAGTAAAGATTGCGCGAAGCTTAGTCTGCTTCTTAAAAGCAACCAGAACAATGTTCAGAATAAAAGCGAAGAGCAGAAGAAGCATAACGGAGGAGAAGGAACGACCTGCGATAAATGCAGGAGCGTCAGCTGCCTCCATGCCTGCCTGTACTGCGTTCTGGCCAAAGTATGGGTCAATGACCATTGCAGAAAGGTTGAAGCGAGCCTGAAGTCCAACAAGAACTGGACGGAATGCAGTTACCAGGCCGCCGGAACCAACCAGGAGGATCTGATAACCAATGACTGCCTTAAGGAAGCCAGCGAGTACGTCGTACCACTTCTTCTTAAGAAGAATGTAGCCGATAGCAACAATCAAACCGATGAAATAGGCTGGCTGAGTCAAGAAGTTGCTCGCAAACCATTTCCAAATACCAAGAACAATATCCATTGATACCCCTTTCAAAGGGTCCTACATACGTACCTTCTGCAGCCCACACTACAAAAGGAAATCCTCAATAACCTGCCCTTACGGGCACAAAAGCGCACGAACGACGCGGACGAGCGCGCGACCGGCGCTCAAAAAACGAGCTTACTCGGAGATAAGCTTGTCGATCTCCAAGAGCTCTTCTGGAGACTGAATATTCTTCAGGCGCTCAAGGACCTCTTCATTCATAAGGACCTGAACGAGCATCTGCATATTCTTAAGGTGTGCTTCCTGATCGGTTGCGCTCAGAGTAAAGAAGGTCTTAACCTGCTTCTCATCGTCGCCATCCTCGAAGTTAACAGGAACATCAGCGTGCATAAATCCAATAGCAGTCTTGCCATTAGAGCCAATGCGAGCAGTGGAGTGTGGCATTGCAACATTTGGAACGATAACAATGTAAGGACCATACTTCTTTACGCACTCGATAATGTCGTCTGCATACTCTGGATTGACTGTTCCGTCAGCCTCCAGTGGTTTGCAGCACTCTCTAATAGACTCTTCCCACGTCATAGGGGTCTTTATGAATGCATAATGCTTCTGCTCGTAAATATCGCGAAGTAGCATGCGATTCACTCCTCTCCAATAGACTACTGTGAATCTTTCCTTGTGTTGGACTATAGCAAGACCACACAAGAACACATCGCTTAATGACAAAAATTTGAATCTTCTGAACGCTTCAACAATTAGATAAATAATTTATATGACATTTGACTTGCCGTATAACAAATTTCCCTATTTGTTGAACGTTTAGAACGTTTTACCAATCGAATCGATAATGTTAGTATAGCTAATGTTGGGAGTTTAGCAATACTTATCTATGCTCACTTTAGATATTTACGTCATAAAAACCGTTGACCGTTAAAAAATATCCGTTTAAGTATTCAAAACGTTCATAGGATAAGGTAAGATACACTGAGATTCGCTGAAATGCATCTACACAATTGTTCACGAACCGTTCAAAAGGCGCTATCAATTTGTACGATGTTTTTCACGGAACTAAATTAGTTAAACGTCTTATGTGATATTCAGAAATATAAGGCTTTTAACTGTGGAAATAGAGTTGTAACGTCACAGCAAACTGTTCTTTTGCACGTACTTCTCGCGAGCTTTCTACGATCTTCTCGCGAACAACTCGCAGGCAGTCGGGTTTCTCGCCAAGCGTGTTGCTTGAAAAGTTTGCAACTATTTTTGTAGGTTTATCAGCAGTTTGAGTTCTATTGGGGGATTCATGGCCACAAGTCGTTCATTTGTAGCATCGCGTAGAAGCTCTATCATGAGTCTTCTTGAACAATACCGCCAGGTTTCCGTCAGCGATCTTGCCGATAGGTTTGAAGTTTCTTCACTTACCATTCGCCGCGACCTCGATGAACTTGAAGCTCAGGGCCTCATTTCTCGAAGCTATGGCATGGCCACGCTGCTTGATCCGCTCTCTACAGGACTCAGCTCTAACCAGGTCACCGCAAAGTTCAAGCTTGCCCAAGCCGCTGCCAAACTCATCAAAGATGGCGACACGGTCTTCATTAACACCAGCTCAACCGCTATTAAAGTCCTGGAATTCATCACCGCCGAGAACATCACCGTGGTTACCAATAATGGTAGCGTGCTGGCCGCCGACTATCCCCCATCAATGACCGTTTTGGTTACGGGCGGAGAAGTTCGCCCAGCTAAGAAGTCTATGACCGGCGATTTTGCGCTTGCTTCAATCAACCAGATTCGCGCCGCAAAGTGCATCCTGGGGTGCTCGGGAATTTCTGCTGAGCGCGGTCTCACCACGCTGGTTTCAAACGAGATGCGCGTGAACTCGCTGATGCTTAAGCACTCTGAGCAGCACATTGTCCTAGCCGACTCGAGCAAGCTGGGAGTTAACTCCAGCTTCCAGTACGGATCACCATCCGATATCGACGTGCTTATGACGGACGAATCCGCGTCGATTTCGCAGGTAGCAGCCCTCGAAGCCGCTGGCGTTCGCAAGGTTGTGCGCGTAAGCCTGTAGGATTGCTGCAGCGGTAGTTGGCTTTCGGCTGTTGGGGCTGTCGGAGCTGTTAGTTTTCTTGTTTTGCGAATCGCATATCAAAACTTTAACTATCATGATCCAAAAATATTCATCCTCATGGATATTCATGAGGATGAATTCATCTGTATGCATAAATTTTTTAGGACCCTATTTTTGGCATTTTGAAAACACAGCAAAGTCACTTAATCTGCAAAATCACCTCTCAAAAGTTCTATTTTGAGCAGATTATCGTCATTTGCTGTGTTTTTTAGGGCTGTAAGTTATGTTTTTGGCTCTGTATATACAGATTATCTTACTTTGCTGTGGTCGACCTTCTAAAAACGTGCAGATTATCCGACACAGATGTGTTCTGACAGCTTTATCGTCACCCAAACAAAAAGCCCCGCTAGCAAGCGGGGCTTTGAAGTGCAGTTTTGTCGCGCCTGTCGCGCACCGGGCGTCGCGCTCTTCGCGCACCGGGCGTCGCGCTCGTGGCGCGCGCGTCGCGAACCAGAGAGCTTACTCCTCCTCGAGAGCAGCAGCAATCTCGTCGGTGATGTTCATGGTGCTGTAGACGTTCTGGACGTCATCGAGCTCGTCGAGCTTATCGATAAGGCGCTGAACCTTCTTCGCATCAGAAACAGAAACGTCAGTTGGAGTGGTTGGAACCATGGTGAGCTCGGAACCCTTGACCTCAATGCCCTGAGCCTCGAGGCCCTTCTGGACGTCCTGCATCTTGTCATATGCAGTCCAAACGATCCACTGATCGCCAGCGTCCTCGTAATCGTTTCCGCCAGCCTCAGCTACTGCCATCATGAACTCGTCCTCATCGACAGCGTTCTCGCGGTCAGCAACCTTCTTCTCCTCGGAGACAATGACCTTGTCAACTGCGATGGAACCCTTGCGCTCAAACTGGAACGCAACGGAACCAGCGGTACCAAGGTTGCCGCCGGAGTGGGTGAATGCGGAGCGAACGTCTGCTGCGGTACGGTTCTTGTTATCGGTCAGGCAGTCAACGTAAACTGCGACGCCTGCAGGACCGTATCCCTCGTAAACGATCTCCTCGTAAACGGCAGCATCAGCGCCAGCGCCAAATGCCTTATCGATAGCGGCCTGAATCTTTGCGTTAGGCATGGAAACCATGCGTGCACGGGCAACAGCGGCAGACAAGCTAGCGTTGTTGTCCGGATTTGGGTCGCCACCCATCTTTGCTGCAACAGTAATGTTGCGGGAAAGCTTAGAGAACAGCGAGGAACGCTTAGCGTCGATAGCTGCTTTCTTGTGCTTGGTTGTGGCCCACTTAGAGTGTCCGGACATTGCACTCTCCTTCTTTAGAGGTTCGAAAACCTAATTATCACATTAGCCCTTATACGTTACACGAAATCAAGAAGCGAGAAAAGACTTATTTTGCAGATATAGAGACTTGTGCACGCCATACGCCGAGAAACCCGTCGACTCGCTGCCTCCGCACGCCTCCGCGCACCCCGCGAACCCCCATGCGCCTCTGCACCTCCGCGCACCTCCACGCCTCCGGCGCCGCCGCGCACCCCGCGCACCTCCAGCGCCGCCGTAAAGCACGTCCGCTCCTACTCTACCAGCTCAACGTGGATGGACTCCGCGATCTTCTCGACCAGCGCAAAGTCGCCCAAGCCAGCGCTCATCGCAACGTTTCCGCCGGTAGCCATCGCGCGCGTCAGAGCCTTCTCGACAGCCGATGGGTCGTCGAGCCAGATTGATATGAAGCTCGCAAGCGTAGAATCGCCCGCGCATGCCGTCGAAAGCACCTCTACCTGCGCGGCGTTTGCATGCCAGACGTGCTCGCCGTTGAAGAAATACGCGCCCTCGCCACCAAGCGTGAGCAGGATGTTCTTTGCGCCGCGCTCGTGAATCTTGTGGAGGGCGAGAAGAACGTCAGCCTCGTTATGGACGTCAACACCAAAAATCTCTGCCACTTCTTCGTCGTTTGGCTTAATGAGCAGTGGTTTTTTCTCGACAAGTTCTGCGAGGTGTTTATGAGAGATGTCCAAAACCAGCTCAGCGCCACGCTCATGGCAAAGGTCAAAGAGCTCGTCGTAGAAAGTTGGATCCATCTCAGGAGAAAGCGAACCAGAAACCACCAGCACATCCAGGTCGGGAGCATTGCGCAGCAGCTCAAGCATCTCGTCCTGCTTGGAGCGAACAACGGGGGCACCCGCATTAGGGAACTTGAGCTCGCCCTCTGGAGTAGTGACAAAGATGTTTACGCGGGTGATGCCGTCAATCCACACGGGCTTGACCGGGCAAACCTTGGATGCCTCTTCAACAATGTAGTTGCCCGAGAAGCCACCAAAAAAGCCCAGGATAGTGGACTCGACGCCATAGTGAGCAAGCGTAAACGAGACGTTGAGGCCCTTGCCGTTTGGCGTGTAAACGGCATCGGTTGTGCGGTTGACGTGCGTATATGAAGGAACTCCCGAGTTGACGTTCATGTCGATAGCGGGGTTAGTGGTAAGTGTATAAATCATCAAAGCTCCCTCTGAAACAAATATGGACCCGACGTAATCGCCGAGTCCATATTTTACTTCGATTGTCTAAGCATATACCTGGTCATGAAATGAATTCTCGGCATTGCTTAGAGTGTGTTAAGCGTAAAGCTTAGTCCTCGACCAGCTTGTTGCCGTTCTTGCGGTACTCGTATGCCTTGAAAGCAACAAAGAGAATGCCGCCAACAACAGCGCCAATAAGAATAGCAAGAACCCACTTGAGGCCGCCATCAACAACTGGAAGAACCAGGAAGCCGCCGTGAGGTGCTGGATCGTGAACACCAAAGAGCAGGGTCAGGATGGAGCCGATGGAAGAACCGATCATCATGATAGGCATAACAGGCCAAATGTTCTTGGTCATGAATGGAATAGCGCCCTCGGTAATGTGGGTGCAGCCAAGAACGAAGTTGACCAGACCAGCGTTGAAGTCGGACTTGGTGAAGTATTTCTTACCAACGACAACAGCAAAGGTGGTGATCAGTGGAGGAACAATACAAGCAGCAGAAACTGCAGCCATGAAGTTAGTACCAAACTCATAGGTTGGGGTACCAACACCAGCAGCAAGAGCCTCGGTCAGAAGTGCAGTACCGGTAACGTAAGCTGCCTTGTTGACTGGGCCGCCCATGTCAAATGCGGCCATGCAACCAATTGCAAGACCAAGGACAATTGGACCAGAAGCAGACAGACCGCGCAGGAAGTTCATCATTCCGGTGTTGATTGCTGCCATTGGACCAGAAATACCCAGCATAACCAGGCCAACAATGGTGGTGGAAAGCAGTGGGTACAGGAAGATTGCCTTCAGGCCATCAAGGTTCTTTGGAAGACCTGCAAGGAGCTTCTCAAGACCAACGATGACATAACCGGCAAGGAAGCCGCCGACGATGCCGCCCAGGAAGCCAAAACCAACGCCAGCGCCACCAGCATCAATCATGCCAGTGTTAGGGTTAATTGGAAGACCCTGGATAGCAATCATACCTGCAACAAAACCAGGAACCAGAGCAGGACGCTTACCGATAGACTCAGCAATGTAAGCAGAAAGAACTGGAACCATAAGGCCCATTGCAATGCCGCCGATAATCTTGAGCATGGCAGCAAAGCTGTTGTAGTCAGGTGCAGTGGAGCTGAAGGAAGTAATACCCCAGAGGAATGAAACTGCAGTAAGAACACCACCAGCAACAACAAAGACCAGCATGTGGCTAACGCCGTTCATGAGATGCTTGTAGATGATGTGGCCTACAGACTCCTTCTCGATGGTGCTCGAGACTGGAGCGTCGTCTGCCTCTGCAAGCTCGCCCTCAGGCTGAGCAACAAGAGCACGGTCGATAAGACCCTCTGCATCCTTAATAGCTGCAGTAACACCAACATTTACCATTGGTTTTCCGGTAAAACGCTCGGCCTGAACGTCCTTATCGGCAGCAACAACTACTGCCTTAGCGTTCCTAATCTCAGATGCGGTGAGCTCATTCTCTACACCGACCTGGCCATGCGTCTCAACCTTAATGGTAAGACCTTTAGCTGCGGCGGCCTTCTCAAGGGCCTCCTTAGCCATAAAGGTGTGCGCAATACCGGTTGGGCAACCAGTAGCAGCAACGATGTCATACTTTGACTCGTCAGCCACAGCACTCCCCTTTCATCCTAGTGCTCGGAATTGTTCCAAACACAACCAAAAAAGCTGCTCAATGTTAGCACTGAGCAGCTTACATGACCATACTTTTACGTAAAAAATCAGTTAGCAAGTTATGTTAGCGCAGAAGCATTGCAGCTCGCGAGAAACGCAAACTTCAATCGTAGGACGCGTTCCTCAAGAGCGTGCAATCGCCAAGAATGCGCACCTCAGTCATAGAGTGCACGCACCTACTCTGCATCCTCCTGGCCAAAACGTTCTTTTCTCAGACGCAGCGCCTCATATGCGCAACCATACATTGCAGCCTGATTGCCCAAGCTCGCAGCCTCAATACGAGCACCCTTACTTACTGGCAGAGCATACTGCTCAAAGCTCTCGCGAAGCTCAGTAGCAAATGTGGCAAACGAGCCCGCAACGCCACCGCCAATCAAAAACATAGCAGGATCAACCACACACGAAACCTGCGCCATAGCAAGTCCCAGGTAGTGGCACATCTTGTGAATAGCAAGGGTTGCGCACTCATCGCCCTGAGCATGAGCTCTAAACACAGATACGGTATCAGTCTCGTGCTCAATGTTTACAGGAACAACGCCGCGAGCAACACATTCCTCCAGGTACAGGCGGACAACTCCCTTAGCGGAAGCATACTGCTCCAAGCAGCCGTGACGACCGCAACCGCAGGTCAGCGTCTCTTCTGGCTCAACAATAATGTGGCCAATCTCGCCACCAGCGCCAAAAGCACCCGCAGCAAGCTTGCCGTCTACGACAACACCTGCGCCAACGCCGGTGCCCAGCGCAATCAGCACAAACGATGGCACGCCCACAGCAACGCCAGCCCACGCCTCGCCCAAAGCTGCAGCGTTAGCGTCGTTGACAAACGCGATGGTTGCGTTTGGCAGGCACATATTGATTGCCTGCACCAATCCCTCAGGGTCAATGTCTACATTGGCGAGAAGACCAACGGTTCCGTCATCTGCAACAGGACCTGGAATATCCAAACCACACGCAATAACATCGTTGCGGCTTGCTTTTTGGCCATGAACAATCAGCTTAATAGCATCGGTTACCGTCTGATAACCGCCCTCGTTATCAAGTGCGGGCGTCTTGACCTTCTGCTCAGAAAGTAGCTCTCCCTCTGCAGAGAAGAGTCCCAGTTTGATAGTGGTGCCACCAACATCAATGCCCAATACGTATTCCATAAAACCCCCTAGTTGCCGCGCTTAAGCGCACCCTCAACAAGTTGCGCAAGAACGTCTTCAACAGCGTATCCTGCAGCTTCAATAGCCATTGGAACAAGGGAGGTCTCAGTGAGTCCTGGGAATGTCTTAAGACCCATGACCATAACGTGATGTCCATCCCAAATAAAATCAATACGAGCAAGATCTCTGCAGCCATAAGCGGTGTACACCTCAAGGGCTGCGCGCTCAAGCGCCTCACGAGCCACAACTGGATCTGCGCCAAGAGCAGCCAAAGACTCAGGGCGAACTGGGCAGAAGTGCTGAATACGCTCTGGATCAAGGCGAGCATCCGTGTCGTAAATACCCTCGGTCACCGAAATCTCAACTGGTGGCAGGGTTTTCTCGCCATCTGCGTCAGAAAGCACGGTAACGCTTACCTCAACGCCATCAACCCACTGCTGGATAATGACGGAGTCGTCAAAACCAAGTGCGCCGAGAAGAGCTGGTCCAAGCTGGTCAGCGCTATCAACCTTGGAAAGACCCATGGCAGAGCCTCCGTGAACAGGCTTGACCGCTAGAGGGAAGCCAACGCCACCTCCAAGGCGCTCGGGGACCAAGTCCAAAGCAGCTGCTGCGCCGAGGTCTTTAAATGCGCTGGCAGTCAGCACAATCTGAGGAGGCCAGATGACCTCGGACTCCTCCTTTGACCAGGCCTGGCGCACAATAAACGGCATGTCAGCCTTGTTCCAGGCTGCCCTACAAGATGCAGGCCTTGAGCCCACATACGGAATCTTGAGAAACTCCAAAAGTGCAGGTACTGCACCGTCTTCTCCGCCCGCACCGTGAAGGCACACAAACGCAACATCGGGTTTCTCGGCACGAAGGGTATCTACCAGGTGAGCGTCAGCATCAAGTGGCAAAACCTCATAGCCACGCTTCTCCAAAGCCTCAGAGACAAGAGCTCCACTTTTTAGCGAGAAGTTCCTCTCAAATGAGGCTCCACCCATAATGACAGCAACTTTTGTAGCCATACTTAACACTCCCTTGCAGAAGAATAAGATTCAGAATGAGAAGACTCAGGTAGCGCGCCAGCCTCCAGGAATGCGCGATACAGCGCCATGCGATCTTGGACGCACAGAGACAGCCTGCGGATTGCCTCGTGGATACGCTCTGGCGTCTCAAATGAGTAGCACAGGCGCATACTTGAACTAATACGCTGGTCAGGATAGCAATAAACACCTGGTACAAAGGCAACCCCCTCTTCAATTGCACGAGGAAGCAACTGCTCAGTGTTGAGGTATGGCGGGAAGGTTACCCACAGGAACAGGCCGCCTTCTGGCTTAGTCCAGGTAACGTCTTTGGGGAAGAACTCTGCAAGCGCTGCGAGCATGGCGTCTTTTCTCTCTTTATAGCGAGACTTAGACACCTCAAGGGCCGCCTGCCAATCAACCTCGTTGAAGTAGTGCTCGGCAAGAATCATGTTAAAGGGGCTGGTACACAGGTCAGAGCCAGACTTAGCAAGGTTGATACGCTCAAGGAAATGACGAGGTGCAACCATCCATGCAAGACGCAGTCCAGGGGCAAAAATCTTCGACGTGGTTCCCAAATAAATGACATTTGGATCAAGCGTCTTAAGGCGTGTTAGATCTTCTCCCTCAAAGCGGATAAGACCATATGGATCATCCTCAACAACAGGGATGTTGTACAGGTGAGCCAGCTCAAGAAGGCGCAGACGCCTTGGCATAGACATGGTGATGCCGGCAGGATTGTTAAAGTTAGGAATAACGTAGATGAACTTAGGCTTTCTGCCTTGGTCTGCAAGCTCTTTGAGCTTTGCCTCAAGCAGATCTGTTCTGATGCCTTCTTCGTCCATATCAATGGTGTGAACAGTAGGCTCATACGCGGAAAATGCCTGGAACGCGCCAAGATAGCTTGGACCCTCACAGATAATATCGTCCCCTGGGTTAAGAAAGACACGACCCAAGAAATCAAGCGCCTGCTGAGAACCAGAAGTCAAAATCATCTCGTCAGGATCAGCCTCGACGCCCTGAGCAGCTAAAATCTTGCAGATGGTCCTTCTGCACTCAATGCGGCCATCAGAGTTGCCGTACTGAAGAGACCTAAGTCCCTCAACAGCAACGCAGCGTCGAGCACACTCTGCAACCTGATCAAGCGGCAGCGAAGAAATGTCTGGCAGACCACCAGACAGCGCAATAACACCTGGACGAGACAGGGCCGCAAACAAATCTCGCACTTCGCTTTTTCGCATGGTTTGAACGCGATCTGCGTACAGATCACTCCATACGTCAAACGAGATTCTGCTGTCATCCATAGAACTCTTACTCCTTACAAGCCATCTTTGGACAAAATTGTGCCGAAAAGATGTGCTTATTGTTTTAGGACGTAGTCTTTTTAGTATCGCTCAAATATCAATAAATAACAGGGTAAAATATGACGCAATTGCTAAACGGTTTCTGTTGACCGGTAAAATAACTGGTCACACCTATTTTTGTAGAGAGGATTTTTATGGACAGCGCACATAACACTGTTGAATTGAACGCAGCGCTTTCAAATCCCCGCGATGATATCGCTAAACTTGATGAACTTGAGAAGAAGCTCTTTGCTCTCAACTACGCAGCTAATGAGATTGGCTCTTTTGGACCATGTATTGATCCAAAAAAGGCTGCTGAAGAGCGCGGAGAAGCCCTGGCAATCCTTGGTGAACAGGTCCAGGAAACCCTCTGTGATCCTGCTGTTGGCGCACTGCTTGATAGACTTCACGAGAATCGCGCTCTACTTGATGAGACTCATCGCGCACAAGTTAAAATTCTTCGTCGCGATAGAAGCCAGCTGGTAGATGTACCTGTTGAGCTTCAGAGCAACTTTGTTCGTCTTACCACAGAGGCTAATGAGGTCTGGGAGCAGGCAAAGAACAGCGATGACTGGTCACTCTTTGCTCCAAAGCTGGATAGCTTAATTGAGCTTCGCAAAGAGATGTGCCAGGCACGTGATGCTTCCAAAGACCCATATGATCTCTTACTCAGCGATTTTGAGCACGGCACCAACAGAGAGTTCTACAACACCTTCTTCAATAATGTTAAAGAAGTGGTAGTTCCCCTAGTTGCTGATTGCATGGCTTCTAAGCGCCAACCAAGCACCAAACCTCTTGAGGGTAAGTTTGATGTCAACCGTCAGTGGGATCTTGCAAAAGACCTGGTAAAGCTCCAGGGTCTTGACGAGGACGCTTATTGGCTTGGCAAAACTGAGCACCCTTACACCGGTGGCCCTGGTATTGGCTTTGTTATGGTTGCTAGCCACGCTTACGAGAATAACGTTCTCTCCAATGTCTATTCCATGCTGCATGAGAACGGTCACGCCCTCTACGAGCAGGGCATTAACTGGGAGTATCGTTTTACTTCTCTGAGCACTGGTACTTCTATGGGCATGCACGAGTCTCAGTCTAGGTTCTTTGAGAACTATGTTGGCCTTTCTGAGGCATTTGCCGAGCCTCTGATACAGCTTATGCGCAAGCACTTCCCTGGTCAGCTGAATCGCGTTACTGCCTTCCAGCTCTTCTCGGCAGCTAACAAAGTGCAGCCAAGCCTCATCCGTACCGAGGCAGATGAACTCACCTATCCTCTGCACATCCTTATTCGCTATGAGATGGAGCAGGCACTACTATCTGGCGAGATTACCGCAAAAGACGTCCCAGCTCTTTGGGCCGAGAAGTACAAGCAGTACCTGGGCGTTGCGGTTCCAAATAACACTGAGGGCGCTCTCCAGGATGTTCACTGGTCATGGGGCGAGTTTGGTTACTTCCCAACCTACGCACTCGGTAGCGCTTACGGTGCGCAGTACAAGCACGCCATGATTGCTGAGGGTATGGACTTTGACGCCGTCTGTGCATCTGGAGATCTTGCTCCTATTAGGGAGTGGCTGGGCAGCCGTATTTGGACTTGGGGCCGTGCAAAAGACTCCAAAGAGCTCATCTTGGGCGCATGCGGTGAGCCATTTGACGTCCACTACTACACAGAGTATCTGACCGACAAATACTCTCGCATCTATGGTCTAACCAGCGCATAAGCGCACACCATAGACGTGAGTAGAGATATCTGTCCTCTACCAATTAAACGAAAGGGATGAAATGAAAAAGTTTTTTGAAGAGTTCAAAGAGTTTATCCAGCAGGGCAATGTTATGGACATGGCTATTGGTATCATCATTGGCGGCGCATTTACCGCTATTGTTACCTCCCTTGTCAATGACATCATCAACCCATTTATTAAGCTGATTTCTGGCGGCGGTACCGAGGTTTCTGGCCTTTCCATCCCAGTTCCTGGCACTCAGAACGGCATTGACTTTGGTGCTTTCATCAGCGCAATCATCAACTTCCTGATCATTGCATTCATTGTCTTCTGCATGGTTAAAGCTCTCAATAAGTTCAAAGAAGCATCCAAGCTAAAGAAAAATACAGAGGAAACTGTTGAAGAAGCAGCAGCTCCACACTGCCCTCACTGCCTTGAAGAGGTTAAAGAAGGCGCAACTCGCTGCCCACACTGCACTGG
>OKVG01000345.1_pt1 | contig 40300 bp, 35 predicted proteins | sample 1606981 | NCBI WGS metagenome assembly OKVG01 (sample SAMN03281018, study PRJEB24777) | human gut metagenome | isolation source: fecal sample PR128 from 1 month old male Malay infant, vaginal delivered... | reverse complement strand
CCACTGACGAGCAGATCAAGAAGATCGCTGAGGCTGCTTGCGTTCCTGGCGAGACCATCCACAACCTTGCTGGCGACGTCACTCCTGACGAGCTCTATGCAGCTATCGTTCAGGCTGACGCTATGGGTCGCGCTCTTAAGGCTTAAGGTTTTAGCTGCAGGTTGCGACGGCGTGCCGCGACGGCGCGTCGAAACGGCGCGCCGCGACGCACGTCGACAAGCCGCTACGGCGCAGCAACAGCGCACCAAAACAGCGCATTCGCTTGATACAGAAGAGGGACCGCAGATGCGGCCCCTCTTTTTTGTTGCAGTTTTGATGTGTTGCGAGAAGTGCAGGAACGGCTTGCACCGGGACAGCGACGCATCACCTACAGGCCCAAGACCTGCTTAACGTCCTCAGCAATCAGCTCGGGATTCAGATGACTTTCTCGCATAAGATCCGCGATGTTGACGCGGTCGTAGAAAGCCTTCTTGACGCCGTAGTTCACCACGCGTGCGGAAGAAGTTCCCAGGTAGCTGGCTATATTTTGTCCCCAGCCGCCCTCGATGATGCCGTCCTCAATGGTCACGATGACGTCGTGGTCTTTTACCAGGTTGTCGAGTAGATTTTGGTCGATGCCAGAGGCAAAGTATGGCTTGACCAGCGTGGCTTCAATTCCCAAGGTAGAACTAAGAGCCTCGACGGTTTTCTCGCCAAGGTCGTAGAAATCGCCCAAGGCAAGAACGGCCACCTTGGAGCCCTGGCGCGTGACCTCGTAGATATTGAGGTCGTCGAAGTTTGTGCGGACGGGGCCCTCGGCGTGGACCACGGGACCGGAAGGAATTGCGATGTAGACAGGGTGTTTGTCCTGGTCAAGCGCCCAGTCGAGCATGGCGATGTACTCCTCGACGTTGGATGGCGCGAGGTAGACCATGTTAGGAATGTTTGCGATCATGGAAATGCTGCTAAGGCCCTGGTGGGTGGCGGCCATCAAGCCCCTAATGGAGCCGGAGCCCACAATTACCGCAGGATTCTGGTTGAGCGCCAGGTCCTGGGTCAGCTGGTCGTAGGTGCGCTGGATGAAGGTTGCGCTTGAGCCCCAAACCACGTGCGCGCCCGCATGAGCTGCGCCGGAAGCCATTGCAACTGCGGTTTCCTCGGCAATGCCCACGTCAAGGTAGTGCTTTCCAAGCTCTTCTCGACGTTCCTGCGTAAGGCCGAGAAGACCAGGAACAGCCGACATGAGCACCAGGAACTTCGGGTCAGCCTTTGCGCGCTTGAGCGCGTACTCTGCGAAGATGCTGGCGTACGACTCGGAGGAACCGGACGCAGGGCTCTGACCAGTCTGGATATCAAACGGCATGTGCCAGTGCCACTTCTCCTTGTTTGCCTCCGCGGGAGCGTAGCCCTTGCCCTTGAGCGTGTTGATGTGGACCACAACCGGATGAGTCGAGTCTTTTACCTGCTCAAATGCGGCGATAAGAGCCTCGATGTCGTTGCCGTCGTTGACATACAGGTAGTCCAAACCCATCGATTTGAAGAGGTTATTTTCGGCAGCTCCGTTAGTGCGACGCAGCTCAGCAAACTGGTCGTACATGCCGCCGTGATTCTCGGCGATGGACATCTGATTGTCGTTGAAGACGATGATAAAGTTGCTGTTCAGCTCACCGGCAACGTTCAAACCCTCAAGCGCCTCGCCGCCGGACATGGAGCCGTCGCCGATAACTGCGATGATGTTCTCCTTGCCGCCCATGATGTCGCGAGCTTTTGCCAGGCCAAGCGCCAAGCTGATGGACGTGGAGGTGTGGCCGATCTTGAAGAGGTCATGCGGGGTCTCGGCGGGATCGGTGTAAGGAGACACCGAGTCGTAGAGCGCGGGATCCATGTATGCCTGCTTGCGGCCGGTGAGCATCTTGTGCGGATATGTCTGGTGCGAGACGTCGTAAACGATATGGTCAACGGGCGAATTGAACACCGTATGGAGCGCGATTGTTGCCTCGACGATGCCAAAGTTTGGACCAAAGTGGCCGCCGTGCTTTGACTCCATGACCAGCAGATTGTCGCGAATCTCCTGCGCAAGCGCCGCACGAGCCTCCGCGTCCAGCTTCTTTACGTCTTCAGGTCCATTAATTTGCTCTAGGTACATGTGCGGCCTTTCTTTAAACGGTGCTGAAATGGGTAGATTGCCTGTTTACAGCGGGGCGCGCGGAGCGTGCGGGGTGCTCGGGGTGCGCGGCCGCGGCCAACGTGCAGGTCAAACGTGTAGGTCAAATGTACAGGTCAAACACGTGGCAATCTAAACATAGCTTTGATGCGCGAAGTTATGTTTTTGGTTTACCCAGAACATGTCCAAGAATTTCTCGTAATTTGGTTTTAGCGGAATTACTTAGTTGATTGCACTGTTTTGTTGATGGCTGAACACACCTATGACAGATAATCTGTCAAAAAGACGTATACATTACGCTGAAAATACCTCAAACGTGCAGATTATCTTCATTAGGTGTGTAATATGCCCGCAATTGTGCAGATTATCTGTCATAGGTGTGTTCCTTAGAGGCGGAATTTACCTATAGTTAGATTTTTTATATTTCTCTATTCATTTTTCAGCATATTAGATGAAGTTTATGCATAAAGATGCATATCAAGTAGGGAGACCACCTGGCCGTCTGGCAGAATGCCCTTGGCTGTCTGATTATCTTGGTTAAAAGCTAGTCGATCCCCAGCGAGGTCTGCCAAAACGGCACTATTTTGCACGCCAAGCCTAAAAGTCGTCGCTCAACACGCTGCAGAAACACAAAAGAACCCTCGCACCTGAAAGATGCGAGGGTTCTTGCTAGAAACGTTACATCTACCTGCGGCTCGGCGCCCGCGGCAGAAGCCGCGTCTACCCGCGGCTTAACGCTCGCCGGCGGCGCGACGCTCGGCATACTCGGCAGCAAGACGAGCCTGAATGTCGTGTGGTACCTGCTCGTATCCTGCTAGCTCAACGGTATACTCGCCCGTTCCACGCGAGAGGGACCTCAGCCTTGTAGCGTAATCAGTAACCTCTGCGTATGGAATCGTTGCCTTAATGGTAGTTTCACCAGCGGAAACGCCGGTACCGGAAGACATTCCCTCAACGCGACCGCGGGAAGCGGAGACGTCACCCATGACGGAACCTGCATAGCTGTCTGGAACGGTGATCTCCAGGTGAGCCATAGGCTCCAGGAGAACGGGTTCTGCCTGGTCAACAGCCTTCTGGAAACCAATGCGAGCAGCGGTCTTGAATGCCATCTCGTTGGAGTCGACTGGGTGGTAAGAGCCCTCGTAAACAGCAACTTTAACATCAATCATAGGATATCCAGCCAAAACGCCTTCACGCATGGTCTCCTGGACACCCTTATCAATAGCGGGGATGAAGCCGCGTGGAATGTGGCCACCTACAATCTCGTCCACAAACTCGTAACCTGCGTCTGGGTTTGGCTCGATGCGCAGCCAGCAGTCGCCGTACTGGCCAGAGCCGCCGGTCTGCTTCTTGTGCCTGCCCTGAGCACTTGCAACTCGACGGATTGTCTCGCGATATGGAATGCGGAGCGCAACCTTATGTGCGGAAACGCCGGCTCGCTGCTCAAGACGCTCGAGAAGAACGGCTACTTGTGCCTCGCCGATTGCAGAAACAATGGTCTGGCCGGTGTCCTCGTCGCGCTCAACCTTGAGGGTTGGATCGGCGTCGGCGGCCTTCTCCAGGAACGCAAAGAGCTTGCCCTCGGTGCCGCGCTCATCAGGCTCAATGGCCGTGCGGTACAGGGAGTTGGGGAACCTGAATGCGGCGGCCTCAACCTTGCCGGTAACGGAGAGCGTGTCGCCCGTCATGGCCTCGAGCTTTGGAACTACTACGATGTCGCCGGCTGCAGCAGTGTTGACGTCAGTTGTTTCTTTGCCGCACATGCGATACAGGTGAGAAAGGCGCTCGGGCTTGCGGGTGCGAGCGTTGATAAGCTCAGAACCTGCAGAAACAGTACCTGCAAGCACCTTTACAAAGGTAAGCTTACCGTTCTGTGGATCCTGCAGCGACTTGAAGGCAAACGCAACAGGGCGCTCGTCATCAGGTGAAATATCAAGCTGCTCGCCATTTACCAGCGGAATGCGGCCAAAGTCAGACATAGTTGGGAACCAACCATCAATAGCGTCAAGCAGCGAAATAACGCCCTCTTCGCGAACGCAAGAACCCGAGAAGACAGGAACAAAAATGCGCTCCATAAGAGCCTTGCCCAGCAGGCCCTCGAGCTCTTCCTGCGTAATCTCTCCGCCCTCAAGGTAGCGCATCATCAGCTCGTCGTCTGCCTCAACAACCAGCTCGGTCAGAGCGGCGCGAGCGGCCTGGGCCTCTGCCTGGAACTCGGCAGGAATGTCGGTGACCTCGGGCTTGCCGTCTACCAGCTTGCGAGCCTTCTGATGAACAACGTCGATGATGCCAGAGAAAGCCTCGCCGGAGCCCATTGGAATGGTCACTGCACCAAGTGAGGAACCAAAACGGTCCTGAAGCATAGCCATTGCGGTCTCGTAATCTGCATCAGGGCGATCCAGGCGGTTAATGAACAGCGCGCGAGACAGTGACAGGTCCTCAGCGGCAAACCAAAGCCTGGTAGTAATAGTGCCAGGTCCACTAGCTGCATCTACGACAAACAGCGCGGTCTCAACAGCGCTCATTGCCGAATAGGCATCGCCTACAAAGTCAGGATAGCACGGTGCATCGAGCACATTAATGCGTGTATTTTCCCAGGTAATTGGTGCGATAGTAGTAGAGATAGAGAATCCGCGCTCTGACTCTTGCGAATCGTAATCAAGCGTGGGCTTTGTGCCTGCGTGGCCGCCTAAACGAGTGGTTGCACCCGTCAGATGCAGCATTGCCTCGGCAAGCATGGTTTTGCCCACGCCACCTTGGCCCACCAGGACCACATTCTTTACCTTAGAAACATTTTTTTCGGCCATGATGCCTCCTCTGACTGCGGCAAGCAGCCGAGAAGGTCAGCCGATAGTTCGCGCCCGAGTCTAGCGCGATATGCTTCGGCCCTTCCTGCTACTTACCGAACAAGAAAACCTCTAGCCACCCTACCGTACCGCAAAGCACAAAAAGAGACACCCACCATTCGATAAACGACATGTGGTGGGTGCCTCGAAGTTTCTTACCGACAGAAGATTTTGTGCTGTTACCGCAGGTAGACGACGTAAAGTTCCACGAGGCCGACCCAGCGCATCACAAAAGTTAGATTCTAACTCCTCGGTGAACGGTGTTGTTAAAGATCAGGTAGCCGATAATTGCGTTCACCAGCGACAGCGTGACAAAGATAATGTTTGGCAGCGTCTCGTTAATCACGCCCGTTGACGAGCTAAATGATTCGATAACCGGAACAATCATCATCATGAACGTTCCACCGATGACAAACATGGAGCCCAGCGTGCCCGCAAGAGAAGATACGGTGACCGAAAGGCTTCTCTTGGTGATATCGATGACAGAAGTCCAGTCAAAGTTTGGTCGGCGAATATCAATGGCCAGGCCCACGTTAGACACCAGGAACACAATGCAGAGTGGCAGAATAACGTTTCTCAACGCCGTTTCAAGGGTGATGTGACCTGGGATCAGGAAGAAAATCTGGGTCAGCACGCTGAAGATGAGCACGTAGATCATGTTAACGGCAATCTTTGCGCCAAAAATCTGCTTTGGAGATACAGGCATAGTCGCCATCAGCCAGTTTGAGCGGCCTTCCAGCGAGTACGAAATGGCGGCGGAGTTGGCGGCGCAGAACATCGAGGTGCCAAACCAGGTGGTTATCATGCCAAGGATGGTTCTTGCCAGAGGTAGATAGCGCGGGACCTCGGACGCAGGAACAAAATAGGCCACGATAGACGACGTGCTAAAGAACATAGAAATAAAGGCGAGAATAACCATCAGCAAGCAGCCAAAAAGCATGTTTATAAAGACTGCTGGATAGCCTGTGATGGTCAGAATCTCTTTCCTGATCAGGGCAACAAATGGCGTCGCAGACTTGGTGGAAATCTGTTTGGTGGTGAACTTCTTCTGGACCTTATCCTCGCTTACCAGCGCATTAATGCGGTCGTTGAAGCGAGAAATAATTGCCACGATTGCCGCAGGAGCTCCAACGGAGACCAGAGCAAACAGCAAGAAGCTAACAAGGGAGCCGGAGTTAAAGAAATCGGCAATCCATAGCGATGGAAGATAAACTACGCCAACTGAACTTGCAACGTTAAAGACAGTGTCGCGGAAATTATCCACCACTCCTGGGACAAACTTATCTGCGTTGAAAGATACCGTAAAGATAAAGAACAGATACACAACCATAAAGAAAAGGCCAAAAACGCCGCCGATGACCATTCCCAAGTTCTTGAAGTGCAGCTTTGCAGCAAGGGCTGCAACCGCAAAGGCCAAGAGAATAGCAGCAGAAACTGCAAGGTTTGGTCCAAGGAGAAGCGCAAACAAAGCACCAATCAAGCGTGGAAGTGTGACCGCCTCAAAGCTAAAGTAAGCCAAAAAGACTGGCAGCATAATGGTGATAGACCAGATACCCTCTGCAGCATAAAGAGCAGCTACGCGAGAATAAATAATGGTGCTCTTTTTGATTGGCAACGACATGATAAAGTCGTAATCCTTGTACGCAAAAAGCACGCCATTTGCCTTTACAAAGGTCAAAATAACACCAGGTAGAGCGCCAGCTAGAATTCCTGCGAGAGGCAGCAGCCTTGTGAAGCCGGCAATGGCTAACGTTGTTGAAACGCCGTAGATGTAGACCATCATAAAGAGTGCGCCAACAACTGCAAAAACGCCACCGACAATAGGCAGAGCATTTGCGCCAACTTTTCTCTCAAAATTCTTTCGAGCGCCTATAACCTGAGTAGTCCAAATCATGGTGATCTGAACCTTAAGCAGCATCCAGAACACTTTGAGGTCAGAAGGCAGTTTGAGCTCAGAGCGATCAAGAACAGGAACTTGACCAGCGCTTACTTGAGCTGGGATAAAGACATCTCCTGAAAGTTGCAGGTTCTGCTCAGGCACATCGGGGCGCTGAGGAGCCTGTGGAACGTTATTTGCCATGACTAGTTCTCCTTAGGGAAGGAAGGAGGAACTGGAGCACCTGGAGGCACTGGTGCACCCGGCACGGTTGGTGCTGCTGGAGCTGCAGGTGTCGCTGGAGCTGCTGGAGCCGCAGGTGCGGGTGCGGCGGGGGCAGCAGGGGCCGCAGGCGCGGCTGGAGCTGCGGGGGCCGCAGGTGCGGCTGGTGCAGCTGGGGCTGCAGGTGCTGCTGGAGCGGCGGGTGCAGCTGGAGCTGCAGGTGCAGCGGCTACAGGTGCGCCAGGAATGACTGGCTGAACAGCGGCGCCGTCCTTTGTGGTGGCCATGTCCTGAGCAATCTCGGCAGAAACGCCAGGAGCGCCTGCCTCAAGGCCAAGAAAGACTTCCTCAAGTGAAGCATTACCACGAATCTCGTCCGTTTTACCTGCAGCAAGAAGCTTGCCCTGACGAATAATTGCAATTTTATTGCAGAGTTTCTCGACAACCTCAAGAACATGTGACGAGAAGAACACAGCAGATCCGCGGTCGGCAAGCTCGTGCAGCATCTTCTTGAGCTCGAAGCTTGCTGCTGGGTCCAGGCCAACAAATGGCTCGTCCAAAATGATGAGCTTTGGCTCGTGGAGCAGGGCGGAAATCAGAACCAGCTTCTGCTTCATACCGTGAGAGTAGCTGCCAATAGCATTTGCCAGGGAGTCGGTGATGCCCAGGCGGTTGGCCAGCGTAGTAATGCGCTCGACGCGGTTCTCCGCAGGAACGCCAAAGATGTCGCAGACGTAATTGAGGTACTTGATACCGCTCATGAACTCGTAAATGTCTGGGTTATCCGGCACGTAAGCGATGACCTGCTTTGAGCCAACAGGGTCAACCAGCACGTTCTTTGAATCCACAAAGATGACGCCGCCCTCAAATGGCTGAGCACCAACGATGGACTTGATAAGCGTGGTTTTACCTGCGCCGTTGTGGCCGATAAAACCGTAGATGTCGCCAGGCATAACGTCGAGCGAAAGGTCAGAAACGGCAACCTTGGAACCGTACTTCTTGGTGAAGTGCTGGACGCTCAGCACAGGAACAACCTCGCCAGGAGCTGCTGGAGTTGGTGCTGGTGCTGCGGCTGGTGCAGCAGGAGCCGCGGGCGCTGCGGGTGCGGGAGCGGGAGCCGCAGGAGCAGCAGGAGCTGCGGGTGCGGGTGCAGCTGGTGCCGCGGGAGCCGCTGGAGGTACGGGAGCGTTAGGAACGGGTGGCTGTGGAATATTGTCGGCCATGTTAGTTTCCTTCTTCCATCTTGTCTGTCTTATTCACACGAGTGTTGTTAGCTTTTGGAGTGCGCTTTGCCCTTCTCAGAGCGTCGCGCAAAATCCATTCTACCTGAGCGTTAGTTGAACGCATGTCGTCTTGCGCCCAGCGTTCAACCGCCTCCCAGACGTCAGGAGCTACACGAAGTGGATATTGTTTGCGAGGTGCCATGGGTTTCTCGCCATGCTTTACTGCTGCAAGGAACCGGTGTTAAGCACAGGCTGAGCCTCGGACTCGCCGCAGAGAACAACCATAAGGTTGGATGCCATGACAGCCTTGCGATCCTCGTCGAACTCAACAACGCCGTTCTCGGAGAGCTGGGTGAGGGCCATGTCAACCATGGAAACGGCGCCCTCGACGATCTTCTTACGTGCGGCGATGATTGCCTCTGCCTGCTGGCGGCGAAGCATTGCCTGCGCGATTTCTGGGGCGTAGGACAGGTGCGTGAGGCGAGCGTCGTCAACGGTGATACCAGCGACGGAAAGATTGCGGCTCAGCTCGGACTGAAGCGCCTCGGAGACTTCCTCGATGTTGGAACGCAGGGTAATTGCGGTGTTGGACTCGGACTCGTCCTCCATGTGGTCGTAGCTGTAGATGCTGGCGACGTGCCTGAGCGCGGTCTCTGCCTGCATAGCAACGTAGCTGTCGTAGTCATCGACGTCAAAGAGAGCCTTTGCGGTATCGCTGACGCGCCAAACAACAACCTCTGCAATCTCGATTGGGTTGCCCATGCGGTCGTTGACCTTGAGAACGTCGCCGTTCAGCGTGCGAGCACGGGTGGAAATGATGGAAGTGTGCACGTTTACACTGGGAGTAACGCCTGCAGCGAGAGAAGAGAGGTCACCCACGTTTGTAGAAAGAGTCTTGGCATAGTAAGGATTTGCCCAGCGCAGACCCTCGTCCTTAACGGTGCCAATGTACTTACCAAACAGCACGCACACCTTTGCCTGACCAGGCTGAAGACTGAACAGGCCACTTGAAACAAACAGGCCGGCAAAGAAAAATACCAGCGCGCCAATGATGCTTGGGAATGACGGATCCAGGCGAGGATTTCTGTCTGCAGCGATAGCGCTGAGTACAAAATTAGCCAAAAACAGGGCTGCAACTGCAAAAAGAGCAATGGTAATCAGCAGGAACAGCCAACCACTCTTGGACTTAATGATTTTCTCGGTGCTCATAAGATCTCCTTTGTGACAATGAGCCTTCTGTTGGCATCATTGTGATATCACATTGATTGCAAGTCAATAGAAATTTTTATTTAAATATTGTTCAAAAATTGCAGGTGAGGCGGCGGTTTTTTGGCGTGCAGTGTGCGGCGAGAAGACCACTGCACATGACGAGAAGTTCGTCTCTTCGAGAAAAGTAACCGACCTGTAAGGCTTGGATTGAGCGCGCCTTATTTCTGCAAAGAATCTGTAACTTTTGCCTGAAAATGTAAAAGAATCGGTAGATTTGCCTGATTTTGTCAAAGAATCGGTGGCTCAAATACAGATTCTTTGCACTTTTCAGGCGGACCTTTCGTGACATGACTTTTGAATCCGAGGTTAGTTTCACAAGCACTCTCATGGAGCCTGATTTTCTCGCCATGTCTGAACGATTTGCCGGAAAAGTACACCTTGTCTGAGCGATTTGCCGGTTTTTCTCATCATGTCTGAGTAAATTTACTCAGACATGATGAGCTTTTCAGGCTCGCAATCAGAGCCAATCAAAAATGGAGAGAGGCAGCTTGATCGCATAAAAACACACCTTGGGAGAAACCCCAAGGTGTGTTCGGTGTGCACTATTACCTGCTCGCAGGCTATGCTCGCAGCCGACGCTGCTCGCAGGTCGCAGCCACGACCGGCACGGCGTGCGTCACGCTAGTCAATACGAGCGTCTACCTCAAGCCAGCCGAGCTGATCGATGTTGCTCTTGACGTGCTCGCAAGACTTGCGCCATGCCTCAATCTCGGAGTCAGAGAGCTCGGGCACAAAGACCTTCTCGACACCATTGGCGCCGATAACTGCAGGAAGTGAAGAGTAGAAGCCAGACACGCCATACACGTCGTTGAGCAGCGTGGAAACTGGCGTGATCAGCTTGGTGTCGTGGACAATAGCCTTGATGACCTCGACAGCTCCGTTTGCAATGGAGTACTCAGTGCACTGCTTGCCGCTGTAAGTGACGTAACCGCCCATACGTCCAGCCTGCTCAAGCTCTGGGAGGTCAAAGGTCTTGCCCGTCTGAGCTGCAACTTCGTCAAGGGTGAGGCAGCCAATGGAGACATGTGACCAGCAAGCAAACATACCGTTGCCGTGCTCGCCGAGCATCCAAGCGTTGATGCAAGATGCTGGATAGCCGGTAGCGCCGGAAAGCGCATGGCGGAGTCGAGCAGAGTCCAGCGTGGTACCGGAGCCAATAACCTTATTTGGGTCAGCGCCAGTTAAATACTGAAGCTCAGTGGTAACAACGTCGCAGGGATTTGCGATGTTGACCCAAACGCCATCGAAGCCAGCGTCTGCAATACGCTTGGCAAACTTCTTGGCCTCATCAGTAGTAACAAAAAGTTCACCATCGCGGTTTCCTGCAGCAGCAGCTACATGACCAGCAGCATTGACAATAATGTCGCAGCCAGCAAGCTCCTCATAACGATCATCAAGCTCATAAACGCGAGCAGGGTGTGGATAAAATGGCATTGCATCCAGCAGATCGTTTACCTGAGCCTTGCAGAGGACCTCATTTGTGTCGCTAATGTAGAGCTCAGTAGCAAGTCCCTGATAAAGCAGGGCATTTGCAACATGTGCGCCTACATGATTAGCGCCGATAATACCAATTTTGCTGATGAGAGCCATAATCCACCTCTTTTGTCTTGGCAAAATACTGTGCTTGTTAGCTTAACGGTTTTCTAGATAAACGGGAAACGATACAAAAAATGAAACAGATTAGATACAACAATCCCCTCAACGTGCCAATTTAGCCTGTAAACGGTATAGTAGTAACCCAAGATTTGGAGAGGAACTATGGGATACAAGACACCAACATGCTCTATTGCGCGTAGTTGCGGAGGCTGTGAATGGCTTTCGGTCCCCTATCCTATCCAACTTAAGCGTAAGCAGGCGCAGGTAGAAGAACTTCTCGCTCCGCTGGCAAACATCAATAACGTAACTATCGAGCCCATCCGTGGCATGGACGAGCCTCTGGCGTATCGTCACAAGGCAGCGACGCCATTTGCACCGGGTAAAGGTCGCACGGTTCGCTCCGGTTTTTACGCAAGCGGAACGCACAAAATTATTGCTTCAAAGGAATGCCTGGTAGAAGACGGTCGAGCCCGCGCTATCCTCAACGATGTGGCCTATCTTGCCAGCCAGTTCAACATCCACGCTTACCAGGAGGATCGCGGCAAGGGTGCACTCCGTCACGGCGTAGTGCGCTGCGGATATGCCACCGACGACGTCATGCTGGTGCTGGTGGTCAACGGTCAGCATCTGCCTCACGAGCAGGAGTTTATTGCCGCGCTTCGCAAAGCGCACCCCGAGCTGACTAGCATCTTCTTGAACGTCAACCAGAAGCGCACCAACGCAATCTTAGGGCGAGAAACCCGTCTGCTTTGGGGCTCAACGTCTATGAGCGACAAGCTTCTGGACTGCACGTTTGAGATTGGTCCAACTAGTTTCTATCAGACCAACCCTCAGCAAACCGAGGTGCTCTACCAGCTGGCTATCGACGGAGCGCTTGCTGGCTCCGAGCTTGCTGGCTCCAAGCAAGCCAGCGCTGCGTTGACCGGCGCTTCCGCACAAGCAACCGCTTCCGCGCAAACCAGCAACCTGCGAGTTCTTGATGCGTACTGCGGTACGGGAACCATTGGACTTTGCTTGGCACGCGCCGCCGAGGCTCAAGGCGTCAACCTCTTGCTTACTGGCGTTGACCAGGTTGAAAACAACATTCAGATGGCTCGTAGAAATGCTCGAAACAACAAGCTTGAAGCCGAATTTATCTGCGACGATGCCACTCGCTACATGCAAGCTCTGGCAAAAGACGGTCAGAACTTTGACGTTATTATTCTTGACCCACCTCGCGCTGGTTCCACGGCCACCTTCCTTAAGGCAACAGCTCAGCTAGCCCAGAAGAAAATCGTGTACGTTAGCTGCAACGTTGTGACGCAGGCTAGGGACCTCAAAGTTCTTCTCGATAGCGGGTTTGCCATTGAGCGCGTGACACCTGTGGACATGTTCCCTCACACCAAGCATGTGGAGTGCGTAGTTCTGTTGACTAAGATACAGAAATAGAAGTATAAAAACAGCTTGAAATAAAGACTTCTCGGTGTTGTGGCTGTTGAAAATCAGCGTAGTAGAGCCCACTCAACCACTGCGTCTTGCTCGACAATCCAAAAACAATTGAGAGGCTAGGACTTTTGTCCCGGCCTCTTTTGATTTATAACTATATGAAGCAATGGAAATCAAGCCAGCTTAGGATTTAGCTTTCTCCATACTGCTACTAGCAATTCTCATAGCGAGAAGGATTATCAACACCTTAATCACAAGTGATAGCCATACGCTCTCAGTTGATGACAGTTGTGATAAAGCATTGATCAGCGCATGGGTCATAACACACAGCCAGAGACTTCTGGTCTTAGTATAAATGGCGGATAAGATGAAACAGTTGCCTAATAAGCCTAGCAAGAAAGGCAAGAAATGAATCGTGGCCAGAGAACCATCGATGTAAAAATAGAGCAAATGCCATAGTGACCAAGCCAAAAATGTAAAGAGCGTGGACACTAAGTAGGTCAACTTTTCTTGCAAAGCGGGCTGGAAAAAATAGCGCCAGCCAATTTCTTCGATACCACCAAAGACAAGAGCTTTTATAAATAAAATTATGGGGAGGTACCAAACTTGAATAGCCATCCCACCACTCAATACCAGTGGTAAAAGATCCAGGACTAGAAAAATGAGGACTAAGAGATAGCTACTAAGAGGCTGTTTGACTTGAAAAAAATCTTTTAGAACTTGTTTGAAACTAGACTGGCGATAGCTAATACTGACAAGGCCGCCCCAAAAAGCAGATGATAAGCCACCTAAAACAACAGCCATGATCCCAATTGGTGAGGTAAAATCAACCTTCACTCCTTCTGCTCTTAAAAACCAAACTAGAAGGCTGACTCCTAATACTTGTCCAAAGGTCCCTATCAAATACATGGATAGAGCTTGCTTTCTATTCATTCGTGATTCCTTTTTCTATTCTTTCATCTAGTTCATGTTTATCAGACCAAATTTGACTTTGTCTTGCAGCTTCTTTTAATCGTTTAATATCTTTTCTTAATTTCTCATTTTGACTAATCTCAAATTGGTCTTTCATCAATTTATTTTCATACCATTAAATAGTTTAGTTGATATGTTTCCGCATACGAACGCAACCACTTGATATACTTAGTGTTCGCTCGTTCCATGTTGAGAGTGTAGTGGTTCTTTCACGAGTCTAGATTAAAGTCGCAAATTGAATTGAGAAGCTATGAAAACGGTAGAATTTGGAAAACAAAATAACGACGTAATCATGCTGCTTCATGGTGGCGGTTTATCTTGGTGGAACTATAAAGCTGAGGCTGAACTGTTGAAGGATCAGTATCACGTTGTGCTGCCAATCCTTGACGGACATGCAGGTAGTGACGATGATTTTATAAGCATTGAGAAAAACGCAAGTCGGCTCATTTCTTTTATCGATAAAGAATTTGGAGGCTCAGTTCTCCTTATTGGAGGGCTGTCCCTTGGCGCACAGATTTTAGTAGAAATGCTGACGCAACGAAATTCAATTTGTCAAAACGCTGTCATTGAGAGCGCATCTATCATTCCGTCCAAGCTGACAAATCTCTTGATCAAACCGATGTTTTCTCTAAGTTATGGCTTAGTAAAAATGAAGTGTTTTTCTCAGATGCAATTTGATTACCTTCATATCCGTAAAGATTTATTTGAAGACTATTATCGGGACACATCACAAATCTCAAAAGAAAACATGATTGCATTCTTGGAAGCAAATACATCCTATGAGATAAAACCAGGCCTTCAAGATGCCCACGCCAAAGTCCATGTACTTGTCGGAGAAAAAGAGCAGAAAAAGATGATATGCTCAGCAGAACAATTACATAAGGCACTGCCTGGTAGCGTTCTTGAAATAAAGAAAGGCTTATATCACGGCGAGTATTCCATCAATCATCCCGAAGAGTATACAAAAGAACTCCTAGACATGATTTACTACATATTAAATAAATCAGCATGACTTCCCGTACGAGAAGCAACAAGTATAAGCTCGTCTTTATGAATAGCATAAATCAAAAGCCAGTCTGGTTGAATATGGCATTCTCTAAACCCTTGGTAGGATCCAGTAAGAGCGTGGTCTTTGTGTTTTAGGTCTAAAGCTTCCCCGGCGCAGAGTTTGTCAAGCACCTCTTGGAGTGGAGATATATCAAGACCTCGCTTTTTAATGCGCTTGTAATCCTTCCGAAACTTAGAAGTTGCTTGAAGTTTAAGCATATAACTTAAACCCCCGCATTGAGATCTTTAAACAGCTCATCTGTGGTGTTGTAGGATGTTGCTTGAATTTTACCTGACATGATATCGCGTGCTTCTTCCATAGCAGCCAGTGTTTCAGCATTAAACTTTGGGATTTCCACTTTAAAAGGAAGGCCACCATGCAAAACGCACTGGCGTAAGAAGATGTTTACGGCACTTGACATATCGATGCCGAGTTCTTTAAACAGTTCATTTGCTTCTGTTTTGACATTACTATCGATGCGAATTTGAGTAGGACTTGTTGCCATAGTATCAGCTCCTTTTTTAGGTGATTTTGATACAAATGGTATACGTTGTCAATCAAATAACAGATGTATTTTCGATTTGTTTTGTTTGTCCGACGTTATTTTTTCCTTGAATTCTCAAAGCAAGTACAACGTTTAATGATGGTAGACTTCTCAAAGACACTTCCAACTCAGGAGTTCCCGTGATTATAAAAAACGAAATACCTCTTTTAGAATATGACGATGCCTCTCCAGAGGTCATTTCAGCAGATCACGAATGGACCGCAGGCCAGCTGCCAGAAAAGTGCCTCTTTGCATTTCTTGGAGACGTCGTCCATGATTACGCCAACCAGCACGGAGCGGAAGTCGTAGAAACAATCGTGACCGTTTCTCGAGACATTAAAGTCTACGTTTTAGATTCGTATGGCGAGAAAATCTGTTTAGTTCAGTCCCCTACTGGATCTGCTTCATCCACACAGGTAATGGACATACTGGTTACCTGTGGCTGTAAGAAGGTAATTGCAGTTGGTTCATGCGGCGTTCTAAAAGAGATACAAGAAAATGCCTTTCTCGTCCCAACTAAAGCTCTTAGAGCAGAAGGAACGTCCTATCACTATCTTCCAGCATCAAGATATATAGAACTTGATAAGGAGCCAATTTCTGTCATAGAAGAGACCTTCAAAAAGGACGGCCTACCTTTTGAAACGTGTACTACCTGGACTACTGATGGCTTCTTCCGTGAGACAAAAGATATGGTTGAGTATCGTCTGCAAGAAGGATGCTCAGTTGTAGAGATGGAATGCTCGGCACTAGCCGCTTGCTGCAGAAAACGAGGAGCGCAGTTTGGTCAGTTTCTCTTTACAGCAGACTCTTTGGCAAACGTTCACGAATATGACGAGAGGGACTTTGGCAAAGACTCCCATGAGAAAGCGCTGCTTCTTGGCCTAGAAATACTCAGAAACTTTACCTAAACCATTGCTGGGCATCCGCGCTTACAGCGTTTCAAAAAATTTAAGCGTACAATTGTTGATGTGCACTACTTAGCTTTTCATCAGGGCATTTCTACAATTAGTGAGGCTCATATGAAAGTTCAGCAGCTCATCAAAGAAACGTGCGCGATAGTCTCCGAGGACCTCGGCAAAGCAAAAGCAGATCAGATTACACAGGCAGCTCAAACGCGATTCGAGGCGCTCTGTACAGAAAATACATCCGATTCCAAAGAGCTCCGATCCCACTCTTTCAAACGTATTTACCCTGGTATTGCGGTATATGAGGCTCTGCGTGCAGAGGGCATCCCTCAAGAAAAGGCCGTCTGGTATATTCGCGAGTATTTCCAGCGATTTGCTGCCAAGCGAGTCCCGCTCTTCCAATGGGCAATCAAGACGTTTGGCCTTGCGCGCAAGTTTCCTCGTCTCTTTAAATCAGGTATCGAGAAAAGCTGCACATCAAATGCTGGATTTGCCTTTGAGTATCCGGAAAGTCATGGTAACGAAGCTCGCCTCAATATTGTGAGCTGCCCCTACTATGAAATAACCAAAAGATACGGTTGCCCCGAAATAACCGCTGCATACTGTGACAGTGACGATGCAGGATATGGCAACTTGCACCCGCAGCTTATCTGGGGTCGTACAAAAACCATAGGCCATGGTGGCGATTGCTGCGATTTTCTTTTAGAGTATAAAGAGAACTAATCGCAGGTAAACGCCTTCTGCCTGCCCCGTCGCTAGAATCTTGTCATCTACATGACGTGCGCTAAGTACGTCTACTAGGAGTTTTTATGCAAGAAAATCGCATGTTTTCCGACGTCAAGCTGGCAAAGAGACTGACCCCCGCTTGGCTTAGTCCCTTTTTAGCTGTTTTCTTGTTGGTCGTTGGACAAATTATTGGTGCTATTGTAATGACCATTTCAGCAGCTCTTATTATTGCCCCTTACTACATGGCACACCCAGATCTTCCAGATCGTCTTTCTGATTCCCTCAATCTGAGAGAGATTTTTGGAGACTACTATCTTCTGATAACGCTTCTTTCCTTTGTCTTTATCGCAGGCCTCTTTTTCCTGTGGGTAAAACTCTTTGAAAAACGTCCGATTGTCACTCTGGGATTTTACAAAGATAACTGGAAGAAAGAGCTGCTCAAAGGCTTTGGTCTAGGAATTCTTCTCTTCTCTATTGTGATGCTGATTCTCATTTTGACCGGATCTTATCAATTAGTTGGCACTACTTTTACGCCTTATGCCTTCGGTTTTGTTCTTCTCACCATTCCGTTTTGGCTCATTCAGGGTGGAACAGAAGAACTTATCACTAGAGGATGGCTTCTTCCTGTCATGGCAGAAAAATCCAACAAAATTATTGCAATCGTGGTTTCAAGCAGCCTATTTGGTCTTCTGCACATGTTTAACAGCGGCTTTACTATGCAATCCCTGATCGACCTGATTCTTTTTGGCATCTTAGAGACGTTCTATATCATCAAAACAGACAATCTCTGGGGAGCCGCTGGTATTCACGGAGCCTGGAACTTTGCCCAGGGCAATATCTTTGGCGTTCTGGTAAGCGGTAGTGCCACCGGCAGTTCATTGTTAAAGTTTGTTCCCAGCGATGCTCCAAGCTGGCTTACCGGCGGAAATTTTGGCTCAGAGGGATCCGCTGCTTGTATGCTTGTTATGGTGGTAACTGTCTTGATTCTTGCCTATCAGCTCAAGAAATCTGGCAAGCTCTTTGTAAAGAAATCTGCCGAGAAACCCGCTGAAGCCGCAAGCGCTTCTTCATAACTAACCCAATTTTATTAAATTCTAATTTCACGGATAGGGTAACTTTTTCGTCACCTCCTCCTTATAATTAAAATAACAAAGGAGGAGGTGTTTTATGTCAAAGAAACAAATCAATCTATTTGTAGGCTCTATCGGAGCTTTTATCGGAGTATTTGTTTTTATCGCTTATATTCCACAAATTATTGCAAATCTACAGGGCGTAAAGGCTCAACCTTTTCAGCCGCTATTTGCAGCAGTTTCTTGTCTCATTTGGGTCATCTATGGTTGGACTAAAGAGCCCAAAAAGGACTGGATTCTTATTATCCCAAATACTGCTGGTGTAATTTTGGGCGGTTTGACGTTCCTTACTGCTTTATAACAGCTAAACAGCAACTTTACATTAGAAATCTGGTGACATGAAAAATGCCACCGGATTTCTATTTTTCTCCTGGCAGTGGCCAGGATTGGCTTACCGACGGTAGCTTTGGCGCAGAAGGTTCCATCGTTTGCACGCTTGTTATGCTGGTCACTGTCTTGATTCTTGCCTATCAACTCAGGAAATCTGGCAAACTCTTTGTAAAGAAATCTGCCGAGAAACCCGTTGAAGCCGCAGGTGACAATTTATAACTCCTATATTTCGCTGAATTTCACAGAGTGACCGATTTTCTCGTCCGCTTCTCCTGCGCCTTAGGGAGAAGCGGTTTGTGTATATACGGTCAATTTGCAGCTTGAACAGCAAATCCTTTTCGACATTTATTATGATTGACCTATCTTGTTGCTGTTTGAGGAGAAATAATGCGCGCTAAGAAAGTTTTGAGCATTTTATTTGCTCTTGCTCTTGTTTTGAGCAGCCTTCCTGCATCCGCCATTGCAGAGTCTATTGAAGACGCAGGTAAATACTCTGTTGTTGTCTCGTACGTTAATGTGTTGAACGACGAAGAGATTCATGCGCCTTCTAAACAAGTTGTAAATGAGGGAGAATCTTGGTCCGTTACCTCTCCAACAGTTACCGGTTATGACCTGGAAGATCCTGCTCAGGCAACCGTTACTGGCGTTGCTTCTGGCTCAGATCACTACATTAAACAGACCGTCTATTACATGCCTGGTTATGTTACCTACACCGTTAAGCGCATGAAGGAAATGACTACCGGCAATTATGTTGAGGCGTCCTCCGAAGAAAATTACGGTGCGCCCGATTCGGTTGTTACTGCTACAGATGTCACCTATCCAGGTTTTGTGCGCACAACTACAGACCTTTCGCTTAAGGTTACCGCAGATGGCAAGGCTGTTAAGTACATCTACTATGATCGTAATCCTCGCAGCGCAATTTATTTCTCAACTTCCGGCAGTGAGATATCTCCTGTAATTGGAAATCCAGGAGATGCCGTTCCTGCTGTCCCTAATCCAACGAGAACTGGTTATACCTTTGCTGGTTGGGACCTTAACGACGATGGTGTTGCAGATTCTTTGCCTACCACCATGCCTCAAGAACCTATTACTGCAAAAGCACTTTGGACTCCAGCAGCAGCAGCGTATCACTACGCCTATTTTATTCAGGATCCAAACAACCCTTCTAACTACAACTACGTCACCACTACCGCTGCTTCCGGAACCGTCGGAACAATGACTGCAACTGCTCCTGTCCAGCCAAATACGGGTGTTTTCCGCTTTGAAACGTACAGTCACGAAAGTGATCCGACTCCTATTGCATCAGATGGCTCCACCACTATTAACGTTTACTACAATCTTGCAACTATCACCGTCAACGTACGTCCAAAGAGAAATGGCTCCATCCTTGCAACGCTTACGCTTCGTTATGGTGATACGTTTAATCCTTACGCCATCAACCCCAATACCGGCAACAAGTACAGCGACGACATGCTCGCCGCCGTGCGTGCAGATGACCCTTCTGGAACCTACTATTGGTATGGCATAATCCCTGGTGTTGGCGGTACTGCAACCACCACCCAAGCAAAAACAACTGACCCAGGAACCAAGATTACCGCAGATAATGTTCTTGACGTCTATGGTCGCTACACTAGCTCCACTAACCTTGGTCCACGCTACCGCTTCTACTACTATCAAAATCTTGATGGTACTTACGATATGGGCGGAGACCACACGCTTTCTCGACCTGGCATGATTACAGAGATTGCAAGAAATGATGTTGATCACTATCTTGAGAGCGAGAATAGACATCCTGGTTTTTCGTATGACGGCTACCGCATGAGCATTGACCATTTTGATGGAACCAATTACGATGCACTTGGTTGGACCAGTTGGCAGCCATACAACTACGACTACCTCACCACTGATTACAATTCCAACTTGATTGAGCACCGCTATAAGCGCAATACCTATACCGTTACCTACGTAAGCTCTGGTACAACTGTTGCTACGCACTCTCATCTCTTTGGAGAGCCCTTTAATGCCAGCACCGATGTTCCTGGCACCTCTTTAACTTCTCCACGACCTGGTTATGTTTTCAAGGGCTGGTACGACAATTCAGAGACTGTGGGCACTCCTGTTACCGACACCACTATGCCAGCAACTAATACGGTGTTGTACGCCAAGTGGGCTCCTCTTACTGCGACCGTTACCTTTAACTCTGAGGGTGGCTCACCAGTCAACTCGCAGGAGCTCACCTACGGAGACGCAGCTACCAAACCCGCTGATCCCGTACGAGAGGGCTACACCTTTGCTGGCTGGATTCTCTACACCAATGGAAACCCCTCTGTATACAGCTTCTCCGCAGCAGTTACGGGCGACATTACTCTGCACGCACTGTGGAAGAAGAACGACTCCTCCGTCTCCTACACGGTCATTCATCAGACAGATGACGGCCAGATTCTCTCAACCATAACTGAGACTGCTCCAATCGGTTCTCTTGTCAGCAAGTGGGCTCTCGACGCAGCTGATCGCGGAGACTATGCCTATGTAGATGTGTCTTCTCGCTCTATGGTTCTTGATGAGAATGCCGAGAATAACGTCTTGACCTTCACATATAGCAAGGAAGCTCGCTACAGCTATACCATCCATTACGTTGATGCACAGACCGGTGAGCAAATCCATTCCGACGATGTTATTGGCAGCCAGACGCTTAACCTGCAGAATGTTTCTGCTCGTGAGATTGACGGCTACACACTTCAGGGTGATAGCACTGGATATGTTTCTGCTGACCAGCTTGAGTACACGTTCTACTACACAAAGAATCCTGTAGCTCCTGCTGCGCCTCAGGCACCAGCAAAGCGCAAGAGCGCTCTGCCCGAGACTGGCGACGCCTCAAGCGTGGCTTTTGTTGGCGCGGCTCTGACCTCTGTAGCTGCGCTGGGAACATCCCTTGCCTTGCGCCGTAGGAAAAGAACCGAAGCATAACAGGAAGTTCTAATGCAACTACAAAACCCGGGTGCCAAAGCACTCGGGTTTTTGTTTGCGTATTCTTGAAGTAGCCGCAGGCAGGCGCAGCTCTAGCCATAAATCTGCAAACCAATCTTCATAACTAAAGCAATAACGTTAAATTCTAATTTCACAGGTAGTTTGATTTTCTCGTTACCTCATCCTTGTAATTAAAATAACGAAGGAGGAGGTGTTTTATGTCAAAGAAACAAATCAATCTATTTGTAGGCTCTGTCGGAGCTTTTATCGGAGTATTTGTTTTTATCGCTTATATTCCACAAATTATTGCAAATCTACAGGGAGTAAAGGCTCAACCTTTTCAACCGCTATTTGCAGCAGTTTCTTGTCTAATTTGGGTCATCTATGGTTGGACTAAAGAGCCCAAAAAGGACTGGATTCTCATTATTCCAAATACTGCTGGTGTAATTTTAGGCGGATTAACATTTCTCACCGCTTTATAGTGATTAAGCAGCAAATTTAATTTAGAAATCCGACAGCATCTAATGGTGCTGTCGGATTTTAATTAACATGCGTCTTACCTCTGTCGCCATTCTTGGCGCTTTTCTCATTCTGCATCATAAACAAACTCAATAAGCTAGTTCTTAGACACCCATCCCCGGAAAGCCAATCTGTCGCAGCGCCTCATACAGCACAATGGCGGCAGCGTTTGAAACGTTAAGCGCACTGACCGAGAACTCGTTAGGGTCAATGAAGTTTCCGCAGATATCCTGCCGCAAAAGCGCTGGATGAGCGTATTGGTCATCACCGTCAAGTGCATCGTGCTTTTGACTCCAGTCCTCACGATTAACCAGGCTTGCGGAGTCTTGCAACATTGGGATTCTCTCGCACTCGTCAGCATGCTGGGCCAGGAGTTCCTCGGATAATCCCAAGCTTTCTTTGCCAAAGATAAGGTAATCCCCATCGCGATACGTTGCCTGCGTGTAGGTCTTTTTAGCTTTCTTAGTCAGAAAATGTAGCGGGGATCTACTGGTTGCGGAGGTGCCGTCGACCGTGGAAACAGCGTCGTGTGCAGCATCCGCAGCAGGTGCACCAGACGTTTGGGCCAGACCGTTCTTCTCCAGAAATTGATCCCAGTTGTCGTAGACAGAAACGTTAAGGCTTTGCCAATAGGCCATACCTGCTCGTTTAAGGCTTTTGTCATCAAGCGAGAAGCCCAACGGGCCCACTAAGTGCAAATGAGTTCCGCTCACCACGCAGGTGCGGCCAATGTTTCCCGTGTTTGCGGGAATCTCGGGCTCTACTAGTACAACATTGAGCATAGGTTATGCCAGAACAAAGCTGGTCAGGAAGGCAATAAGTCCGCCAAGTGCCATGGTAGCTGGCAGCGTTACAAACCAGGCAGCGATAATCTTGCGCGCAACGCCCCAGCGCACGGAGCTTCGACGACGAGCAGATCCTGCGCCCATGATGGATGTGGTGATGACCTGCGTAGTGGAAACTGGTGCTCCAAGTGCAGTCATAATCTCGATTGCAACGGTGGAACTTGTTTCGGCGACAAAGCCAATAACTGGCGTGAGCTTAGTAACACCATCGCCAACGGTACGCATAATACGACCGCCGCCAATAGAGGTGCCCAGCGCCATAGTAGTTGCGCAAAGCAGCTTAACCCACAGAGGAATGCCCATGGAAGGGTCGTGAAGACCTGCGGTTACCAGTGCCAACGTGATGATTCCCATGGTCTTCTGAGCGTCATTATTGCCGTGGCTGTATGCCATAAACGCAGCTGAGAGCACCTGAAGACGGTGGAAGAGACCGTTTGCCTTTTTAGGTGGCCAATCGGCAAAGATCTCAAATACCAGCTTCATAATGAAGTAGCCCAGAGCCATACCAATAAGTGGCGAGGTAAACAGAGGGATAACAACCTTCTCGATAACTCCCGCCCAAAGAATGTGGCCTGTGCTGCCTGTAAATACGATGGTTGCGCCAATAAGGCTGCCGATAAGCGCATGCGAAGACGAACTTGGAATTGAGAACCACCAGGTAAAGAGGTCCCAAATGATAGCGCCCATCAATGCAGCAAAAATAACGTAGAGCTGGAGCTGAATATCAACCAGGCCAGACGCGATGGTCATAGCGACCTTCTCGCTCATAAGCGCGCCGATAAAGTTCATGATAGCCGACATGATAATTGCCGTGCGTAGAGGCAAAGCCTTGGTATACACCGTGGTTGCAATAGCGTTTGCGGTGTCGTGGAAGCCGTTGATGAACTCAAATATCAGAGCGGAAACAAGTACCGCAATAAGCAAGATGCTAGCCATTTTTCACGATGACATTCTGAACAGCGTTTGCAACATGCTTGCAAGCGTCAAGGGTTGACTCAAGTCTATCCAGAAGGCTCTTCCACTTAAGAACCTCAATCGGATCATCAACGTTTCTGAAAATAGAGCTCAGGGCGTTACGATAAACAACATCACCCTGGTCCTCATACTCATTTGCAGAGCGTGTATGGCGAATGACAGAATCATCCTTGTGATAATCAGGGAGACGATCAAAAGCCTTCTGCAGCTCCTCTGAAGCAAACAGGATTAGATGAGCTACCTGAACAGCCTCTGGACGCATCTCTTTGATGTCATACATGCTGAGATGAGCAGAAACGCTCTCAATGCCGTCTGCAATCTCGTCCATAAGCAGGGCAAGACGCGAGATGTCCTCGCGATCAAATGGCGTGATAAAAGACGTGTTAAGGGTGGAAATAATCTTTCCTACCTGGTCATCACAAAGCGTCTCATAGTTCTTAATCTGAACTTCATAATCTTCTGAACTTGGGAATGACTCCATGTAAGAGACAAACAGTTTTGCTGTAGAAACAATCAGTGCAGAAAACTCAGAGAACATGCTGTAAAACTCATCTTCTCTACGAGAAACACGACTCATATGACGCCCTTCACTTGGACTTTTTATTACATACACAGACATATTTAGTATAGCTGTTTAAGGCGTATATACTGAGGATAATAGCAATTTCTGACTCACAATAAAGGGCATCTTGTACGTAATAAAATATGGGATAGGGAGGCAAGATTATGCGAGAAAAACTGTTTGATTACATTGCAAATCAGTACGGTATAAACCCCGACTATCCCTTCTCGACAGCTCCAACGTATGCTGTTTTACGCCACCCGCACAATAATAAGTGGTTTGCGCTTGTTGCTGATGTACCTGGTAAAAAGCTAGGCTTGAAAGAATTCAGACGCTACGATCTTGTTAATGTAAAAATTGATGATCCATTTCTTCTGGAAATGCTTCTACATCAAGATGGTTATTTGCCTGCGTACCACATGAATAAAGAGCATTGGATTTCCATACTTTTGGATGGCTCCATTGACTTTGATGAGCTCTGCCAATGGATTGATGCGAGTTATTCGGCAACAAACTAACGAATATCTTCTTAAGTGATTGGGTAAGAACCAGCAACCCGTTAATTAATCATTGGAGGTTACTTTACATGACAGAGAAGCGCGCTATTACGTTTGACGAGAACTTCTTCAACAGGATGGGACAGATCGGCAGCGTACTATCAGTCATGATGTATGTGTCTTATATTCCTCAGATTACCAATAACCTTGCTGGAAATAAGGGTAGTTTTATCCAGCCGCTGGTTGCTATGATCAACTGCATCGTGTGGTTTGTTTACGGCGCCTTCAAGAAAGAACGAGATGTTCCCATTATGATTGCTAACGCCCCTGGTATTCTCTTTGGACTTGTTACTGCAATAACTGCGCTACTATAAGCGAAGAAACACGCAACAAGCCAACTCAGTAAATAAGGCGGTTATATGGCACTTATGGATGTCTATAGGGTTATCTGTATTCCTATGGCTGCCTTTTATTTTTTTACGGTGTATCTGCTTCTTGGAAAGAGGAACTTGAGCAAAGTTTTTAAGCACACAAACTTTGATCTACTCCGTTTTGGAATGCTCATGCTCTTCTATATCTTTGTGGGCATCGCATTTTTTATCGCCATAATGTTTCTTACTACCGAAACCTCGCTGAAGCAGCAATTCCTTGTCCCAGCCTTTATGGGCATTGGCATCCTTATTATTGTCTGTGGCGTCTTCACACAAATAGCCAAACGCTCTACTCACGAGACCCTGCAGACTATTAGGGACATAACTGTGCCTCTTATCTGGGGCATTACATCGTTTGCGTATATGCAAACCGTGTTCTACTTAGTGGGCCTGGCAAAATAACTTTTATTCTCGGCACTTGCCTTTAAGCACCCGACTATACTTCGGAATACTTCTATGCTTCAGAAGGCTGCTGTACTTCAGAAGACTTCTGCGCTTCAAGGGCCTTCTGACGGCGCTTTTTAAGGTATCTTCCAAGCGGAGCAGTAACAACAAAGTGATTCACAAACGCTCCGCAAGTTGCTAGCAAAGCTGCAACCAGTGCATTTACATAAGGATGCCATGCTGGGAAGTACTGGACCAGTGCTTGCTGAATTGGAAAAGCCCACAAGTAAATACCATAAGACAGCTCAAACTTTGTTCCAAACGTACTAAAGTGGTTGCCCATTCCATACGCAAGGCAGAAGCAAGCAATAGGAAAAACTGTCAGCATTGCCAGATTGTCGATGCCACTAAAGACCATAACAAACCACAGAACAATCGACGCAAGGCCTAAAACAGGTGAGATAGTGACGTGATCTCTAAATACCCAGATTAAAACGCCCAGATAAAATAGAAGAACCGCACGCACAACGCTCAGCTGAAGCGGAGAAAACTTCACGTAATACACTGTCGCCAACGCAAAAACAGGCACCGAGAGCAGCAAAAACTTCTTTTTATCAAACTTAGTAAGTTTGTAGCTGATAAAACACAGCACGTAGCAGATAAACTCAACAGGAAGCGTCCACAACGCAGCATTAACCACGTCGCCCGAAGGATTGTTGGTAAACACTCCTGGCAACTGATGCACCATGATTAAGACGCCATTGAGCAGGTACTTATACGTCTGTGGATTTGTGAAATATTCTGCAGGTGAAAGCGTTGAGAGTATTGGACCAAGCACAAAAGCAGTCAAAATCACAACAAACAAAAGCTCAGGAAAAAGCCTCAAAACGCGTGCCGAGAAGAACTTCTTTGGTTCAGGATAATGCTCGCAACTACGAGCAATCAAAAACCCGCCAAATAAGAAGAAGACGCCAACGGAAACACCGCCGGGACTCAAACGATCCCCCGTTAGCTTTAGCAAATAGCTGCCAGCATCGCCGCCCAAGACCACTGAGTAGCAGTGAGAAACAATGACCATCAGCGCAGCAATAAACCTCATAAAGTTCAGGTTATTGACACGCGACGTTGCTACGTCGCTCAGTTTGATCTGGGCACTTCTCGCCATTTACTTGCCTACCTCTATGCGAACCTTTTGGCCCTCAACGTGGACCCTGTCCTGTGCAAAAAGCTGCAACACCTCAGGATACAGCTGATGTTCTACCTGGTGAATTGCCTCTTCAAGCTGGTCAACGGTCCAGCCCTCCTCAACCACAACAGGTCGCTGGGCAATAATAGGACCGCGGTCGTAATCAGCGTTTGCCAGGTGAACGGTGACGCCCGTCACCTTAACGCCGTATTCAAACGCATCCTGAATAGCGTGCGCGCCGCGGAAGCTTGGCAACAGCGCCGGGTGCAGGTTGAGCACGCGATTAGGGAAGCTCTCCAGGATAGGAGCGCCCACTTTGCGCATGTAGCCAGCCATAACAACGTAATCGACGTTATAGCGCTTAAGCTCGGTAGCAATCACCATATCTGCAACAAACGGATCCTCGTACGTCTCTTTTGAGAGTGTCAGTGTTTGCAGACCGGCCGCCTCTGCCCTCTTCAAGCCGTATGCACTAGGGCGAGAAGAAACAACCAGTTCAATAGTTGCATCCAACGTACCAGCCTGGATGGCATCGATAATAGCCTGGAGGTTGGTACCCGAACCAGAAAGAAGAACGCCAAGCTTAATTGGCATCGTTGTAGACCACCTTTCCGGTGCCTGGGATAATCTGACCCATAACAAATGGCTCAAATCCCTGCTCAGAGAGGGCCTCTGCTACGTCGTCACCATCATCCATGTCCACAATCAGAGCCATGCCCACGCCCATGTTGAAGGTGCGATATTGCTCATCAAGAGACAGGTTTGCGGCGTTAGAAACGTAAGAAATAACAGGTGGGATAGACCATGCAGGGCCGGCCTCTCCACCACGATCAACCTCTGCATCAAGGTGAGCTGGTAGTGCGCGATTAAGGTTCTCGGTGATTCCGCCACCGGTGATGTGCGCCATAGCCTTGATAGGTGCGCCTGCACGAAGAGCAGCAAGCAATCCACCTGCATAAATGGTGGTTGGGCGCAAAACGGCATCTGCAAGAGACTCGCCGTCAAGCTCCTCCAGAGGCTGGTTGAGCTCCTCAACCGTCTTACCCTCAATGGCCACCTTGCGAACCAGCGAATATCCGTTGGAGTGAATGCCAGAGGAAGGAAGTCCAAGGATAATATCACCCTCACTGACCTTCTCGGGACCTAAGATCTTTGGTTTGTCCACAACGCCCACAACAAAGCCAGCCAGATCGTAGTCGTCTGGGTTCATAACGCCTGGATGCTCGGCCATTTCGCCGCCAACCAGAGCACAACCGCTCTTGCGGCAACCCTCTGCGATGCCACCAACAATCTCGGCAACGGCCTCGGCCTTGAGCTTGCCCACGGCAACGTAATCCAGGAAGAACAGAGGCTCAGCGCCCATAGGGACAATGTCATCAACGCACATTGCAACCAGGTCCTCGCCCACTGTGTTGTGGCGGTTGAGCAGCTGCGCGATGGCAAGCTTGGTGCCAACGCCGTCGGTGCCGCTGACCAGCACGGGCTCTTCCATGTCCTTCAGAGCTGCAGCCGAGAAGCAGGAGCCAAAGCCACCCAGGCCGCCAATGACCTCGGGACGAGTAGTTGTAGCAACAGCAGCTTTGATGGCGTCAACCGCGCGAGCGCCCTCATCAACGTCAACACCTGCGTCGGCGTAGGTAATCTGCTTGATTGGATCAGCGGAAGTGGTCATTGTTTCTCCCCTTACTGCTCTGAGGGCATAAGGCCTTCGTCAATTAACTGCTGTTCTACCTGGTCAAACTTTAGTGCATACGACGGGTGCAAGTTATCGGGCTTGTTCTCTGGCAAAAACCTCTGGTGGAAGTCCTCGGGAATTGCCACGGGATATTTGCCGCTAAAACAGGACTCGCAATAGCCTCTTGAGGGTACGCACGCCAGCAGGCCCTCGAGGCTCAAGAAGCCCAAAGAATCCGCGCCGATATACTCGCAAATTTCTTCTGTACTCATTTTTGCTGCAACAAGCTGGTGCTGATCAGCGGTATCAATGCCGTAGAAGCAGGGCCACGCTACCTTTGGAGATGCGCTTCTGACGTGTACTTCAGTAGCTCCTGCGTCTCTAAGCAGCTGAACAATCTGCTTGGAAGTAGTGCCGCGAACAACAGAATCGTCCACCATCACAATGCGCTTATCTGCGACAACGTCCGAAAGCGCGTTGAGCTTCAAGCGAACGCCCAGCTCACGAAGCTGTTGCGTAGGCTGAATGAACGTTCTAGCAACGTAGCGATTCTTGATGAGACCGGTACCAAATGGCACGTCCAGCTCTTGTGCAAAGCCCTCAGCTGCAGGAACGCCAGAATCAGGCACACCAATTACCAGGTCAACGTCTGCTGGCGTCTCTTTAGCCAGCTGACGGCCCATCTGGTGACGGACGGAATATACCGAGCGACCACTAATAATAGAGTCAGGGCGCGAGAAATACACCTGCTCAAAGATACAATCTGCCTGCTGACGAGGAGCAAGTCCCATCTCGGAAGACAGGCCGTTATCTGAAATACGGATAATCTCGCCGGGAGCAACTTCACGCACATACGTGGCGCCCACAATATCCAGCGCGCACGTCTCGGATGCAACCACCCAGTTATTCTCGCCCTCCTCGCCAATATGGCCAAGTACCAGCGGACGAATGCCGTTTGGATCCCTAAACGCATACAGCGCGTTCTCGCGGATGAGCACCATGGCGTAGCCGCCCTCGATGAGGTTCATAGTTGCGGCGATGCCGGTGCGCAGTCGGTGTGTTTGGCGCGTGAAGTAGCCAATGAGCTGGGCTGCTACCTCGGAATCCGTGTTGGATCTAAAGAAAATCTGGCGAGAAGACAGTTCTTCTCGCAAGGAGTCAAAGTTAACGAGGGTGCCGTTGTGAGCCAGAGCAATGAGGGTCTCGTCGATGGACGACATGTGAGGCTGAGCCGACTCCCAGCCCTTTGCGCCTGCAGTGCCGTAGCGGCAGTGACCGATAGCCACTTTACCAGGCATTGCGCTGAGATCGTCGTTGTTAAAAACTTCAGTTACGAGGCCCGTGTCTTTTCTGATAAGCACGGTCTGGCCGTCGCCGACGGCTATACCTGCGGAATCTTGCCCGCGATGCTGCAGCGCGTGCAGCGCAAAATAAGTGAGTCGAGCAACGTCACGGTCAGGCGCCCATACTCCAAAGACGCCACATTCCTCGTGAAGTTCCATTAGATCCCCTCCGGGCTCCTCGGCTTGAGTCACCCTTGATCAAACGTCTCTCACGTTTGGCAACAGTACATACAGTGTACCTGGAAATTTGCAAGAAAAAGCGCTCCGAACAAATATGTTCGGAGCGTGTAACAATTTTTTAAGAAAATGGCATTTACAACCTCTGTAAACCGCCCTTTTTCAGCTACTGGGCCTTTGGCTGAGCTTCAGTCTTTGGTACACAGATGAGCATGGTCCTGCCGTACTGGTCGGTATAATTGCAGGTAAAGAGTGTAAGAACATGATCAGCGCGAGAAATAACATCTGCTGCATCGGAACGAGAACTTACTGCTCTAGAAAGCCTATCTTTTAGGTAAGACCTGAACTCATCAACAGAGCCAAAGTTAAACTGACGAACTTCCTCGTCGTCTTCGTCGGTGTGATAAGTGAATACCGGCTCCAGCTCATATGTCTGAGTAGGTGTGACGTACCAGATTGTCTCGACCTTATCAAAGGTAGACTGGTCATTCATTGCTCCAATGTACTGGAACATGGAGCCGTTTCTCATATGGTGACCATAGAGAATAGTCTGCTGGTCAGTGAGACCGTTTGGATTGTTCTGGTAGTCCATGAAAATCTGACCGCCGATTGACCACTCACCTTTTGCGTTTGTGTGCAGGTAGTGGTCGTTATCTGTGGTTTGATAAACAGGGTAGTTGACCTGTGTGTCTGGAATCTGAATCCAGCCGACTACCTGGTTATTTACTGCCTGCAGACCAGCCCAATCAATAACTGGAGCCTCATCTTTTTTCTCGGAAACTGTTGCGTATGTTGCAAGCTCTTCGTTGATGACATCTTGCTCGTGATACTCAAGCTGCGTCTTGCCAAACATAACGCCAGCAACAACCAGGAGGCCAATGCCAACTACCAGCAAGATTGTGGAAAGAATGTAGGCAAAACCCTTCTTCTTAGCGGGTTTCTCGCCAGACTTTTTAGGAGAGGTTTTCTTGTTGTCGTCTTTTTTTGAAGAAGCGGAGCTTTTCATAGAAGCCATCCCGACGGAGGTTTTTGAGGTGTGAGTATTTCCAGCCGGCTGATCAGCAGCGGCGAATGAAGCAAAATGCTTGCCGTTTTTTGATTCCATGCACTTCCCTTCTGAAGGTACTCGTTTGTCATACCTTTGTCATGCTCTTGTGATACCCCTTAAAAGTTTAGCTATGCACGAAACAAAAATCTCTGTGCATCTTATGAAGTCATCGCATAATCACATTTTGCAGGTACGCAAAACCCGCGCCTTAGGTTTTCTAAAGTGCGGGTCTTGTGTGTGATTGCGTGCGGTTGCGGGTACGCGCAGGTGCGGGTACACGCTAGTACGCGCGGGCGCGGGTGCTTGCACGCGGGTGCAGTTCTATTCCGGGCTGTGAGTCAGCTTATGCGTCAGCCATCTCGGCTTTGAGCTGGACGATCTTCTCGCGATACTCTGGAAGGGATGCGCCAAGAATTTGAGTAGCGTAAATAGCTGCGTTTTTAGCGCCGTTGATGGCAACGCAGGCAACTGGCACGCCGGATGGCATCTGAACCATAGAGAGCAGGGAGTCCATGCCGCCGAGGTCAGAAGTCTTCATTGGAACACCAACGACAGGCAGTGGTGTAAATGCAGCAACAACTCCGCCCAGGTGAGCGGCCTTTCCTGCAGCTGCGATGATTACCTTGAGGCCACGGTCAGCGGCGGTCTCGGCCCACTGGTGAACCTTGTCTGGAGTGCGGTGTGCAGACGCGATGACCAGCTCGTATGGAACGCCAAGGCGCTCGAGCTCGGCGGTGCATCCCTCCATAGTTGCAAGGTCGCTCTTAGACCCCATGATGATACCGACAACAGGCTGATCTGCCATCTCTGCTCCTTTGTTACGTCTCTTAAAATAGGTGGATACGTCAAATATCCACCTCACAGTATAGAGTATGATTTTCTTGAACGTTGGTCCATCAGTCCACGTGAAAGGAAACTGTAATGAATGAAACCAACTCTGTTCTGTACCAGCGAGAAGGATCGTACATCCCTCGCATCGCCGCAGTGCACGACCTCTGCGGATACGGAAAATGCTCGCTGGGCGTAGCTATTCCGGTACTTTCTGCAGCGGGATGTGACGTTTGCCCTGTGCCTACGTCGCTTTTCTCGGCACACACCAAGTTCCCTACGTTCTACATGCATGACACCACCAATATGCTCGAGGATTACCTTGATGCATGGCAGGAAGAGGGCATTGACCTGGACGCCATTTATTCTGGCTTCCTCGGCGCTGCTGAGCAGGTTGCGAGCATTCAGCGTTTGTACCAGGAGCATCCAAAGGCGCTTCGTGTTGTCGATCCAGTTATGGGCGACGGCGGAAAGATGTATCCAACCTATACGCAAGAGCTTTGCGATGCAATGAAATCCCTGGTAAACGGTGCAGATATTCTGACGCCAAACCTTACTGAAGCTTCGATTTTGACTGGTATTCCTTATGCTGGTCAGGATTTAACAGATGAGCAGGTAGATGAGCTACTTGATGCGCTGCTTGCAATGGGTGCAAAGTGCGTCGTTCTTAAGGGTATCGTTCGTGGCGACGGCCTCATCCGCAACTTTGTTGCTACCGAGTCCGAGCGTGGCGAGATTGTCTCCGAGCTTCTGCCATACATGCTGCACGGAACGGGTGACCTGTTTGCATCTGCGCTTCTAGCTGCAGTTATGTGTGGTCAGGAAATTGCTGACGCCGTTGAATTTGCTGGTGAGTTTGTTTGCGAGTCCATGGAAATTACTCGTGAGCAGCCAAACTTTGAGCTTCGTGGCGTTTCGTTTGAGACAAAACTGGGCCTGATTACTCAGCTTCTGCAGGAGTAAAAGCTCGTGCAAGCTGTGCAGCTTGTGTAAAACCTCACGCTTCAGCGAAATCAATCATGATTCTTTGCCGTAGGTGCCTGCTCACATAGAGTGGGCACCTATTTTTGTCCCAACGGCTATGCAAAGATTTGTCGCTATGCATGAAAATGTATTTTACAGGCACTTTATTCGTTTCATTTTTTATCAAACAAACATTGAGCTCCAAAATAGGGCGAAAAAGGTAAAAAACCCGTTTAGTTGGGGATCGAGCGAATTGATTAAAGATTTGATATTACTAAAAGGCCAGTTGGCGCTAATCGGATGGCACATTGCAGGCTCAAAATAGCTCAAAATCGTCATGCATAAAGTCTAAAATCCCCAACTAAACGGGTTTTTTACCTTTTTGGGACCAAAATCGACTTGAAAACACCGGTTCAGCGATTTTTAGCCAAATTAACGTGCAAACTCATCATTGGGGTCACCATTTTGAGGCGTGCCGACCTCCCGATGAGTCACTTCATGTAGCGCAAGCAAAAGAGCCGCTGGTGCCAGCGGCTCTTTTGCACTTTTTCTCAGGTGAGACAGACTATTTGGTGCTTGAAGAACTGTCGGATGTACCTGTGGTGTTAGTGGTTCCTGTGGTACCAGTAGTTCCTGTTGTGCCAGTTGTAGTGTTCTTCTTTGTTGAAGAGTCACCGCCAACGATGCCGCCAAGCACGCGAACTGGTGTAAATGACGTTGCAATCTGGTCACGCAATTCTTTTTGAATGGTGTCGTTTGCACCAGTAATGACCATGGTGATGTTTACGCCATCAGAAGATTGCGTCTTTGAGAACGTAAAGGTAAAGATAGGTGTTGCGTCTCCACCAGGCTTAAGGAATCCAAAGAGCTGAGATTTCTGAAGCTCACCCTGGTCGTTTCGATGAACGCTAACGTGGTAGACAACGGTATTAATTCGTGGGTTGAGAAGCGCGTTAATAGCAAACGCCTGAGCCTGAACACTGGATCCTGCGTAACATTCAAGCACGTCTTTTGAGGTGGTGTCGGTGACCGTTACCTCAACGCGACCAGTGTTCTCGTCAGCTTCCTGAACCGAGAAATCCTCAGGGAACTGCGTAAATCCATTACCCCACTCAACGCCTCCACGCAGTGCGGATGCAACAGATCGTACCGTAACAGATTCAGTCAGATTTGCTGTGTTGGCTCGGCGAATAACACCGCAAGAAACCTGCATGAGAACAACAATTACCAGGAAAACCAGAACAAAAAGAACTGCTGTCTTTGTAATGACCTTCTCAATATTTGAGCCCGAAGGATCAGATCCCGAGAGCGGGTCAACGTCTACCGCTGCAGCTCCACCCTGCCTGCGGGCACGCTCTAGAGCTGCGCGCTCCTCGTTAGGATGACCTGTCTCGTCTACCTTGGTAAACAACTCTTCAGCTGCGTCAGCGTCAAGCGCGCCCTTCTGGCGACGCGCGAAGCGTGAACGTTCTGCATCATCTTTAGCCATGTAGCTCTCTCATTCAACCTGCATAAACACGCTTTCAAGGCGTGCGATGCGTTGACTTCTGATCTTTGGTTACGAGCCGTCGGTTTGCAAACTGCAAGCTGCAAACCGCGTTTCGCAAAGCACCTAATGCTCTATTTTACCGCCTTGCGAGATTTGGCGCACCACCAAACTGCATTTGATAGTAATGAGCGTAGATTCCGCCCTTTTCTAGCAGCTCATCGTGGGTTCCGCGCTCAACAGCACGACCGTGGTTGATGGTAATAATCTCATCAGCGCCCATAATTGTCGAAAGTCGATGAGCGATGACCAGCGTGGTCCTATTCTTTGCCAGCTCAGAAAGGGATTCCTGTACCGCTCGCTCGGACTCGTTATCCAAAGCAGAAGTAGCCTCGTCTAGGATGAGCAGTGGAGGGTTCTTGAGGAACACGCGCGCAATGGAAATGCGCTGCTTCTGTCCACCAGAAAGCCTTGTTCCACGCTGTCCTACCTGCGTATCATATCCGTCAGGCAACGACTCGATAAACTCGGCGATGTTCGCACGCTTTGCTGCAAGCGCAATATCAGCTGCGGAAGCTTCGGGGCAACCGTATGCAATGTTCTCCGCAATGGTGCCGTCGAAGAGATACACGTCCTGCTGGACCATACCAATTGCCGAGCGCAAGCTGTGTTGTGTAACGGAGCGAATGTCCTGGCCGTCAATGGTGATGCTTCCACTTGTGACGTCATAGAAACGCGGTAATAAAGCGCAGGTAGTCGACTTACCACCACCTGACGGGCCAACCAGTGCAACAGTTTTTCCGCTCTCAATATGAAGGTTCAAGCCGTCGATAACGTCTTCGGCGTTGTTGTAAGAGAAATGAACGTCCTGGTAGATGATATCGCCAGCAGTAATCTGAATATCGTGAGCATCAGGCGCATCTTGAATATCTGGCTGAGTCTCAAGAATTTCCGAGAAACGCTTAAAGCCCGCAAGACCCTTCTGGAACGTCTCAGTAAAGTTCAGAATGTTCATGATTGGCGTGGTGAACAGCGAGATGTAGAGCGCATACGTAGCAAGGTCAATGGCTTGCATCTGACCCTGAGCAATCATCCAACCACCCAAAACCAACACGACAGTGTTCAAAACGCCCATCATGCCAGAAATAGCAGCCTGATACCTGCCCATAGCCTGGTACATATTAGCCTTGGAGTCTAAGTATGCCGAGTTACTTGCTCTAAATTTCTTGCGCTCGTGATCTTCTGCCGCAAAGCCCTTAACCACGCGAATACCAGAAAGTGAGTCTTCTAGCTGGGTATTTACGTCGGAAATGCGCATGCGGTTCTCTTTAAAAATACCGCGCATGTGCATGTTAGCAAAGAAATTGAACACCACTAACGCAGCAGCAATTCCAGCAAGCACCAGCGTAAGAGGCACATTAATAAAAGCCAGAATAACAAAAGAACCGGCAATCTCAAGCAAGCCAATAATCAGATACTCGGGACCGTGGTGCGCCGTCTCAGAAATGTCAAACAAGTCGGATACCAGGCGGCTCATCAGGTCGCCCGTCTTGTGGCGATCATAATACGAGAAACTCATGCGCTCGTATGCGTCAAACAGGTCCTCTCGCATCTTACTTTCCATGCGGGCACCCATGATGTGTCCCCAGCTAATAACAAAGTAGCGGCATAGAAAGTGGACAAAATACATCACGACAAGGCCAACGGCAATAAATACCAAGCTGCCAAGAATGGCATCTTTACCCTGCGTAAACAGTCCCTTTGTGAGCGATCGTAGAATTTGAGGGAACGCCAGCTCGATGCAAGCCAAAATGATGGCGCAGATAGTGTCCAGGATGAACAGGTGCTTTTGTGGGGCGTAATAAGAAAGAAAACTGGCAAACAGCGATTTTCGATGTTTGCCAGGGGCGTTGTTACCAGGTACAGGGCGAGAAGAACGATCAAGCATGCGTAATTACTCCATAGGCAATCGGTGTGAAATTGAATCGCAGATAAGAGCTCCAATGATAGTCTTTGCGTCCTCGATTTTGCCATCGAGAACAGCATCTACCAGCTCAGATAGAGGGACAAGATCAACGTTAATGAATTCGTCAGCATCTGGGTCTGACCCCTCAAAGGTCAGCTCAGTTGCCATGTAAAGGTGAATAAGCTCGTCGGTAAAGCCATCGGAAGTGGCAGTGGTAGTGAGAAAGGCCATCTTCCCCGCCTTCATTCCGGTCTCTTCCAGCAGCTCACGATGAGCGCAATCCAGAGGATCCTCACCTGGATCAAGCTTTCCTGCAGGTAGCTCAACTGTTACACGACCAAGCGCAGTTCGATACTGACGAACCAGGCAAATTCTGCCCTCATCAGTCAGCGCAACAATAGCCACAGCTCCTGGATGACGTACAACATCGCGAAGAGCAGTGCGTCCATCAGGGAGAGAAACGCGGAGACGGTTCACGTCAAAAATGCGACCAACCCAAACGGTGTCTTCGGAGAGAGGCTTTTCTTCCAGAGAGGCATCACGTGCATCTTCTGTACCTGCGACAAAGCTGCGTTTTTGTGGCTCACCTGAATGATGATAGGCAGCATCACCCACAGCAACACGCTCTCCATCATAAGTAAGCGAATTAACCGCTGAGTGCAAATCATTACGAGCAGAGTCAAACACCTCTGGAGTTACCTGCATGTCAGCGTCAAGAATCTCTGGCTCAGTAGGCTGCATGTCATCAAACACATCGTTGAACTGCACACTGCTCTGATTGCTGTTCCAAGCGCCGTCCTGCACGTTGGTTTTCTCGTCATTTTGATTTGCCATAGCCACTAACCTCAATTATTTTTCTGGACGACCCTGAAGAGCCTTGAGTCCAATATCGTGCCTGAGCTGTTTACCTTCAAAGTTGATCAGATCACAGGCCTCGTATGCACGAGCGCGCGCCTCCTCAAAAGTTGGAGCAAGCGCAGTAACGTTGAGCACGCGACCGCCAGCGGTAACAATCTTTCCGTCTTCGGTTTGGGCAGTTCCTGCGTGATAGACAGAGACGCCTTCGAGCTGCTGAGCAGCTTCGATGCCGGTAATCTCCTTGCCCTTCTCGTAAGAGCCAGGATATCCAGCGCTTGCCAGAACAACAGAAACAGCCACCGTATCAGACCAGGAAACCTGCTGGTGACGGAGTGTGCCGTTGTCACAAGCCATCAAAATTGAAACTAAGTCTCCCTCAAGGCGAGGTAAAACTACCTGAGTCTCTGGATCGCCAAAGCGAGCATTAAACTCAAGAACCTTAGGACCATCTTTGGTCAGCATAAATCCGCCGTAAAGGCAGCCAGAATAGTTGATGCCCTCTTTTTTGAGCTGGTCAACAACGCGCTGCTCAATGGCAATCATCTGAGAAAGCTCTTCGTCGGTCACAAAAGGAACAGGAGAATAGACGCCCATGCCACCAGTGTTGGGACCCTTATCGTCGTCGTAAGCGCGCTTGTGATCCTGAGCTGTTGCCAGCGGAACAACGTACGTTCCATCAGTCAACGCAAGCAGCGAGCACTCTGGTCCCTCAAGGAACTCCTCGACAACAACGGTTGCTCCCGCATCACCAAAATGGCCGGAGAAGCACTCGCGAACACCCTCAAGAGCCTGCTCAAGCTCAGTTGCAACGATAACGCCCTTACCTGCGGCAAGACCGTCTGCTTTAACAACTACAGGAGCGCCAATCTGGTTAACATACGCCTCACAAGACGCCTGATCGGTGAAAGACTTCCATGCAGCTGTTGGAACGTTTGCTCGCTCCATAACGCCCTTGGCAAACGCCTTTGAGCCCTCCATCTGAGCTGCATTCTGGTTAGGACCAAAGCATGCAATGCCAGCCTGACGAACAGCGTCTGCAACACCCACAACAAGAGGTGCCTCAGGGCCAATGACTACCAGGCCAATGCCTTTTTCCTTGGCAAACGCGACAACCTCATCAGGGTTATTTTGATCAATGGGAGCAACCTCTGTCTGAGCAGCCATGCCACCATTGCCTGGAGCAACGTAAATTTTTCCAGCGCGCGGTGACTCCTGCAGCTTTGTCAGGAGCGCGTGCTCGCGACCGCCCGCACCAAGCAACAAAATATCAACGGTGTCATTCATAAGTACTCCAGCCTTCTGATACAACGCCTTTGGGATACAAGCAACGCCAACAGAGCCTTCTCCCAGGCTCTTCTTAAACTCGGGAGAAACAAGTCTTTCTGCAATACATTCTGCATCATATTCATTAGTTTTAAGTGGCTTTTTGAGATGCTTTTGTATGCGTTTCTCGCCACTTGAAATTACTACATATTTGAGCTCGCCACGCTTTACAAAACACGCGCTCATAAGGCGAGAAATTCTTGCTGCTAGATCGGTAAAATCTGAGGAACGTGCGACCTCTGTACATTTTCCACCAACCAAACGATACAAATACATGTCGTTTGAGATGCGCCTATGCAAACGCTCAAGTCGAAGTCGCAACGAAAGCCTGGGGTGTTTGTCCTTGCTTTTATGAAGGACAACCTTGTTCATTGCAATGTACATTGTGGCAACTACCTCAGCAAGCTCTTGTGCATACGCGCAAGCAGCTTCAAATGAAGCTCCAGACTTTCTTGCTACGCTTAAGCGCTCAAGCATAATTCCCATTGCAGTAGGCATATTTCCACTATCTACCAGGCAAATTGAGCTTGAGATATCAGGATTGTTCTGACAAGCCTTTTTTGCCGTAAGAAGCGAGTCAGAAAAATCTGCCCACACATGGAGCGAGAGAACCTTTTGTGCTCCGGACTCAAAAATGCTTCGATAGAACTCGCCTACCTGGTCAGCGTCTGAGCTTAGAGCTCCAGGTATTACAGAAACCCCCAGGGCTTCAAGCTGGGAAGCTTCAAGCCCACAGGGGTTATCGCAAACTATTGCAAAAGTTGAGCAGTCCGAAGACGCCACGGGTTACCTCCAGTAGCGGTCGATTGTCTGCTCGCGATCTGGACCAACGGTGATGATAGAAACGCGTACACCAGCAAGCTGCTCCAGGAAGTCAATGTAGTCCTTAGCCTCACGAGGCAGCTGGTAGAAGTTGCGAACATTGGAGATATCGCACTTCCAGCCAGGAAGAGTCTCATACACAGGCTTTGCGTGATAGAAGACGCTCTGGTGCTCTGGAACGGTCTTGTAAATCTTGCCGTCGCACTCATAAGCAACGCATACCTTAATCTCGTCCAGGCAGCCAAGAACGTCAAGCTTGGTAATTGCCAGGTCAGTGAGACCATTGATACGAGCTGCGTAGTTAACAACTACAGCGTCATACCAACCACAGCGACGCTTACGACCAGTGGTTACACCATACTCATGGCCAACTTCGCCGAGAAGATCGCCTGTCTCGTCAAAGAGCTCTGTTGGGAATGGACCAGAACCAACACGTGTGAGGTAAGCCTTTGCAATACCCAAAACGCGGTCAATGTTGGTTGGACCAACGCCAGAACCAGTAACCGCGCCACCAGCGGTGCAGTTAGAAGAGGTGACAAATGGATAGGTGCCGTGGTCAATATCAAGCATGGTTGCCTGAGCGCCCTCAAAGAGGATGTTCTTTCCAGCCTCAAGCTCTTCGTTGAGGAAAAGAGAGGACTCAACAATGTAAGGACGAATGCGATCTGCATAAGGCAGGTAGGTCTCGCAAATCTGGTCAACGGTATAGGTTGGAAGACCATACACAAGGCTCAAGATTGGATTGGTGTACTCAAGTGCAGCCTCAAGCTTCTTGCGGAAGATCTTCTCGTCAAGCATGTCCTGAATACGAAGACCAGTACGGTTCATCTTGTCCATATAAGTTGGGCCGACACCGCGCTTGGTGGTACCAATAAGATTCTTGCCCAGCTTTTTCTCGTGTACGCCATCAAGATCTTTGTGATAAGGCATAACAATGTGAGCGTTGCCGGAAATCTTAAGAAGATCGCAGGAAATACCCTTACTCTCCAGCATGTCAATCTCGCCGAGAAGAACCTCTGGATCAACAATACAGCCATTGCCAATAACTGGATAGGTATTCTCATACATAACGCCAGATGGAACCTGGTGAAGTGCAAGCTTTGTGTCTCCAGCAATTACCGTGTGGCCTGCATTTGCACCACCTGCGTAACGGCAAACAACGTCAAAATCTCCGGAAATGAGGTCGGTAA
>OKVG01000338.1_pt1 | contig 41044 bp, 32 predicted proteins | sample 1606981 | NCBI WGS metagenome assembly OKVG01 (sample SAMN03281018, study PRJEB24777) | human gut metagenome | isolation source: fecal sample PR128 from 1 month old male Malay infant, vaginal delivered... | reverse complement strand
GACGGCGCTTACTGCTGAATTCACTGTCGGCGAAGGTAAGTTGATGACTCATGATGAACCCTGTTCCATGGCTCCAGATGACAAACATGATCTCATATCAGGGACTTGTTCGCACCTTCCTTAGTTATTCGATCAAATTAGCGGATGAAAAATATCCGCCATGACACGCTATTATTTGATCTGCGCGTGCATTTCCTGCACCGAAATTACTTTTTCAGTCGCATCGGCATTCAGCGCCATCGCGGTAGCGAAACCACCGTTCAGGGTGGTGTCGTAATGCACTTTATATTGCAGCGCACTGCGACGAATCACGCGGGAGTCTTCAATCGCGCGACGACCTGAAGTGGTGTTGATGATGTAGGTATATTCGCCATTCTTGATGCGGTCCTGAATGTGCGGACGACCTTCATGCACCTTGTTCACCAGACGCGGATTGATACCCGCTTCGCCCAGCACAATCGCCGTGCCGTGGGTCGCATCCAGCTCGAAACCCTGTTTCAGCAGTTTTGCCGCCAGGTCCACCACGCGTTCTTTGTCGCCTTCGCGCACGGAAAGCAGCGCACGACCGTGTTTCTTCATGGTGGAGTTGCTGCCCAGCTGCGCTTTGGCGAACGCTTCAGCGAAGGTGCGGCCCACGCCCATGACTTCCCCGGTAGAGCGCATTTCTGGCCCTAACAGCGGGTCAACGCCCGGGAATTTGTTGAACGGCAGCACCACTTCTTTCACCGAGTAGTACGGCGGGATAACTTCTTTGGTTACGCCCTGCTCAGCCAGCGATTTGCCAGCCATCACACGCGCCGCCACTTTTGCCAGCGGTACGCCGGTGGCTTTGGAGACGAACGGAACGGTACGCGCCGCACGCGGGTTAACTTCAATCAGGTAGACTTCGTTGTTTTTAACCGCAAACTGTACGTTCATCAGGCCGCGCACCTGCAATTCGAAGGCCAGTTTCTGCACCTGCTGGCGCATCACATCCTGAATTTCCTGACTTAAAGTGTAGGCTGGTAGCGAACATGCAGAGTCACCGGAGTGCACGCCCGCCTGCTCGATGTGCTCCATGATGCCGCCAATCAGCACCATTTCACCGTCGCAGATGGCATCCACGTCAACTTCTACTGCGTCATCAAGGAAATGATCCAGCAACACTGGCGCATCGTTAGACACGCTGACCGCCGTCTGGAAGTAGCGACGCAGGTCAGCTTCGTCATAGACGATTTCCATCGCCCGACCGCCGAGAACGTAAGACGGACGTACCACCAGCGGGTAGCCAATCTCTTTCGCCTTCTCTACCGCCATTTCAATAGCGGTAACGGTGGCGTTCGCCGGTTGTTTCAGTTTCAGACGGTCAACCGCATGCTGGAAGCGTTCACGGTCTTCTGCACGATCGATAGCATCCGGGCTGGTACCGATAACCGGTACGCCAGCCGCTTCCAGCGCGCGCGCCAGTTTCAGCGGGGTCTGACCGCCGTATTGGACGATAACGCCTTTCGGCTTCTCAATACGCACGATTTCCAGCACATCTTCCAGAGTTACCGGCTCGAAGTAGAGGCGATCGGAAGTGTCGTAATCAGTGGAGACGGTTTCCGGGTTACAGTTAACCATAATGGTTTCGTAACCGTCTTCGCGCAGCGCCAGCGAGGCGTGTACGCAGCAGTAGTCGAATTCGATACCCTGACCGATACGGTTCGGGCCGCCGCCAAGCACCATGATTTTTTCACGGTCGGTAGACGGATTCGCTTCGCACTCTTCTTCATAAGTGGAGTACATGTAAGCGGTGTCGGTGGCGAACTCTGCCGCACAGGTATCCACGCGCTTATAAACCGGGTGCAGGTCATACTGGTCGCGCAGCTTGCGGATTTCTGCTTCACGCACGCCCGCGAGTTTTGCCAGACGCGCATCGGCAAAGCCTTTGCGTTTCAGCTGGCGCAGGAATTCAGCGTTCAGGCCAGTGATGCCCACTTCTGCGACTTTCTCTTCCAGACGCACCAGCTCTTCAATTTGTACCAGGAACCAGCGGTCAATGTTGGTCAGGTTGAACACGCCGTCTACGGACAGGCCCGCGCGGAAAGCATCGGCGATATACCAGATACGCTCTGCGCCTGCATCTTTCAGTTCGCGGCGGATTTTGGTCAACGCTTCCGGGTCGTCCAGGCTCACTTTCGGGTCGAAGCCAGTCGCGCCCACTTCCAGGCCGCGCAATGCTTTTTGCAGGGATTCCTGTTGCGTGCGACCAATCGCCATCACTTCGCCAACAGATTTCATCTGAGTGGTCAGACGGTCGTTAGCACCGGCGAATTTCTCGAAGTTGAAGCGAGGAATTTTGGTAACCACGTAATCGATAGACGGCTCGAAGGAGGCCGGAGTACGCCCGCCGGTGATGTCGTTCATCAGCTCGTCGAGGGTGTAACCTACCGCCAGTTTCGCCGCTACTTTGGCAATCGGGAAGCCGGTGGCTTTCGACGCCAGCGCGGAAGAACGCGACACGCGCGGGTTCATTTCGATAACAATCAGGCGACCGTTTTTCGGGTTAACCGCAAACTGGACGTTGGAACCGCCGGTTTCAACGCCGATTTCACGCAGCACCGCCATCGAGGCATTACGCATGATTTGATATTCTTTATCGGTCAGCGTTTGGGCTGGCGCGACAGTGATGGAGTCACCGGTGTGGATGCCCATCGCATCGAAGTTTTCGATAGAGCAGACGATGATGCAGTTGTCGTTTTTATCACGCACCACTTCCATCTCGTACTCTTTCCAGCCGATCAGCGACTCATCAATCAGCAACTCTTTGGTTGGGGAGAGATCCAGACCGCGGGCGCAAATTTCTTCAAACTCTTCGCGGTTATAAGCGATACCGCCTCCGCTACCGCCCATGGTAAAGGATGGACGAATAATGCATGGGAAGCCCACGTCAGCGGCAACCGCCAGCGCTTCTTCCATGGTGTGCGCGATACCGGAACGCGCGGTTTCGAGACCAATTTTCTTCATCGCTACGTCGAAACGACGGCGGTCTTCTGCTTTATCAATCGCGTCGGCGGTGGCACCAATCATGGTGACGCCGAACTCTTCCAACACGCCCTGACGTTCCAGCTCCAGCGCACAGTTCAGCGCCGTCTGACCGCCCATCGTTGGCAGCACCGCGTCCGGGCGCTCTTTTTCAATAATCTTGCGTACCACTTCCCAGTGAATCGGCTCGATGTAGGTCGCATCAGCCATTTCCGGGTCGGTCATGATGGTCGCCGGGTTAGAGTTCACCAGAATGACGCGGTAACCTTCTTCACGCAGGGCTTTACATGCTTGCGCGCCAGAGTAGTCAAACTCACACGCCTGACCGATAACAATCGGGCCCGCACCCAGAATCAGGATACTTTTTATATCTGTACGTTTTGGCATGGCTCTTTTACTCCTGATTACTTAGCGGTTTTACGGTACTGCTCAATTAACTCGATAAAGTGGTCGAACAACGGCGCGGCGTCGTGTGGACCAGGGCTGGCTTCCGGGTGCCCCTGGAAGCTGAACGCCGGTTTATCGGTGCGATGAATGCCCTGTAACGTACCGTCGAACAGGGATTTATGCGTGACACGCAGGTTTGCAGGTAATGTTGCTTCATCCACCGCAAAACCGTGGTTCTGGGCGGTGATCATCACCACGTTTTTCTCCACATCTTTAACCGGATGGTTGCCGCCGTGGTGACCAAATTTCATTTTGACAGTCTTCGCACCGCTCGCCAGCGCCAGCAGCTGATGACCGAGGCAGATGCCGAAGACCGGAATATCGGTTTCGAGGAATTTCTGGATGGCGGTAATGGCGTAATCGCACGGGGCCGGGTCGCCAGGACCGTTGGAGAGGAAGATGCCGTCTGGATTCATTTTCAGCACATCTTCCGCAGAAGTTTGCGCCGGAACGATGGTCAGGCGACAGCCTCTATCCACCAGCATCCGCAGGATGTTGCGCTTGGCACCAAAATCATAAGCCACGACGTGGAACGGCAGCTCGTCTTCTTTTTTCGCTTCTGGCAGGCCGCCGGTCAACGTCCAGCTCCCTTGTGTCCAGCTATAGGCTTCTGCGGTGGTCACTTCTTTTGCCAGATCCATGCCGTTCAGACCTGGGAACGCGCGGGCTTTTTCTAACGCCAGCGCCGCATCCGGGTTATCGCCTGCGATAATGCAGCCATTCTGTGCGCCTTTCTCGCGCAGTAAACGCGTCAGCTTACGGGTATCGATATCGGCAATCGCCACGATGTTATGGCGTTTCAGGTAAGAAGAGAGGTCTTCGGTATTACGGAAGTTGCTGGCAATCAGCGGCAGGTCGCGAATCACCAGACCTTGTGCATGTACCTGAGAAGATTCTTCATCGGCGTCATTAGTGCCGACATTGCCAATATGGGGATAAGTAAGAGTAACGATTTGGCGAGAATAGGAAGGATCAGTGAGGATTTCTTGATAACCGGTCATTGAAGTATTGAAAACGACTTCCCCAACCGCCGAACCTGTTGCCCCTATGGCCCGACCGTGAAACTGGGTTCCGTCTTCCAGAACCAATAGCGCTGACTTAATCAAAACACCCTCCAGAGAATATTCACTCACTTTATTTGCATATTAATTCACAATGATGACGTAAATCAATGCAAATCTGCTTACCGACGAATTTCTGGCAAACGGCGGCATTCTGGAGATATGGGCGCTAAAAGTCAACTTAATGGCGGGATTTTTTATATTATTTTGTGGCTCATGCATGTTTTACAGACATTAAGCGACAAAAAGATCATATAACCCGTTCTGGAAAACGCTTGCGCAGCAAGAAGATTGCATGAAATAAAAATGAGCAGAAAAAAGTGGACCAGATGGTCAAAATTTACATTAAAACAACAAAAACAGAAGACAAAACGTGTAATTTTTAGCACTTACATGAAATTTAAAAACATAATACCAAAAATAAAAGGGCTAAAAATTAAAGCCCTTTATGATCAATAAATTAAATGTGTTATTTTTGCATCATCATAAACATTTTGTGGTTACAAATTATTGAGATCAAGCACATCTCGCATATCAAAAAGACCACTTTCCTTACCACTCAACCACAAAGCCGATCTTACCGCACCGTTAGCAAATGTCATGCGGCTGGACGCCTTATGGGTGATCTCCAGACGCTCGCCAATATCGGCAAACATCGCGGTATGTTCGCCAACGATGTCACCTCCACGCACGGTGGCAAAACCAATGGTGCCAGGCACACGTTCACCGGTATGGCCTTCACGACTGTAGACCGCGCAATCTTTCAGATCTTTATCAAGGGCGTGGGCGATCGCCTCTCCCATTGCCAGTGCGGTGCCTGACGGCGCATCAACTTTATGTCTATGATGTGCTTCAATAATTTCGATATCGGTGTAGTCACCCATCACTTTGGCTGCTTTCTCCAGCAGCTTAAGCATGACGTTAACGCCAACGCTAAAATTGGCGGCAAAGACAATCGCAATATCGGCGGCGGCGTCACGAATCGCCTGTTTACCGGCTTCGTCAAACCCCGTAGTGCCGATCACCATCCCTTTGCCATGCTGGCGACAAAAAGCGAGATGGTTCAGCGTACCTTCCGGACGGGTAAAATCGATAAACACATCAAAATCATCTTTTATCGCATCAAGGCTGCTTTGCACGGTAACGCCTGTTTTCCCGGCTCCGGCCAGCTCACCGGCGTCGCTGCCCAGTAAAGAAGATCCTTCACGCTCCAGCGCAGCGCCCAGTTGCACGCCCTCTAATGCCAGCGCCGCCTGAATCAACTGGCGGCCCATACGCCCCCCGGCTCCCGCGATGGCAACGCGGATGTTTGCATCATGCATAGCTATTCTCTTTTGTTAATTTGCATAGACCGTTTTCAGAGTAACCAGCGCATCGCTACGCCGCCAGCCAAAAACGCTGATAATTAGAAATTAATGATAAACAGGGAGGAATATCAGTGAAAGGCATGACGCGCCAACCACTGCGTCACGCCGTCTGTCATTATGCCTGCTCTTGGGGTTTTGACGGCAGGCAGCACAGTATAAACAGAATTACGCCTGCATAAGGGATCAACACGCCGATGGAAAACCACCATCCTGAACGTCCGATATCGTGCATCCTTCTGAAGCCTAACGCCATTCCCGGCACGGCAAAAATCAACGTTAAAATAAATGATGTGGGCAGCGCAAAAAAAATGAAAGCGCCATAATCATCGTCAATGGTTATTGCAAACAACCAACTTAAAAGCGGTAGCAGGCAAATTATTGCGCTACCGATGATAAACGACCAGAACTCAAATCGGGTAGCAACGCCATTATAATTAAAGATATTTTTCCACCCTGCCAGATATGCATCGCCATACGTCATTAAAACCTCCTTGTTTTATTATTAGAGCGCCAGAGCCAGCACCTCAGCTACCCACTGCTGGAAGCCTCTTACATCCAGATCCAGCGCCACCTGCACGTTTGAAGGTTTGCCCAGGCAACCGTCGATATCAACAACCGTCGTGCCTGAGGTAAATTCGCCCTGAGTTTCCACTGCCACAAAACACGGTTTGAGAGTGAACAGGTCCGGGCGCACCAGCCAGGCAATAGCGCAAAGATCGTGCATACGTAGTCCACTTTGCATACTGCCGCTACGGTAGTGGCTAAACAGGGCGTGTAGCATTTTTCCGGTGCGATTCAACTCCGGCAAAGTAGCGAGATAGTCAGGGGTTAATATTGCCTGATTGGTGACATCCAGACCGCACATGACGATTTCGATGCCGCTACGGAAGACACAGGCTGCCGCTTCTGGATCGGCAGCGATATTAAACTCGGCGTTTGGTGTGCAGTTGCCGCGACCGGCGGAACCGCCCATGATCACCAGACGGCGAATATGCGGTTTGCATTCCGGGCATTGTGAAAGTAACAGCGCAATATTGGTTAACGGGCCGATGGCCACCAGCGTAACAGGCTCTGGTGCACGCATCAGGGCATCACGAATCGCCAGAAACGCTGGTATCTCGAGTGGCTTTCGGTTGTGCTCAACAAAGTCGTAGCCAGCCATTCCCGATTCGCCGTGCACAGATGCTGCATTACGCGGTGCGCGTACCAGCGGCACAGCGGCTCCCTGGGCGAGCGGAATCTCCGCATTCCAGAAATGCAGCAGTTGCAGGGCGTTGCGGGTCGTTTTCTCAACCGAAACATTACCCGCGACGGTGGTCATCAGTTGCAGGTCGAGTTCGGGGGCAAAAATCGCGGCGGCAATGGCGACCGCATCGTCAATGCCGGGGTCTGTATCGAGGAAGATAGGTAAACGCATGTTTTCTCCATAAAAAATGCCGGTAACAAGACCGGCATTTTCGCATAACTTAGGCTGCTAATGACTTAATCGACTTCACGAATATCGACACGCAGCTCTTTCGGCACTTCGAAAACAATATTTTCTTCACGGCCTTCCAGCGGAATGGCTTCACCACCGCCCAGCTGTTGCAAACGTGCCACCACATTCTGCACCAGAATATCTGGAGCCGATGCGCCCGCAGTCACGCCGACGCATTTAACCTCTTTCACCCACTCTTCCTGGATATCTTTCGCATCGTCAATCAAAAACGCGCGTTTGCCCATCCGCTGGGCCAGCTCCGCCAGACGGTTGGAGTTAGAGGAGTTTTTCGAACCGACCACCAGCACCACTTCCGCCTGCTCTGCCAGGGCGCGTACCGCTTCCTGACGGTTAGTCGTGGCGTAGCAGATGTCATCTTTGCGCGGACCGACAATTTTCGGGAAGCGTTTACGCAGCGCGTCGATCACATCAGACGTGTCATCCACCGACAGCGTGGTTTGGGTCATAAAGGAGAGCTTCTCTTCGTTTTTGACCGTCAGCTTCCATACATCGTCTGGCGATTCAACCAGATACATTCCCCCTTCCGGGTTGCTGTACTGCCCCATCGTCCCTTCCACTTCCGGGTGCCCGGCGTGGCCGATGAGAATAGATTCTTCGCCACGGCGACTGGCGCGGGCGACTTCCATATGCACTTTGGTCACTAGCGGACAGGTGGCGTCGAATACCGTCAAATCACGGCTTTTCGCTTCGTTACGTACCGCCTGAGAAACACCGTGTGCAGAGAAAATCAGGATTGCGCCGTCCGGCACTTCGCTGATCTGCTCAATAAAGATAGCCCCACGCTCGCGCAGGCTATCGACCACGTAGCGGTTATGCACCACTTCGTGACGGACATAAATCGGTGCGCCGTAAATGGCCAGCGCGTTTTCAACAATGCTGATAGCGCGGTCTACCCCGGCACAAAAACCACGTGGGTTGGCCAACAGGATCTGCATGTTACGCCTCCAGTGCCGGATCAATTTCCAGCACTTCAATATCAAAATGAATGGTCTGCCCGGCCAGCGGATGATTGAAATCAACGGTAATGGAGTCACCGTTAATTTCGCGGATCACGCCAGGCATCTCACTGCCATCCATTGCGGTAAAAAGCATGATTGCGCCAATTTCTGGCTCGCCTGCATCCATAAATTCACGGCGGGAGAAGTACTGAATCAGGTCCGGTGACGGCACGCCAAACGCCGCATCGGGCTCCAGCGAGAAGGTGGTTTTATCGCCCACTTTCAGCCCCAACAGGTGTTGCTCCAGCCCTTCAGAAAGAGAAGCATCGCCCAGGCGGAACAGCGCCGGTTTACCGTTGTTGCGGGTAGACTCGGCGGTGGTGCCATCGTCGAGTTTTAGCGTGAAATGCACCAGGACGGCGCTATTGCTCTGTACAGATTCAGACATGCAGGTTTGCTCTTATATTTTGAGGATTTTTGCCGGATGCGGTCTACGATTTCGCAGCAATCTGTAGGCCGCATCCGGCAGGGTTTATTATTGTTTTTTCGCTTTAGAAGGTAAAAACCCTTCCAGCACGATCAGTGCCGCACCGACACAAATGGCAGTATCGGCAAGGTTGAAGGTGGCGAAGTGCCAGTCGCCGACGTAGAAGTCGATCATATCGACAACGAAGCCGTGCCACAGGCGGTCGAACAGGTTGCCCAGCGCGCCGCCAATAATCAGCGCGTAAGCGATATTGTTTAGCTTCTGCGTGGCCTTCGAGCGATACATCATCACTGCCAGGATCACGCTAATACCAATCGCAATACCGGCAAAGAACCAACGCTGCCAGCCGCCGCTATCGGCAAGGAAACTAAACGCCGCGCCATAGTTACGCGCATAATGCAGATTAAGCGACGGGAACAGCGGGACCGTATCCCCCAGAGCAAAGTTCTGGAGGATCAGGTACTTGCTGCCCAGATCGATAATCAGCACGACTACCACCAGCCACAGCCAGCGTAGCCCTGTTGAACAGATCGATTGACTCATCAGGCAAACTTACGTTTTTCACCGTCACCGGCGACGTTGCTGACACAGCGGCCGCAGATTTCTGCGTGTTCCGCTACCTTGCCGACATCCTGGGTGTAGTGCCAGCAGCGTGGGCACTTCTCACCTTCGGCTTTACTCAACGCGACTTTCAGCCCTTTGAGTACTTCGCTCTGCTGGGCATCAGCAGGTGCGTCGTTATAGTCTGCAACGGTAGCGCCGGAGGTCAACAGGACAAATCGTAATTCATCGCCCAGCGCGGTCAGTTTCGCCGCCAGTTCCGGTTCTGCGAACAAGGTCACTGCCGCTTCCAGCGAGCCACCCACTTTCTTGTCGGCACGCGCTTGCTCAATGACTTTGTTCACTTCGCCACGCACTTTCAACAGCTCGTCCCAGAACGCATCGTTCATTGCTTCACTGTCTGCCAGACCAAACAGGCCTTCGTACCACTCGCCGGTGAAGACGTATTTTTCACGTTCACCCGGCAGGTAGCCCCACACTTCATCAGCGGTGAAGGAGAGGATTGGTGCCATCCAGCGCACCAGCGCTTCCGCGATGTGATACAGCGCAGTCTGGCAGCTACGACGCGCCACACTGTCCGCTTTGGCGGTGTACTGACGGTCTTTGATGATGTCGAGGTAGAAGGAACCCATCTCAACGGAGCAGAAGCGCATCAGACGCTGTACCACTTCGTGGAAATCGTATGCTTCGTACGCCTTGAGGATGTCTTCCTGTGCCGCTTTCGCACAACCTACGGCCCAGCGATCCAGTACTACCATCTCTTCCGGTTTCACCATATCTTTTGCCGGATCAAAACCGTTCAGGTTTGCCAGCAGGAAGCGCGCGGTGTTACGGATACGACGATAGCTGTCGGCAGCGCGTTTCAGGATCTCGTCAGAAACGGCCATTTCACCGGTGTAGTCGGTTGATGCCACCCACAGACGCAGAATATCCGCGCCCAGTTTGTTCATCACATCCTGCGGCGAAACGGTGTTGCCGATGGATTTAGACATCTTGCGGCCCTGACCATCCACGGTAAAGCCGTGGGTCAGTACCTGACGATACGGTGCTTTGCCCTTCATCGCGGTAGAGATCATCAGAGAGGACATGAACCAGCCACGGTGCTGGTCAGAACCTTCCAGATACATGTCCGCTGCGTGACCGGCAAATTCCGGACGCACGTCAACAACGGAAGAGTGGGTAGATCCGGAGTCAAACCATACGTCGAGAGTATCCGGCACTTTCACGTACTGATCAGCTTCATCGCCGAGGATCTCTTTCGCATCGAGATCCCACCACGCCTGGATGCCGTCAACTTCAACGCGTTTAGCCACTTCTTCCATCAGTTCGAGGGTACGCGGATGCAGCTCTTCCGTGTCTTTGTGCACGAACAGTGACATCGGTACGCCCCAGGTGCGCTGACGGGAGATACACCAGTCAGGACGGTTAGCAACCATCGACTCGATACGCGCCTGGCCCCAGTCCGGGATCCACTGCACGCCTTTGATCTCTTTCAGTGACTGCGCACGCAGACCTTTCTGATCCATGCTGACGAACCACTGCGGCGTCGCGCGGAAGATGATCGGCGTTTTGTGACGCCAGCAGCACGGATAGCTGTGCTGCATTTTCTCAACGTGCAACAGCGCGCCTTTTTCCTGCAGCAGCGCAACAACGATGTCGTTCGCTTTGAAGACGTTCACGCCATCCAGTGTCGGGTAAGTGCCCGCCAGATAAGTGCCGTCCGGGCCAACCGGGTTAGCGGTTTCCAGGCCGTATTTCTGACCGATCACATAGTCGTCCGGGCCGTGGCCAGGCGCGGTGTGAACGGCACCGGTACCGGCATCCAGGGTAACGTGATCGCCGAGGATTGCAGGAACGTCGAAGCCCATAAACGGATGGGTAAAGCGCAGCAGCTCAAGCTCCGCACCTTTTACCGTGCCGAGAATGGTGTAATCGGTCACGCCGATACGCTGCATTACGCTTTCAACCAGATCTTTCGCCAGAATCACGGCCTGACCGTCGATCTGCACCAGCGCATAGTCGAAATCAGGTGCAATAGAGATTGCGCGGTTCGCAGGCAAGGTCCACGGCGTAGTGGTCCAGATCACCAGCGAGATTGGGCCGTTAACGTTGCTTACGGCAAATTTTGCTATCAGTGCATCCTGATCGACCGCCTGGAAAGCAACGTCGATGGACGGAGAAGTTTTGTCGTAATACTCAACTTCCGCTTCCGCCAGCGCAGAACGGCAGTCAACGCACCAGTGTACCGGCTTCGCGCCTTTGTGCAGGTGACCGTTGCCGATGATTTTGCCCAGCGCGCGGATGATATTAGCTTCAGTTTTGAAATCCATGGTCAGGTACGGGTGGGACCAGTCGCCCAGCACGCCCAGACGGATAAAGTCTTTGCGCTGACCGTCAACCTGGGTCGCCGCGTATTCGCGGCACTTGGCGCGGAACTCGGCGGCGGTAAATTTCTCACCCGGCTTACCGTATTCTTGCTCTACTTTCAGCTCGATCGGCAGACCGTGGCAGTCCCAGCCAGGCACATACGGCGAGTCATAACCGGAAAGCCCTTTGGACTTCACGATAATGTCTTTCAGAATCTTGTTAACCGAGTGACCAATATGAATGCTGCCATTCGCATAAGGAGGGCCATCATGCAGAATGAAGGTTTTTTTGCCTTTTTTAGCCGCACGAATGATGCCGTACAGATCATCATCAGTCCAACGCGCCAGCATTCCCGGTTCGCGCTTGGCGAGATCGCCACGCATCGGGAACCCTGTTTCCGGCAAATTCAGGGTTGATTTATAGTCACTCATCAGATTCTCGGTTCCGTGTTTCGGTTTGATTACATAACAGGCTTAAGCCGGTTTTGTTAGCCCAAAAAATTCGCGGGCGGTTAATTCATCACGCGCAATCTGCGCTTTCAGTTCGTCCAGCGACGCAAATCGCTGCTCATTGCGTATTTTTTTACGCAGCACTACTTGTATATGGCGACCGTAAAGGTCCATTGCAACATCTAACAAATGCACTTCCAGCTGCTGGCGAATACCGGCAACCGTTGGGCGTGTTCCGATGTTTGCCACGCCGGGTAACGGCTTTTCACCGAGGCCCAGCACTTCTACCGCATAAACCCCTTTCACCGGGGAAACCTGACGGCGTAGCGGTACATTCGCCGTCGGGAAACCTATAGTGCGCCCTAATTCATCACCGTGGACCACACGCCCGGAGATGGCAAACGGGTGCCCCAGTAAACTTTCTGCCAGAGCCAGATTGTCATCCGCAAGAGCCTGACGCACGGCGGTGCTGCTGATACGCACGCCACCTTCGCAAAAAGTTTGCGTACTGGTGATATCGAAGCCGTATTCCATGCCAGCTTTCTGTAATAACAAGAAATCGCCTTCACGACCAGCGCCAAAGCGGAAATCATCCCCTACAGCAAGAAATTTTACGCGCAAATGCTTCACCAGAAGATCACTGATGAAATTTTGCGCGGTTAACGCCGCGAAACGCCTGTCGAAACGCACGCACAGCACGTAATCAACGCCACACTCTGCAAGGTAACGCAGTTTTTCCCGCAGTCGGGTCAGCCGTGCCGGGGCTTTATCGGTAGCAAACAGTTCCAGTGGTTGAGGTTCAAAAAGCATCACCATCACCGGTAAGTTGCGCTTGCGCCCTTCTTCCTGCAAGCCCTGTAACAGCGCGCGATGACCGCGATGCACGCCGTCGAAATTACCAATAGTCAGCACACACCCTTCTTGCGGGGCCTGGCTGAGATTATGTATGCCGCGTATCAGCTTCATGTCTGGCTCAAAACAGTGAAAATCGTCCGAGTATACCTTGTACAGCGGTCAAGGTTAACCGGCGATTGAGTACCGAAATCAGAAAGAAGTGGCTTTTCATTGCCATGGCGCAAATCACGGGAAGAAACTGACCACCTGCTGCAATTTTTATCGCGGAAAAGCTGTATTCACACCCCGCAAGCTGGTAGAATCCTGCGCCATCACTACGTAACGAGTGCCGGCACATTAACGGCGCTTATTTGCACAAATCCATTGACAAAAGAAGGCTAAAAGGGCATATTCCTCGGCCTTTGAATTGTCCATATAGAACACATTTGGGAGTTGGACCTTGGCTAATATCAAATCAGCTAAGAAGCGCGCCATTCAGTCTGAAAAGGCTCGTAAGCACAACGCAAGCCGTCGCTCTATGATGCGTACTTTCATCAAGAAAGTATACGCAGCTATCGAAGCTGGCGACAAAGCTGCTGCACAGAAAGCATTTAACGAAATGCAACCGATCGTGGACCGTCAGGCTGCTAAAGGTCTGATCCACAAAAACAAAGCTGCACGTCATAAGGCTAACCTGACTGCACAGATCAACAAGCTGGCTTAATCGCCAATTTGCTGAAGCTTTGTGAAAAAGCCCGCGCAAGCGGGTTTTTTTATACCTGCTGCTTTGTGATGTGTGAGAAAACACACTGCCGGTTGCCAGATAGTCAAAAGATGCTGGTTCTTGCAGACATGCAGTTACACTCTCTGAACTCTTCGTGACTTAAAAATCGTAGAATCATCGGTTGATACATTCTGAATAAGAATATCTACTCAATCTTCAGACTCCCCCTACACAGAATGTGGAGATTGTGATACACATTGAGGTATTAAACTTAAGACCACTCTATTTTTGAATTAAATTCCTATACACTTTAACCATTCATAAATATCTCCTTATTAGACCTTGTAAATTATTGACAGCAATCAACACAGGTTAACTACCTATTTATATTGTACTTCTTAAAATTAATGAGCGATTTTTGATAGTAGTCACATTCACTCATAAATTAAATTAATAAAAATTCATCAACTTCAAGGACTGATAATGACAGATGGTATCTCAACTTCGCCACATTGTCTTTATAAATCAAATATAGCAGACGATGTAATAATAAATAAAACAAGACAAAATGAGTTAGTAAAAGTGTTTTGCGAGTATAAAACAGAGTTCTTAATTTTGTTTGATGACTTTTTTAGAAGCCAGGATTTGCCTAAACCATCTCCAGTCCTTCATCATTTTTTTCAATACACTCATCTAAGAGATGCGCATTTTTATAGATGTAAACTCATAGAACATACAGTTCAATTTTCTTTTTTTAAACACAAAGAAATCACATTACTTAGATTGGATGTTTTTGATGACAGAACAAGCGAATGTCTTTCTGAAGAAATTAAAACATATCAAGAATGCTATGAAAAATTCATTAAGTTTTTAAAAGCAAATTTCAACCAGGAAATATACCCGCAGCTATATATTCCTGAGATATTTTATGACGCCTGCAAACATCTCCAGTCATTTTTTTATCATCAGGAGAAGTCACAAAACGCTAAATACAGTGCAATAGACAAGAAAAAAAGCTATTTTAATAAGGAAATCAAAAATCTAATTAAAAAAAATATTTATCCTGAGCTATACAATGAACAATGCTTGAAAATCCCCGCCTCATCGACAGATGATAACCAGGAAATAACATGGCGGAATTTTAAAACTAGCAATGCGGCATATTCACAACTATGTGAAAAATCATCTTTATTTAAAAGCGTGCCCAGTCGGTTAATAGAAAAATCAGCTTACTGCTCAACTGAAAACATGGTCACCAATAAATTTGGCGTTGTCTTTTCTTACTGCGGAGATAATATAAAGGAATTTATACTTTTATTACCCTATAATAAATCACTGGAGATGTATGAACTTAACGAGCAAAAAATTCAGTATTTGATTACCCATAATATTAATATAAATAAACTATTGCTATCAAATATAACAATAGAAAAGAGCAATCTTTCATATGGGTATTATTTTGGTTGTGTATTATCCAATATATCATGTTTTGAAAGTGACTTATCAAACACCATCTTTTCGAATGGAGAAATAAATAACCTCTTCATTAAAAAAAGCAACATATTTGGAACATCGTTCACTAATACCAGGATAAAAAATTTGTGCTGTGAAGATATTATGCCTGGTCGATGGAACACTCAACTTGTCAATAAGCACTTAGGTTACAGATACACAGGAGTATTCAAAACCCTGGCAAGTATTGATGACAAACCGTCCCGTTTCGAAATTTTGATACCATTGATACAAACTTTAGTCCGCGACAATGTAAAGCTAAATAATGATGTGTATAAAGAACTTAATAATTTTATGCTCGATTACGACAAAACATCCTCAGAAATGAGAAAATACCTTAAAAGCATCAACGAGTGTATGTTCCTTATGAAAAACATAGTTCATCAAGATTAAAACACTCCCAAAAGAAGTAATTTCAGAATGAAATTATCTGTGATGATTATTAATTCACTGCAGAGAAACAAAAAATAATCTGAAGCATGATCTTAAACATCCCACTCTGTCACTCTAATGATGGCACCTTGCTCTTCTTATAAAGAAGGGAATAATTAAGAATATTAAATTTTCAAAGTTTCATCAACTTCACATCAAGAAATTAAAAAATTTAAACATTAATCTAAATAATAACAACCTGATCACATAATCGGGTTTGACAACGAGTGACCTTCCATACCAGTTAATTAAGGATGATTTATGAAAAAGTATATTATTCCCTTCGTTGCGACAACGTTGATGTTTAGCGCAACAACCTTCGCCAAGGATGTCGATCAAGGAACGCTAACCATTAGAGGAGAAGTTGTTGATACAACGTGTTACTTTGTTAATGGTGATTCGACAACAGATATCGTTGTCGAAGATGTTGTAACCAGTGCAATGAATCAACTTATCAATAATGAAATCTATACTTTAAAAACCGGTTCAACCTCTCATGACTTAGAAATTCAGTGTGACGGCAATACAGCCCCAAGTATCGAAGTGCTAGCATCAGAGTTTGATGCTAATAACTTTACGCTGAATAAAGGAACTGCTGAGAACATTGGCTTTGCCATTTTCCTCGATGATGGAACTTTGACCAGAATGAGACCGGGGTTAAAAACACCGCTGAAAGATAATGGCTCTGGTCAATATTTTCTTAATTTAAGTGCACAATATGCCCGCACAAGTGGCAATCCTGTTACAAAAGGCTCCGTAGAGTCAACCGTAACGATTAAAATCAGTGCAGATTAACGTTTTTTGCCGGTAGCTCTGCTACCGGTATTATTTACGGAGTGATTACGTGAGAATAATAACAGCATTACTGATGTCATTTTTTATTTTACCTGTTCATGCCGGTGTGGTCATCTATGGTACGCGCATTATTTATCCGGAAAAAAGCAGAGAAGTTCTCGTACAGTTAATGAATCAAAGTAAAAATGCCTCTTTGATTCAGGCATGGATCGATGATGGGAACACCACTATCGCGCCAGAAAAAATTCAGGTCCCATTTATTCTCACACCGCCAGTAAGTCGTGTAGCAGGTGGTTCCGGCCAACAACTTAAAATAAGAAAAATGCCAAACAATTTGCCTCACAATAAAGAAAGTTTATTTTATCTAAATGTTCTGGATATCCCTCCAAACAACCCACAAAATGCAGGAAAGAACAAAATTAAACTTGCATTGCAAAACCGTATAAAGTTACTTTGGCGTCCAAGCGGAATAGCTCCGGTAGATAAAAAAAGCCTTTCTCAATTAAATATCAAAAAGAAAAACAACGCCATCTCAATAAACAATGAAACAGCCAACTGGATAACAGTTACAACTATCAAAGCACAAAACGTGAAAGTTAATAATGAAAGTATCCTACTGCCTCCATTTTCGAATAACGACATTACATTAAAAAATAACAACGCCTCAGAATATGAACTAACGGTAGTTGATGATTACGGGAATAACATCCATAGTAAAATCGCCGCACGATAACAGGAAAAAGTCATGTTAAGGACGACACGATGGGTCGCTGCTATTATTTTTTTGTATTCTTTTCCGGGTTATGCTGAAGAAACTTTTGATACGCACTTCATGATTGGCGGCATGAGAGGAAAAAAAGTTTCCGAATATCGCTTCGATAATAAACAACCTCTTCCGGGAAACTACGAACTTGATGTTTATGTAAACCACCAGTGGCGTGGGAAACAAGATATCACGATCCCAGAGTCACCAGCCAAACCATGTCTGCCTAAGGTGCTACTAACCACACTGGGGGTAAAAACCGATAATCTCAATACAGAAGATAATTGTATTTTACTGGATGAAGCGGTTCATGGTGGACAATATCAGTGGGATATCAGTGAACACCGACTAAATTTAACGATCCCACAGGCGTATATCAATGAACTTGAAAGAGGTTACGTTCCCCCGGAAAGTTGGGATCGCGGCATTGATGCTTTTTATACCTCCTATAATTTAAGTCAGTATCGCTCTTATGACAGCAATAATAATAGTAATACAGCCAGTTATGGTCGTTTTAACAGCGGATTAAATTTATTTAGTTGGCAATTACACTCTGATGCCAGCTATAGCAAGCCTGATGATATGAAAGGCACATGGCAAAGTAATACTCTTTACCTGGAACGTGGCTGGTCGCAAATATTAAGCACAGTTCAGATAGGAGAAAATTACACATCCTCACTCATATTCGACTCTCTGCGATTTAGCGGAATACGCTTATTTCGCGATATGCAAATGCTACCTGATTCTATGCAGAGCTTTACACCTTTAGTACAAGGTGTTGCGCAAAGTATTGCCTTGATAACGGTTTCGCAAAATGGCTACATCATTTACCAAAAAGAGGTTCCCCCCGGGCCATTTACTATCGCAGATTTGCAACTTTCAGGCAGCGGCTCAGATCTCGATGTCAGCATAAAGGAAGCAGATGGTAGTGTTCGTTCCTTTTTGGTCCCCTACTCTTCCGTACCCAACATGCTGCAACCTGGTGTTTCAAATTTCGATTTTATCGCCGGACGCAGTAAGATATATGGTGTAAAGAATCAGGAGGACTTTCTCGAGGCAAATTATATATATGGCCTCAACAATCTTTTGACACTTTATGGCGGTACGATTTTATCCGATAACTATAATGCTATAACCCTGGGAAATGGTTGGAATACACCGCTGGGTGCCATCTCTTTTGACGCTACCCGATCGAGTAGTAAGTTAAATAATGATATAACACACGAAGGTACGAGCTATCAGGTCGCCTATAATAAATATCTAGTGCAAACGGCTACTCGCTTTAGCGTGGCCGCCTGGCGTTATGCTTCGCAGGATTACAGGACGTTCAGCGACCATCTTTACGAAAATGATAAACACAATCATCAGAGTGAATATGATGATTTTTATGATATTGGCAGAAAAAATAGCCTTTCTGCCAATATTATGCAACCTTTATCCAATAATCTGGGAAATGTATCATTAAGTGCGCTTTGGCGGAATTACTGGGGGCGAAGTGGAAATGCTAAAGATTACCAATTCAGTTATTCAAATAGCTGGCAACGCATTAGTTATACTTTCTCTGCCAGCCAATCCTATGATGAAAACGATAAAGAAGAGGAGCGTTTTAATCTGTTTATCTCCATTCCTTTCTACTGGGGGGATGATATTGCCAAAACACGTCACCAAATTAACTTATCGAATTCGACCTCATTTTCCAAAGATGGCTATTCCTCCAACAATACTGGAATTACTGGCATAGCCGGTGAACATGATCAGTTAAATTATGGTATATATGTTAATCAGCAACAACAAAATAATGATACCTCGCTTGGTACGAATTTAAGCTGGAGAACTCCCATCGCCACAATAGATGGCAGCTATAGCCATTCTAAAAACGCCTGGCAAAGTGGTGGAAGTATTAGTAGTGGATTAGTTGTCTGGCCCGGTGGTATTAATATAACTAACCAGTTATCCGATACATTTGCAATTCTGGATGCGCCTGGGTTAGAAGGCGCGCATATTAATGGACAAAAATACAACCGAACAAACAGCAAAGGCCAGGTTGTTTACGACCTGATGATACCTCATCGTGAAAACCATCTGGTACTTGATATAGCAAACAGTGAAAGTGAAACAGAATTGCAGGGCAATCGTCAAATTATTGCGCCTTACCGTGGAGCAGTTTCTTATGTGCAGTTTACAACTGACCAACGTAAGCCCTGGTATATACAGGCACTGCGTACCGATGGTTCGCCATTAACCTTTGGCTATGACGTACTGGATCTCCAGGAAAACAATATTGGAGTCGTTGGCCAGGGTAGTCGCCTTTTTATTCGCGTAGATGAAATTCCCACTGGCATAAAAGTTGCTCTCAATGATGAACAGAACTTATTCTGTACTATTACTTTTCAACACGTTATCGATGAAAACAAAACATATATATGCCAGTAAAAGGAGTTTACTATGAAGTGGCTTTTATTAATCACCTTAAGTCTATATTCTTTTATTGTGCAAAGTGCTCCCTGTGCAGTGACCAATGTCGGTGAACAACGTGGAACATATATACTCAAGCCACTGAGTATGAAAGGTAATCTAACTGCCGAGAAAATTGAAAACACCGGGAATATCATTGAGTGTGCAGACTTGCAAGAGACGACCAACGCCATTAAAGTTCATTTTTTAACACAGAACGCTTTAAGGTTTAAAGTCGGAAGTCGTCATTACATTATTAATTTCCCCTTTGAATCTGACGGTAAAAAAAATAGAGCTTCCAGGGAAGTTATCTTATAATTTAGAAGAAATGCTATCTGCGATAAATTTCACCATTCCATATTCTATCGCATCTGTATCAGATAGTTCTGACACCGCAGATATTTTTCCAGGAACTCCTTTTCCTTTGCTGTTCGAAATTGAAGTGAGTTCATGTACAGGGAATAATACTAATTGTAATAGCGTCCGCTTTAATTTTAATTTAAATACTATTTTACAGGTAAATTTAATGACCTGTGGTTTTGAAGATCAATCCATCGACACTGGACGATTTGTACTGTCTCGTATCAATAATGAAATTTATCAGTTTCATCATATAAGATTTGACTGTATCCAGGGTGAGCAAGGTGAATTAGTTTTTGAACCTAGTGATGTTGAATATTACTTTGAGCCAGTGACGATACAGGATTCAGGAACCAGCATATTAAAAAATGATTTAGAAAACAGTGAGGACGGTGCGGGTCAAATAGGCTTTCAACTCTCCAATGATGGTACGAATGAAATGCAGTATGGTAAAAGCAATTACTACTCTTTTCAGCATCCCCATGAAGGAAGTAATCAGATTCCTCTATTTATTCGCCCGCGTACATATGGAAATAATGTCTCAAGCGGGCAAATAATGAGCCGAGTCAAAATCGTGGTAATGTACAACTAATCTATCTCCCCCACCTTAACTTTGGGGGAGCTGCCGATTAACGTGCCGCTGGGCTAAAAAGCGCAGAATAATCCGTATTGCAGATTCGCTGTACCGCCGGGTGCTGAATCATCCGCTCAGCAAAAATAGCATGGTACTCTTCCATCACATTTTCGACGCGACCAATTTCTACGACAGTTTTATCGGCATAAAAGTCATATGCATAAAGCGTTGGGGCAACGAAGATTGCATTGTGCATCGCACCAAAAGCTTTCATCAACGCGGCATCATCAAACTCGCCGAGGATTTCTACGTTTAATCCCTGGGAGTTAAACCAGTTAAGCAATTTGCGCCCTAACATTGAACGTCGCCCAGGAATCAAAAGCCGCCGTTCTTCCAGACAAGCCGGGAACGGTTTTTCCGGTGGTGGATTTGTACACCAGAAACTCACGCCACATTCGCCAATTCTCACGGAGAACAGACCTTCCTGCTGCGTAGAATCTATCGGACAGTCGGAAATGATCATATCCAGTTTATGCTGACTTAATTGCTCCAGCAGCATTTCGTGGGTGGATTCGAAGCAGCGAAGATGAATCGGCTCGCCTTCTACCACTGCGGCGTTAAGTACGCTACTGACCAGGCGTTTAGAAAGTGCATCAGCCACGCCAACGTCAAACAATAAATTGGATTCTTTGCGATAGTTCACAATATCCAGCATTTCCTGGCTTAAGGTGAACATTTTATCGGCATAGCGATAGACCAGCTCTCCCAGCTCGCTGGGTTCGAGACCACGTCCCTTGCGTTTAAATAATTTGCCTTGCAGGCGCTCTTCCAGCGCCCGAATCTGCCCGGTAATGGTTTGTGGTGTTAAATAAAGCGCCTCCGCTGCGCCAACCACGGAACCTTCTTTATAGACATGCCAGAAGTAATACAAGTGGTTGTAATTGATATGAGACATGCTCATTTCTCTCCCTGATAACAATGAAAAGGGAGCCGTTTATGGCTCCCCGGTAAACCGTCCTGTCAAACTGATGGACGCAAACGAACGCGTAACCAGCTGTATCCAATTACCGCCGAAGAGATAGAACCGACCAGGATACCGAGTTTCGCCCAGTTAATCAGTTCTGGATCTACGCTACCAAAGGCCAGGCTGGCAATAAAGATAGACATAGTAAAACCGATACCGCACAGGATCCCCACCGCCATAATTTGCTGATAAGTCGTTCCCTCAGGCAGATGCGCCAGTTTCAAACGCAGCGCCAACCAGCAGAACAGACTAATCCCCAGCGGTTTGCCAATCAGCAAGCCAGCGATGATCCCCAATGGTAGAATGGAGGTCAAGCCATCCAGCGTGACGCCTTGCAGTGAAACGCCAGCATTAGCAAATGCAAACAGCGGTAAAATCAGATACGCCACCCACGGGTGCAACACATGCTCCAGTCGCTTCGCTGGAGAACGCCCATGCTTCTCTTTCAAAGGAATAAAGAAGCCGACAATTACCCCCGCCAGGGTTGCGTGAACCCCCGATTTCAACACCGCAGTCCACAACACCACGCCAACCAGAATATAGACGCCCGTGCGGCGTACACCACACAGATTCAATACCGCGAGTACCGCAATTGCTACAGCCGCGACACCAAGAGAGGCCATCGATAAGTCATTAGTGTAGAACAATGCGATGATAATGATGGCCCCAAGATCGTCGATAATAGCCAGAGCCATCAAAAAGATCTTCAGCGCTAACGGAACACGACTTCCCAACAGCGCCAGCACACCAAGTGCAAAAGCAATGTCAGTAGCCGCCGGGATCGCCCACCCTTCGCGGGTAATCGGATCGGCATGGTTAAAGGCCAGATAGAGTAATGCCGGCACAATCATCCCACCAATAGCGGCGATAACTGGAAATGCAGCCTGGCGTAAGCTGGCTAGCGATCCTTGCATCAGTTCACGTTTAACTTCCAGACCGACTAACAGGAAAAATACCGCCATCAGCGCGTCATTTATCCATAACAGCATGTTTTTGTTGATTTCGAGTGAACCAACCCGGAGCTGAACCGGCGTCTCCAGAAAGTCGTGATACCATCCACTGGTTGCGCCGCTGTTGGCCATAATCATCGCCAGGATAGCGGCAATGATAAGAATAATGCCTCCCGAGGCATCACTGCTAAAGAATCGATGCAGATGTTTCACTTTTTATTTCTCTTTCAGGTGAATAGATCGTTTTTACTATCTTACCCCGCACGAATCATCGTTAAAATCAGATTATAGTGTAGGAATAATTCGTTTTTTACGAACCATTGAAGGATTTGTGCCATTAGCGATGAGATGAGTTTTTGACGGCTGTAAGCGCTCACGAGTGACCCTAAGCCCTGATAATCATAGCTTAAGGTCAGGATTTCTGAGGGATTAATTAGGAAAAGTAATAATTAATTTGTTGTCAGTCGGCGATGTTTGTTAGGCCAATATTTCAAAAATAATCCAGCTTGTCGTCAATAATTGCGATGAAGAGATAAATTAAAGTTAAATAATTAAATCATTAAAAAATTACGCCATAAAAATACGAGGCGTCTTCAGGATTAGAATCGATAAAACAGAATGGGTTAAAGAGAGCGATATAATAGCGGCGGGTGCTTGAGGCTATCTGTCTCAGGCATTAGCTGAACGGCAGATAGAGAAAAGCCCCGAGTGATATTTTACCATCAACCCGAGGCTCCCTATATGCTGAACACATGTAGAGTGCCTCTTACTGACCGTAAGGTCAAGGAGAAGAGAGCAATGAAGCAGCATAAGGCGATGATTGTCGCCCTGATCGTCATCTGTATCACCGCCGTAGTGGCGGCGCTGGTAACGAGAAAAGACCTCTGTGAGGTTCACATCCGAACTGGCCAGACGGAGGTTGCTGTTTTCACGGCTTACGAATCCGAGTAAGAGCAACGGCGGGGAGTGATCCCCGCCACTTTACAGGTGCTCGCATATCTTCAACGCACCCTATTTTTACCCTGGCCTGCCCACAGGCAGGCTTTTGGGGAGGTTAGCGAGTCAGGTCGTCAAAAAACTTCTTCACACCATCAAAGAAGCTCTTTGAACGCGGGCTGTTGTGCTCACCGGTTGGGCCACCGAAGCTTTCCTGCAGCTCTTGCAGCAGCTGTTTCTGCTTCTCGTTCAGACCTACCGGTGTTTCGACGACAACGCGGCACAGCAAGTCACCTTGCGCACCGCCGCGAACAGACTTGACGCCTTTACCGCGCATACGGAACAGCTTACCGGTCTGGGTTTCGCCAGGCACTTTCAGTTTGACGCGACCATCAAGGGTCGGTACTTCGATTTCGCCACCCAGCGCTGCCATAGCGAAGTTGATCGGGACTTCGCAATACAGGTTGTTACCTTCACGCTCGAAAATCGGGTGCTGTTTAACCTGAACCTGAACGTACAGATCGCCTGCCGGTGCGCCATGCTCGCCCGCTTCACCTTCACCCGCAAGACGGATGCGGTCTCCAGTGTCCACTCCTGCCGGGATTTTAACGGACAGCGTTTTGCTGCGCTCAACACGACCATGACCATGACATTTGTTGCACGGATCTTTGATCAGCGTACCGCGGCCCTGACAGTGTGGACAGGTCTGCTGCACGGCAAAGAAACCCTGGCGCATCTGCACCTGACCAGAACCATGACAGGTCGGACAGGTCTGCGGCTGTGTACCTGGTTTTGCACCGCTACCGTGGCAAACGTCACACTCTTCCAGAGTCGGAATGCGGATCTCTTTGGTCACGCCACGTACAGCTTCTTCGAGGGTGAGCTCCATGTTATAGCGTAAATCAGCACCGCGCGCCGCACGTTGACGACCACGCCCGCCGCCAAAAATATCGCCGAAAACGTCACCAAAAATATCGCTGAAGTCTGCGCCGCCGCCAAAACCGCCGCCGCCCATGCCACCTTGCTCAAACGCAGCATGACCATACTGATCGTATGCCGCACGTTTTTGCGAGTCGGTCAGAACTTCATAAGCTTCCTTGATCTCTTTAAATTTCGCCTCGGCCTCTTTGTCACCCTGGTTACGGTCCGGGTGGTATTTCATGGCCAGGCGTTTGTAGGCCTTTTTGATTTCACGCTCTTCCGCTGTTTTGGAAACGCCTAAAATCTCGTAATAATCTTGCTTAGCCATCTTTTTTAAATTGCCCCTAGATGAATGCACGGGCGGAGAGGAAATTCCCCTTCGCCCGTGTCAGTATAATTACCCGTTTATAGGGCGATTATTTTTTGTCTTTGACTTCTTCAAATTCAGCGTCGACAACATCGTCATCTTTCGCGTTGTTTGCAGAAGCATCAGCACCGGCAGTCTGCTGCTGGGCATGTTGCTGCTGGGCGATTTCCATCAGTTTCTGGGAAACCTGTGCCAGTTCCTGCATTTTCGCTTCGATAGCGGCTTTGTCTTCACCTTTCAGAGCAGTTTCCAGTGCAGTCAGTGCAGACTCGATAGCAGTTTTGTCGTCAGCCGGCAGTTTGTCGCCTGCTTCTTCAACCTGCTTACGGGTGCTGTGCAGCAGATGGTCGCCCTGGTTGCGAGTCTGTACCAGCTCTTCAAACTTACGGTCAGCTTCGGCGTTAGCTTCTGCGTCGCGTACCATTTTCTGGATTTCATCTTCGTTCAGACCAGAAGAAGCCTTGATGGTGATCTTCTGCTCTTTACCGCTGTTTTTATCTTTCGCGGAAACGTGCAGGATACCGTCAGCATCGATATCGAAGGTAACTTCGATCTGCGGCATGCCGCGCGGTGCCGGGTTGATACCATCCAGGTTGAACTGACCCAGAGATTTGTTATCAGCTGCACGTTTACGTTCACCCTGCAGCACATGGATGGTTACCGCAGACTGGTTGTCTTCAGCGGTAGAGAACACCTGGCTGTGCTTGGTCGGGATAGTGGTGTTTTTCGCGATCAGCGTCGTCATCACACCGCCCATGGTTTCGATACCCAGAGACAGCGGGGTAACGTCCAGCAGCAGTACGTCTTTTACGTCACCAGTCAGAACACCACCCTGAACAGCAGCACCGATTGCTACAGCTTCGTCCGGGTTAACGTCTTTACGCGGCTCTTTACCAAAGAACTCAGCAACTTTCTTCTGAACCATTGGCATACGAGTCTGACCACCAACGAGGATAACGTCGTCGATATCAGATACGGACAGGCCAGCGTCCTGCAGTGCAACTTTCAGCGGCTCAATGGAACGGTTTACCAGATCTTCAACCAGGCTTTCCAGTTTCGCACGAGTCACTTTGATGTTCATGTGTTTCGGACCGGTCGCGTCTGCAGTGATGTACGGCAGGTTAACGTCGGTCTGCTGAGCGGAAGACAGTTCGATTTTCGCTTTTTCTGCCGCTTCTTTCAGGCGTTGCATTGCCAGCGGATCGTTGCGCAGGTCAATGCCCTGATCTTTCTTGAATTCTTCAACCAGGTAGTTGATCAGACGGCTGTCGAAGTCTTCACCACCCAGGTGAGTATCACCGTTGGTTGCCAGAACTTCGAAGGTTTTTTCGCCGTCAACTTCGTCGATTTCGATAATAGAAATATCGAAAGTACCACCACCCAGGTCATAAACCGCGATAGTACGGTTGCCAGTACCTTTGTCCAGACCGTAAGCCAGCGCAGCTGCGGTCGGTTCGTTGATGATACGTTTTACTTCCAGACCAGCGATACGGCCTGCGTCTTTGGTTGCCTGACGCTGAGCATCGTTAAAGTATGCCGGTACGGTGATAACAGCTTCAGTTACCGGTTCACCCAGGTAATCTTCAGCGGTTTTCTTCATTTTTTTCAGCACTTCAGCAGAAATCTGCGGCGGTGCCATTTTCTGGCCTTTAACTTCGACCCATGCGTCGCCGTTATCAGCAGCAATAATTTTGAACGGCATGATGGAAACATCACGCTGTACTTCTTCGTCCTGGAAGCGGCGGCCAATCAGGCGTTTAATCGCAAACAGGGTGTTTTGCGGGTTCGTCACTGCCTGACGTTTAGCCGGCTGACCAACCAGAGTTTCACCATCCTGGGTATAGGCAATGATAGAAGGCGTGGTGCGATCGCCTTCGGCGTTCTCCAGTACACGAGGAGTGGTGCCATCCATAATCGCTACACAAGAGTTGGTAGTACCCAGGTCGATACCAATTATTTTACCCATCTAAACGTCTCCACTATATATTCGGTCATCATGTGGTTGTGAGTCTGTAATAGGGGCGAAACGTCTGGTTTCAACTGCCCAATTTCATTTTTTTGCAGACTCACTCACTGCGGTTGACTACTAAATGGGGTCGTAACCCACGTCATCAAGGGGGAGATGCAAAAATTTTTTGTGCTTTTGCGCAGAAATTTCGCGATATGGCAGAACAAGACGTGAAACTGACAGCAATTTTATTCATATAAAGAATGAATCTCAGCCAAGGTATTCACCAAAAATTGTAATAAAAAGAAAATATTACGTACCTGAATCTTCTCTTTATCAGCAGTAAACTAGTGGGTATTCATCCCCTACCTCTCCCCACTAAGAGAATCCTTATGAAATCCGTTTTTACGCTTTCCGCCAGCCTGGCGATTAGCCTGCTGCTGTGCTGCACAGCGCAGGCAAACAACCATAAAATCCTCGGCGTCATTGCGATGCCGCGTAACGAAACCAACGATCTGGCGCTGAAACTTCCTGTTTGTCGCATTGTTAAACGCATTCAACTCACTGCCGACCATGGCGATTTACAGTTAAGTGGTGCATCGGTTTATTTCAAAGCCGCCCGTAGCGCCAGTCAGAGCCTGAATATTCCTTCAGAAATAAAAGAAGGGCAAACCACTGACTGGATCAACATTAACAGCGATAACGACAATAAACGCTGCGTCTCAAAAATCACCTTTTCCGGCCATACGGTGAACTCATCGGATATGGCCACGCTGAAAATTATCGGCGACGACTAACACCAGAATATAGAAGCCACAAAAAATGAATGTTAATTACCTGAATGATTCAGATCTGGATTTTCTCCAGCATTGTAGTGAGGAACAATTGGCAAATTTCGCCCGGCTGCTCACTCATAATGAAAAAGGCAAAACTCGCCTCTCCAGCGTACTGATGCGCAACGAACTGTTTAAATCGATGGAAGGACATCCCGAGCAACACCGCCGCAACTGGCAGCTGATTGCCGGAGAATTACAACATTTTGGTGGCGATAGTATCGCCAACAAATTGCGCGGACACGGTAAATTGTATCGGGCCATTTTGCTCGATGTTTCAAAAAGATTGAAGCTGAAAGCCGACAAAGAGATGTCTACGTTTGAAATTGAGCAACAGTTACTGGAGCAATTTCTGCGTAATACCTGGAAGAAAATGGACGAGGAACATAAGCAGGAGTTTCTGCACGCGGTCGATGCCAGGGTGAATGAGCTGGAAGAGCTGCTGCCGCTGCTGATGAAAGACAAATTATTGGCAAAAGGCGTGTCGCATTTGCTTTCCAGCCAATTGACCCGCATTTTACGCACCCACGCAGCAATGAGCGTACTTGGGCATGGTTTGCTGCGCGGCGCGGGGCTGGGAGGCCCTGTAGGCGCGGCACTAAATGGGGTTAAAGCGGTCAGCGGCAGCGCCTATCGCGTGACGATTCCAGCCGTACTGCAAATCGCCTGCCTGCGCCGGATGGTTAGTGCCACTCAGGTCTGATACCGGAAACCGGGGAAAATTTTCATTTTCCCCTCAAAAGATCGTAGACACTGCCCCACTGGCTGATTATTATGCCGCGCCCTGAAAACACTACAGTTATTCAGGGAAATTATTTCACCATTCATTCGATGATGATTTTTGAGGAATTATGGGCAACACTAAGTTGGCTAATCCGGCACCGCTGGGCCTGATGGGCTTCGGCATGACCACCATTCTGCTTAACCTGCACAACGTGGGTTATTTCGCTCTGGACGGTATTATTCTTGCCATGGGCATTTTCTACGGCGGCATCGCGCAAATTTTTGCTGGTCTGCTGGAGTACAAAAAAGGCAACACTTTCGGTTTAACCGCATTCACCTCTTACGGTTCTTTCTGGCTGACGCTGGTTGCGATTCTGCTGATGCCGAAACTGGGTCTGACCGATGCGCCAAATGCACAGTTCCTTGGTGTCTACCTGGGTCTGTGGGGCGTATTTACGCTGTTTATGTTCTTCGGCACGCTGAAAGGCGCACGCGTTCTGCAATTCGTTTTCTTTAGCCTGACCGTGCTGTTTGCCCTGCTGGCGATCGGTAACATTGCCGGTAACGCCGCGATCATCCACTTTGCCGGCTGGATTGGTCTGATCTGCGGTGCCAGCGCAATCTATCTGGCGATGGGTGAAGTGCTGAACGAGCAGTTTGGTCGCACCGTTCTGCCGATTGGTGAATCGCACTAATTGTTTTGAGATCCCCCCGCTCGGGGGGATTTTTTTATTCGCTAACTTCGCGTCTTGCACTCTTCGGTCTGAATGCAGCAACCACTTCCGGTGCCGTTTCAACGTATGGCCCTTCCAGCAACTGAATGCAGTACGGTACGCTGGCAAAAATACCGTGCACCACAACATTACCCACAGCGTCCTTTACACCTTCCAGCGTCTCTTTAATAGACTTCGGCTGACCGGGTAAGTTAAGGATCAGCGCCTGTTTGCGAATCACACCCACCTGACGCGAAAGGATCGCAGTTGGTACAAAATGCAGGCTGATCTGGCGCATCTGTTCACCAAAGCCTGGCATCTCGCGGTCCGCTACTGCCAGCGTCGCATCGGGCGTTACGTCACGACGCGCCGGGCCAGTTCCGCCCGTGGTGAGCACCAGATGGCAACTCATTTCATCCACCAGCTCACACAACGTTTGCTCGATGATCGCCTGCTCGTCGGGGATTAAGCGAGTTTCCAGTTCAAACGGCGTGGTTAGCGCCGATGTCAGCCATTCTTCCAGCGCAGGGATGCCTTTATCCTGATAAACGCCGCTGGATGCGCGATCAGAGATGGAAACTAAGCCAATACGTAAAGTATTCATCAAGATTTTTCCGTTTAAACAGTCTCGTTAAACAGAATGATACACTGCGAAGGGAGTGACAGACAGGCTTCAGAAGAGGTAGCGTGACCGACTTCCCGGTCACGCTAAGAATGATTACAGCAGATCGCCGATCATTTTTTCCAGTTTTTCCTGGTCAACAGCAAACTTACGGATACCTTCCGCCAGTTTATCTACTGCCATTGGATCCTGGTTATGCTGCCACAGGAACTCGGACTCAGTGATACGCGCCGGACGCGCTTTCACTTCGCCGGTGTAAGACAGTTTACGTTCGATAGCCCCTTCGCTCTCAGCCAGCTCTTTCAGCAGCGCCGGTGCGATGGTCAGACGGTCGCAGCCTGCCAGTTCCAGAATTTCGCCGATGTTACGGAAGCTTGCGCCCATCACCACGGTTTCATAACCGTGCTCTTTGTAGTACTGGTAGATTTCAGATACAGAAACCACGCCCGGATCTTCTGCCGGAGCGTACTCTTTCTTATCAGTATTCGCTTTGTACCAGTCAAGAATACGGCCAACAAATGGCGAGATCAGGAACACGCCTGCTTCCGCACAAGCACGAGCCTGAGCGAAGGAGAACAGCAGGGTCAGGTTACAGTTGATGCCTTCTTTTTCCAGCTGTTCTGCAGCACGGATACCCTGCCAGGTAGAAGCCAGTTTGATCAGAATACGATCGTTGCTAATACCTGCATCGTTGTAGAGTTTGATCAGGCGTTTTGCTTTCGCAATTGACGCTTCGGTGTCATAGGAAAGACGCGCATCAACTTCAGTTGAGATACGGCCCGGAACCAGTTTCAGGATTTCCAGACCAATATTTACTGCCAGTTTGTCGGTCGCGTCCACGATCTGCTGCGCGCGATCGTTGCTCTGCTGTTTCGCCCAGGCGACAGCATCATCAATCAACTTACGGTATTCCGGAATCTGCGCTGCGTTAAGAATGAGAGAAGGGTTGGTTGTGGCATCCTGCGGTTGATACAGCTTCATTGCCGCGATGTCCCCAGTGTCGGCCACTACGGTGGTGTACTGACGAAGGGAGGTCAATTTGTCCGTCATGATAGTATTTCTCTTTAAACAGCTTGTTAGGGGGATGTAACCGGTCTGCCCTGATGATATCACGACGCAACGTCAGCGCAACCGCCGACAAGACGGTTATCGCCAGGCGAGACTGTTTCGGATTTCTGACACTGCGTTGATATCGCCCGCCATTTTTATACAAAACCTCATGTATGCTACGCAGAAGTTATCAAGTACCTCGTAGCGTATATACTTCTTAAACAATTGGTAACGTTTACACAGGAAAGTCATCGCGACCGGCAATAAGAGGGATATGCATGCCAGATTTTTTCTCCTTTATTAACAGCGTCCTTTGGGGATCGGTAATGATTTACCTGCTCTTCGGCGCAGGTTGTTGGTTCACTTTTCGTACCGGATTTGTGCAGTTTCGCTACATCCGCCAGTTTGGCAAAAGTCTTAAAAATAGCATTCATCCACAGCCAGGCGGTTTAACCTCATTTCAGTCATTGTGTACCAGTCTTGCGGCGCGCGTGGGTAGCGGCAACCTGGCTGGCGTTGCGCTGGCTATTACCGCCGGTGGACCTGGAGCCGTCTTCTGGATGTGGGTTGCCGCGTTTATCGGCATGGCGACCTCGTTTGCCGAATGTTCCCTTGCACAACTTTATAAAGAACGTGACGTCAATGGGCAGTTTCGTGGCGGACCGGCATGGTATATGGCGCGCGGGCTGGGGATGCGTTGGATGGGCGTTCTGTTCGCCCTCTTTTTGCTCATCGCCTACGGCATAATTTTCAGCGGAGTTCAGGCGAACGCCGTTGCCCGAGCCCTGAGTTTTTCTTTTGATTTTCCTCCGCTGGTGACAGGCATTATTCTCGCTGTCTTTGCTCTGCTGGCAATCACTCGCGGTCTTCATGGCGTCGCCCAGCTCATGCAGGGGTTTGTCCCGTTGATGGCGATAATCTGGGTACTGACCAGCCTGGTGATTTGCGTAATGAATATCGGGCAACTTCCCCACGTCATTTGGTCTATTTTTGAGAGTGCTTTTGGCTGGCAGGAAGCGGCAGGCGGCGCGGCGGGATATACCTTAAGCCAGGCGATTACTAACGGTTTTCAGCGCAGTATGTTTTCCAATGAGGCGGGAATGGGGTCGACGCCAAACGCGGCAGCGGCGGCTGCGTCCTGGCCTCCGCATCCCGCAGCGCAAGGAATTGTCCAGATGATTGGCATTTTTATCGACACCCTGGTCATCTGTACGGCAAGCGCCATGCTGATATTACTGGCGGGTAACGGCACAACCTACATGCCACTGGAAGGTATTCAGCTTATCCAGAAGGCGATGCGGGTGTTAATGGGTTCCTGGGGTGCGGAGTTTGTTACCCTCGTGGTTATTCTGTTTGCCTTCAGCTCCATCGTTGCCAACTACATTTATGCCGAAAACAATCTCTTCTTCTTACGCCTGAACAACCCTAAAGCGATCTGGTGTCTGCGGATCTGCACCTTCGCAACGGTCATCGGCGGCACCTTGCTAAGTCTTCCGCTGATGTGGCAACTGGCAGATATCATAATGGCCTGCATGGCTATTACCAATTTGACCGCCATTTTACTGCTCTCGCCTGTGGTTCATACCATTGCCAGTGATTATCTACGCCAGCGTAAACTCGGCGTGCGCCCGGTGTTTGATCCATTGCGTTATCCGGATATCGGTCGCCAGCTTTCTCCGGACGCGTGGGATGATGTTTCGCAGGAGTAATCACAACTATCGATCAACTCATTCTCTTTTTTTGCTAAAGTCGGCATAAATTTCCTGCAAGGACTGGATATGCTGATTCTTATTTCACCTGCGAAAACGCTCGATTACCAAAGCCCGTTGCCCACCACGCGCTATACGCTGCCGGAGCTGTTAGACAATTCCCAGCAGTTGATCCATGAAGCGCGGAAACTGACGCCTCCGCAGATTAGCACGCTGATGCGCATCAGCGACAAACTGGCGGGTATCAACGCCGCTCGCTTTCATGACTGGCAGCCAGATTTCACGCCGAAGAATGCCCGCCAGGCGATTCTGGCATTCAAAGGTGATGTCTACACCGGCTTGCAGGCCGAAACCTTCAGCGAAGACGATTTCGATTTTGCCCAACAGCATTTGCGAATGCTTTCCGGCTTGTATGGCGTACTCCGCCCGCTCGATTTAATGCAGCCTTATCGTCTGGAAATGGGGATCCGTCTTGAGAATGCCCGAGGGAAAGATCTGTATCAATTCTGGGGAGATATCATCACCAACAAGCTGAACGAGGCGCTCGCAGCACAAGGCGATAATGTGGTGATTAATCTGGCGTCAGATGAGTATTTTAAATCGGTGAAGCCGAAGAAATTGAATGCCGAGATTATCAAGCCGGTGTTCCTCGATGAGAAGAACGGCAAATTTAAGATAATCAGCTTCTACGCTAAGAAAGCACGCGGTCTGATGAGTCGTTTTATTATTGAAAATCGGCTGACCAAACCAGAGCAACTGACTGGTTTTAATAGCGAAGGTTACTTCTTTGATGAAGCTTCCTCCAGCAATGGCGAACTGGTGTTTAAACGCTACGAGCAGCGTTAAGTTTGTAGCCAATGCCGGATGGCAATCCGGCATTGATATTTAGCGATGATGTTTGTCAGGCCCCGGACGATGATCGCCACGATGATCATTGTGCTTGTCATGGCGCGGCGATGGCGGCGGTCCATATGGGTGCCAGCGATTGCCTCGCCATTCATAATGTTGTTTCCACCAGCCGTGGTCGCGCCAGTGACCGCCATCCCAGTAATAGCCACGATTATCACGATCGCCTATCTGTAATTTTACTGACGGGACTAACGTAATTTCCGCAGCCTGCGCTGCCATGGGAGCGACCAGAACCAGGGAAAGTGCGAGTACGATAGATTGCATCTTTTTCACAGGTTACTCCTTTTATCATTGCCCGTTATGGGTCGATATCCGGAGATTACGCGATGAGAACGGCGGTTGTTATTCTCCGCAATCCTAATCTCTAAGTTACCGCATTTATTGAGAATTTCTCCTTTTTCCCTGTCGTTTCTCTCCATATTTTCTTCACAAAAAAGCCGGGCTGCATAAAAGCAAACCCGGCCTGATTGAGATAATGAATAGATATTACTGATGATTCATCATCAATTTACGCAACGCAGCAAAATCGGCGGGCAGATTATGCGAAAGCAAGGGTAAATCAGCACGTTCTGCCAGCTCTTTTGGCAGATCCAACGTTTCACCGAGAATCGCTTCCACGCTCTCTTTAAATTTCGCCGGATGCGCGGTGCCGAGGAACAAGCCATATTCGCCTGGATTCAACTGGTCACGCAGCGCACGATAAGCTACGGCAGCGTGCGGCTCCGAGGTGTAGCCCAGTTCTTTTAACTCACGCATTGTCTGTTGCGTGGTTTCATCATCCACGGCTGCATAACCCAGCTCTTTCAGTTGCCAGATTTTGCGGCGGAACAACTCTTCCACACGCGGCCAGTTGTTCGGCTGACTCACGTCCATCGCGTTGGATAACGTCGCCTGAGTCGCTTTGGGGGACCACTGACCGTCGTGCAGGAAACGTGGCACGGTATCGTTCACGTTGGTCGCAGCAATAAAACGTTTCACCGGCAGACCGAGTGACTTCGCCAGCAGACCCGCCGTCAAATCGCCGAAGTTTCCGCTTGGCACCGAGACAACCAGCTGGTTGCGCGCTTCCTGCGGCAGCTGCGCAATAGCTTCAAAGTAGTAGCAAATCTGCGCCAGCAAACGGCTGATGTTAATCGAGTTAGCCGAGTTTAACCCCAGCGCCACTTTCAGCTCTTCATCATCAAACGCCTGCTTCACCAGCGCCTGACAGGCATCGAAATCGCCGTCGATGGCAACAGTTTCAATATTGCCGCCCAATGTACAGAACAGTTTTTCTTGCAGTGGACTGATTTTGCCTCGTGGATAGAGGATAACCACTTTCACATTCGGCAAACCGTAGAAAGCATGAGCCACTGCCGCTCCGGTATCACCGGAGGTCGCGGTCAGAATGGTCACTGGCTTATCGCCCGCAATATGGGTCAGCATTTGTGCCATAAAGCGACCGCCGAAATCTTTAAATGCCAGCGTTGGCCCGTGGAACAATTCCAGACAACCGACATCGCTTTCAACATTGGCGACCGGAGCCGGGAAGACAAACGCCGCGCGTACGCGCTCTTCCAGGATTTCCTGCGGGATTTCATCACCAATAAACGCCGAGAGGATCTTCGCACTGCGGGTGACAAAATCCAGCTTCAGCATCTCATCAATTTCAGTCAGGCTGAATTCCGGCAGGTCGTGCGGGAAAAACAGCCCCTGATTTTTGCCCAACCCCTGGGTTACGGCTTGCGCAAAGCTGACCTGCTCATTGTGATCTTTCAGATTGTAGAGTTTCATTTAGTTTTCCAGTACTCGTGCGCCCGCCGTATCCAGCCGGCAAATATGAACAAAACCTTCCTGATTTTGCAGGTAGTTCTTACCCAACCAGTCGGCAACGCGCTGGGCGGTATCCGGCTTGTCACACAGAGCGAACAAAGTCGGGCCGGAGCCGGAGATACCGCTCGCTACCGCGCCGATTTCCGCGACCGCCTGCCGCGCCTGCCGGAAGCCTGGCAGTAACCGTTCACGGTAGGGTTCAGCGATAACATCTTTCATCAGCTTCGCGGCAAGCTCAGGCTGACGGGAATAGCTGGCGTGAATAAAGCCTGCCAGATGTCGCCCGTGCGCAATGCAATCCTGGCGGCGATACTGCGCCGGTAAAATAGCCCTGGCTTCTGCCGTCGAGACTTTAATCCCCGGATACGCCAGCACCCACAGCCACTCATCAAACCCTGGCACTTGCTGGCTGATGATGTCGTTTTCTTCGATCATCAACTGCATACCACCGAGAAAACACGGTGCCACGTTGTCGTAATGAATGCTGCCGGAGATACGCCCTTCCAGCTCGCCCATCAAAGCCAGCAAACGGGTGTCATTAAGCGGCTTGCCGCAGTGTTCATTCATCGCCATCAGCGCCGCGACCACTGAGCAGGCGCTGGAGCCTAAGCCCGAGCCGATCGGCATATTCTTTTCCAGGGTCATCGCCACTGGAATTTGCTTACCCAGCTCCTGGCAAAAACGCTCCCAACACTGATAAACGATATTTTCCCGAGGTTCTGACGGCAGCTTATCGGCAAAGCGTCCGAGGTTATTGAGACTGAATGTCTCTGCCGCCTCAACCGTGACTACATCTCCGAGCAATGCACCATCAACGGGTGTCACCGCCGCCCCGAGCACATCGAACCCGACGCTCATATTGGCACTGGAAGCCGGGGCATAAACTTTAACCATGTCAGACTCCTAACTTCCATGAGAGGGTACGTAGCAGATCGGCAAAAACACCGGCAGCTGTAACGTCATTGCCCGCACCATATCCGCGCAGCACCAACGGCAGCGGCTGATAATAGTGGCTATAGAAGGCCAGGGCGTTTTCGCCATTTTTCACTTTGAACAGCGGATCATTACCATCCACTTCGGCAATCTTCACGCGGCAGACGCCATCTTCATCAATATTGCCAACATAGCGCAAAACTTTTCCTTCATCACGGGCCTTCGCCACGCGCGCGGCAAAGAGATCGTCGAGCTGTGACAGATTCGCCATAAAAGCGGCAACATCACCCTCGGCGTTAAACTCTGCGGGCAGCACAGGTTCAATTTCAATATCCGCCAGCTCCAGTTCACGTCCCGTTTCACGAGCGAGAATCAATAGTTTACGCGCCACATCCATACCAGAAAGATCATCTCGCGGGTCCGGTTCGGTATAACCCATTTCCCGCGCCAGCGTGGTCGCCTCGGAGAAACTCATGCCTTCGTCTAACTTGCCGAAGATATAAGAAAGCGAACCAGAAAGAATGCCGGAGAACTTCATCAATTCATCACCTGCATTGAGCAGATTTTGCAGGTTCTCAATAACCGGTAATCCAGCCCCAACGTTGGTGTCATAGAGGAATTTACGCCGCGATTTTTCCGCCGCATGACGCAACAGATGGTAGTAATCCATCGACGAGGTGTTAGCCTTTTTGTTCGGCGTAACAACGTGGAAACCTTCGCGCAGGAAGTCGGCATATTGATCCGCCACTGCCTGGCTGGAGGTGCAGTCAACAATGACCGGGTTCAACAGATGATATTCTTTCACGAGGCGAATTAAGCGCCCGAGATTAAACGGCTCTTTGGCTTGCGCCAGTTCTTCCTGCCAGTTTTCCAGATTAAGGCCATGTACATTGGTGAGCAGAGCCTTCGAGTTGGCAACACCACAGACACGTAAGTCGATATGTTTATTCTTCAGCCAGCTTTGCTGACGCTTCAGTTGCTCCAGCAGCGCACCGCCAACGCCACCGACGCCAATCACAAACACTTCGATAACCTGATCGGTATTGAACAGCATCTGATGAGTAACGCGCACGCCAGTGGTCGCATCATCGTTATTTACCACGACAGAGATTGAGCGTTCAGAAGATCCCTGAGCAATGGCGACAATGTTGATATTGGCGCGGGCCAGCGCGGCAAAGAATTTCGCCGAGATCCCACGCAAGGTGCGCATACCATCACCTACCACCGAGATAATGGCCAGCCGTTCCGTCACCGCCAGCGGCTCCAGTAAGCCTTCTTTCAGTTCCAGGTAGAACTCTTCCTGCATTGCCCGTTCAGCTCGCACACAGTCGCTTTGTGGAACGCAGAAACTGATACTGTATTCGGAAGATGATTGCGTAATCAGCACCACGGAAATACGGGCGCGTGACATCGCTGCAAAGACGCGCGCCGCCATGCCGACCATTCCTTTCATCCCTGGACCAGAAACGCTGAACATTGCCATGTTATTCAGATTGGAAATACCCTTGACCGGTAATTCGTCTTCATCACGGCTGGCACCAATGAGCGTACCTGGTGCTTGAGGATTTCCGGTATTTTTAATCAGGCAAGGGATCTGGAACTGGGCGATGGGGGTAATGGTGCGGGGGTGAAGAACTTTAGCGCCGAAGTAGGAAAGCTCCATCGCTTCCTGGTAGGACATCGACTTCAACAACCTCGCATCGGGCACCTGACGCGGGTCGCAGGTATAGACCCCGTCAACGTCCGTCCAAATCTCGCAACAATCGGCGCGTAAACAGGCAGCCAGCACCGCCGCGGAGTAGTCGGAACCGTTGCGTCCAAGTACCACCAGTTCGCCTTTTTCATTACCGGCGGTGAAGCCTGCCATCAGCACCATGTGATCAGCCGGAATACGACTTGCCGCAATACGGCGGGTGGACTCAGCAATATCGACGGTAGATTCGAGGTAATGCCCCACTGCCAGTAGTTTTTCGACCGGATCGATAACGGTAACGTTGTGACCACGCGCTTCTAACACGCCGGCCATAATGGCGATCGACATTTTCTCGCCACGGCAAATCAGCGCAGCGTTGATGCTATCCGGGCACTGCCCCAACAAACTAATGCCATGCAGGACATGTTTTATTTGGGCAAATTCCTGATCGACGAAAGTTTTCAATTGCGCCAGCGGGAACCCCGGCTGGGCGGCGGCGAGTCCCGTCAAAAGTTCGGCAAAAATACGTTCGGCATCGCTGATATTGGGTAAAGCATCCTGGCCGCTAATGGTTTTTTCAATCATCGCCACCAGGTGGTTGGTGATTTTGGCGGGGGCAGAGAGGACGGTGGCCACCTGCCCCTGCCTGGCATTGCTTTCCAGAATATCGGCAACACGCAGAAAACGTTCTGCATTTGCCACTGATGTACCGCCGAACTTCAACACTCGCATGGTTGTTACCTCGTTACCTTTGGTCGAAAAAAAAGCCCGCACTGTCAGGTGCGGGCTTTTTTCTGTGTTTCCTGTACGCGTCAGCCCGCACCGTTACCTGTGGTAATGGTGATGGTGGTGGTAATGGTGGTGCTAATGCGTTTCATGGATGTTGTGTACTCTGTAATTTTTATCTGTCTGTGCGCTATGCCTATATTGGTTAAAGTATTTAGTGACCTAAGTCAATAAAATTTTAATTTACTCACGGCAGGTAACCAGTTCAGAAGCTGCTATCAGACACTCTTTTTTTAATCCACACAGAGACATATTGCCCGTTGCAGTCAGAATGAAAAGCTGAAAAATACTTACTAAGGCGTTTTTTATTTGGTGATATTTTTTTCAATATCATGCAGCAAACGGTGCAACATTGCCGTGTCTCGTTGCTCTAAAAGCCCCAGGCGTTGCTGTAACCAGTCGACCAGTTTTATGTCATCTGCCACTGCCAGAGTCGTCAGCAATGCCATGACTCGTTCGCGTAAAGCTTGCAGTTGATGTTGGTCTGCCGTTGTGTCACTTTTCGTCGGTTGTTGTATTAATGTTGCTAATTGATAGCAATAGACCATCACTGCCTGCCCCAGATTGAGCGAAGGATAATCCGCCACCATCGGCACACCAGTAAGAACGTCAGCCAACGCTAACTCTTCGTTAGTCAGCCCGGAATCTTCGCGACCAAACACCAGCGCGGCATGGCTCATCCATGAAGATTTTTCCTCTAACAGCGGCACCAGTTCTACTGGCGTAGCGTAGTAATGATATTTCGCCCGACTGCGCGCAGTGGTGGCAACAGTGAAATCGACATCGTGTAACGATTCAGCCAGTGTCGGGAAAACTTTAATATTATCAATAATATCACCAGATCCATGTGCGACCCAGCGGGTGGCTGGCTCCAGGTGTGCCTGACTATCGACAATCCGCAGCTCGCTAAACCCCATCGTTTTCATTGCCCGCGCAGCTGCCCCAATATTTTCTGCTCTGGCGGGTGCGACCAGAATAATCGTTATACGCATATTGCCACTCTTCTTGCTCAAATAACCGCGAACCGGGTGACCACTGTCAACTTATTACGCGGTGCGAATTTACAAATTCTTAACGTAAGTCGCAGAAAAAGCCCTTTACTTAGCTTAAAAAAAGCTAAACTATTTCCTGACTGTACTAACGGTTGAATTGTTAAAAAATGCTACATATCCTTCTGTTTACTTAGGATAATTTTATAAAAAATAAATCTCGACAATTGGATTCACCACGTTTATTAGTTGTATGATGCAACTAGTTGGATTATTAAAATAATGTGACGAAAGCTAGCATTTAGATACGATGATTTCATCAAACTGTTAACGTGCTACAATTGAACTTGATATATGTCAACGAAGCGTAGTTTTATTGGGTGTCCGGCTCCTCTTAGCCTGTTATGTTGCTGTTAAAATGGTTAGGATGACAGCCGTTTTTGACACTGTCGGGTCCTGAGGGAAAGTACCCACGACCAAGCTAATGATGTTGTTGACGTTGATGGAAAGTGCATCAAGAACGCAATTACGTACTTTAGTCATGTTACGCCGATCATGTTAATTTGCAGCATGCATCAGGCAGGTCAGGGACTTTTGTACTTCCTGTTTCGATTTAGTTGGCAATTTAGGTAGCAAACATGCAGACCCCGCACATTCTTATCGTTGAAGACGAGTTGGTAACACGCAACACGTTGAAAAGTATTTTCGAAGCGGAAGGCTATGATGTTTTCGAAGCGACAGATGGCGCGGAAATGCATCAGATCCTCTCTGAATATGACATCAACCTGGTGATCATGGATATCAATCTGCCGGGTAAGAACGGTCTTCTGTTAGCGCGTGAACTGCGCGAGCAGGCGAATGTTGCGTTGATGTTCCTGACTGGCCGTGACAACGAAGTCGATAAAATTCTCGGCCTCGAAATCGGTGCAGATGACTACATCACCAAACCGTTCAACCCGCGTGAACTGACTATTCGTGCACGCAACCTGCTGTCCCGTACCATGAATCTGGGTACTGTCAGCGAAGAACGTCGTAGCGTTGAAAGCTACAAGTTCAATGGTTGGGAACTGGACATCAACAGCCGTTCGTTGATCGGCCCTGATGGCGAGCAGTACAAGCTGCCGCGCAGCGAGTTCCGCGCCATGCTTCACTTCTGTGAAAACCCAGGCAAAATTCAGTCCCGTGCTGAACTGCTGAAGAAAATGACCGGCCGTGAGCTGAAACCGCACGACCGTACTGTAGACGTGACGATCCGCCGTATTCGTAAACATTTCGAATCTACGCCGGATACGCCGGAAATCATCGCCACCATTCACGGTGAAGGTTATCGCTTCTGCGGTGATCTGGAAGATTAATCGGCTTTACCACCGTCAAATAAATATCCTCCGGCATAGCCGGAGGTTTTTCAAATGCGCCTATAAGGCTCTCTTACCAGCCGCGCCCTAACAGGCGCACACGATCTGACATTTGCATCCAACTTCGTTACTTACGGCCCGT